>Ga0256407_10006994_pt1 | contig 17199 bp, 10 predicted proteins | sample RumenRJG_04DNA_FD_193489 | JGI IMG/M metagenome (GOLD analysis project Ga0256407, IMG submission 193489) | Bovine rumen microbial communities from Lethbridge, Alberta, Canada - RJG_04 | ecosystem: Host-associated > Mammals > Digestive system > Stomach > Rumen | place: Canada: Alberta...
CTCATTTTTTGAATTATTTTTTTTTTTTAAATTAGTAGTATTATTATTAATTATATTATTATTATTAAATAGATATTTTTTTAAAAAAATATCACTTAATGCCCCTAAAATAAAATAAGATGTAAATAATTTTTCCTCAGATAAAACTTTTATCCTAATATTTTCTAATTTAATAGTATAATGACTTTTTGAACAACATAAATAATCAGATAAAATTTGTTTAAAAGATGGTTTTTTAATTACTATATTTTTTTGATTTACATTATTTACATTTAGATTAACTTTTGAAATATTCCTTTCCATTAAATTATTATATAAAGGGGAAGTATCTTTTTGATTTTTTATATTATGATTTAATTTACTATTACTATTTAAACTTGTATTAAAATTATTCATATTAGAAATATTTTTTTCTTTATAATTTTGAAAAGGAAAACTATCATTTATTATATTTGAATAATTTAATATTTTTAAAGATTTAAATCCTCTTGTATTAGTTTTTTTACCAAATTTATCAATTTTTTTTGAAATATCATATGATAAATCATTAATTAAAGTAATTTTTGCAAATAAATAATTAATAAAATAACCAATAATCATTAATAATTTACTAATACCACTAATACTTGCTGAAATATCTTGTATTTTTTGATATGTCCTATCATAAATTGCCATTTGATTTTCCATCCAAAAATAAAAAGAACCATAAATTCCTGTATGAGAATTTTCAATTGTTAATTTTTCATTAACATCAAATTTAAAAGAATTTATTTCAGAATTAGAATTAATAACAATTCCACTATGAGTTGTTAATTTTAAAGGATTAAAATTAAGATGATTTATAGTATATGATGAGAGAACAATTTGATTTCTTACTTTATTATAAAATCTAGTTAAAGGATAATTATAATTTGTAACATCAATATATTGATCAATAAAATATATACTAAAACTATAAGCATCAACTCCTTTTTTATCAGAAGTTTCAATATCATAACAATTTGTTTTTCCTAATTCAGAATGATTTTGACATCTTAATAAAAAAACTCCATAAGTATTACCATTAGTATTTGAATTACCATGTTCTAAAGTAGGAAATTTAAAATTAGGAGAATTATAATTAATAATAGTTTTAGTAGTTTTATTATAAAATTTACTTATACAAAGTCCTTTATAATATGAATTATTATAATCATCTAAATATTGATTTAATTTACCAATATGAATATTTGAACATGATTCATATATCCAATGATCATATGAAATAATATTTGAATTATCTTTTATAACATCATATTCTTCATTTATTCCAATTATATTAAAAGCTCTTTCATCATATAAAACATTTGTTTGTTCTCCTGTTACAATAAAATGAAATATTCCTGTATTATTAAAAGAAAATGTTCCTACGTCGTAAATAAATTTATTATAGAAATAAGCAGTTGGGTTTTTTTTTAATAAAAAATCCATTGAGAAAACTGCACCTAAAATTACTATTCCTAATAATGTTATTATTGATAGTATTCCTGAAGTTGATGAAGAATGACGATAATATCCTCTATAGTAAAGTGTTATTTCAGGTGAGAGAATATCAAAATTTTTTAACATTTTTTTAATATTTTAATATGTAATTTTATCATTTGAAAAATTTGTTTTATCAAATATATATTTATTATAATCTTTAAATTTATAAAAATAATTATTATAAATTATAATTTTGATACTTTTCAAAATAATATTTTTTTTATTATTTTTTTGTAAATAAATTAGAAAAGAAATTATTTAATAAATAAATTTCAATTCTATTATTTAAATATTTATTTTCTTTATTTTATTGATTATTAAAATTTATATTTAATAATAATATATTCAAAAAATATTTTTTTGATATTTAATTATAAAAAGTTTTTATTATCTTGATATACTTTATAAAATATTTAGATTTTCAAATTATATAATTAAATCCTAATTACATTTTTTAATAAATTTTAAACACCTTCTAAATGTTTTTAAATAAAAAAAAATATGATTACAAAAGTTTTATTGAAAATATAAATTGAAAAAAAAATATAAAAAATATATTAATATATAACTAATTAAAAGAAAATATTATTAAAATATTATATCTAAATATTAATTTTTAACTAATTGATTAAACATTTGTGTTAATAATTTTTGTTTATCATCATTTTTACATTGTTTATTAAAAACATCAATTGCCATATTTTTATGTTTATTAACAATATGTTCTAAAAATTCATTTTTACCACATTTAAAATTACATAAAGAACAAAAACAATCATATTCTAATAAATCCCTTTTTTCTTTAGCAAATTTAGACATTTTAAGTAAAGCAAGTGCAGTCATTACTTTATTAAATTTTGATTTAGTCATAACTTTAAAAGGATAAAAATCACATAAGGGACATTTGTCAAAATTTTTTGTACATTTAAAACAAAATTCTGTTCTACAACTTAAACATTTAACTGGATGTGAACATATATTAAAACATATAGGACATTTTTTATCTGAAACATTACTGAAAAAACCTGGATTTCTTGTATTTGTTGGAAATCTTTCCATTATTTAAAATTGAATAAATTTCATTTAAATATTAAATTTATATTTAAATATAAATTAAATTTATTAATTAATTTATTAAATAAAAGTAATATTTTTTCAATATTTTTATTTCAAATAATTTTATTTTTTTAATATTTTTTTTTAAAATAAAAAAAAATAATTGTGAATATCAGTTTTTCGCACTATTTTCCAAAAAAGTATAAATATGATAGGAAAAAAATATATAATTTTAAGATAAAAAATTATAATTATTCCTATTTTAAAAAACAATCTTATTATATAAAACTTTTACAATAAATAAAATAATTATAAATAAATGTCGAATCAAAATCTAAATCAACAAATTGAAAATAATTATGAAACAAATTTAAGTTCATCACAAATAAAATTTAACACAAAAGATGAATCAAATGTAAATATTATTTACGATAAAAAAATAAATGAAAAAAAAATTAATTTACCATTAACATCACAAACACATTATGCAACTAACCATAATATTGAAGGGTTTAATAATAATAATATTCTTTTTAATGATAATGATGAACTTATTTATGATTTAAATTTTGGTTTTGAAGATAATAAAAAAAAAAATGAAAAAAATAAAAGAAAATATCATAGAAAGAGAAATCATAATGATTTACATTTAGATAATATTAGAAGTAATATAAAAAATAAATTTTTTAATTTTATTATTGAATTTTTTAATGGTTTAATTATATCTTTAATTGGACAAGATACTATCACTTTTAAAAAAATAAATTATAAAGATAAAAATAGAATAACAAAAATAGAACTTTATCATCAATTTAATATGACAATGAAAGAAATTCTAGAATTAGATATTCAATCAAATTATACTAATTTTCCTAAAGATCATAATAAAAATTTAATATGTAAACTTTTAAATATTATTAATGAGAATTATTCTTATTATATATCTATTTTTAATATGAAATTATATGATTTTTATGAAAAAATATTTGTTAATGGGAATAGGTTGGAATTAGAAAAAGAATTTAATCTTTCTAAAAATGCTTTTTTATTAAATGAAACTATATTAAATTTAAGAAAAAATGATAAATATAAAGGATTATTCAAAAAAACTGCTTTAAATTTACTCGAATTTTCTCAAATAAAAAATGTAAAAGAAAACAATAATATTGAAAATGATTTATCAAAAATTAAAGGTGAAAAAGATATTTTTGAGACTGAAAGTTTAGATGATAATAATTCAAATTCTTCAAAAAATTTTTTAAATTTTGATGAATCATTTTTCAGAAAAAGAAATAGAGATGACATTTAAAACTTTTATTATTAAAATTCTTTTATATTTTTGAAAACATTGAAATAAAACTAAATTATTATATTTTAAAATAATAAAACTTAATATAAATAGAAATTATAAATAAATAGTAATGAAAAACAAAATAAAATTATTTGTATAAAGTTAATAAGATTGTATGAATTATTTTTCAAAAAAAAATATTCAACAAACAAATAATGATTAAAAAAATTGATATTTCATAGTTAAATAATATAAAATTGAATTAAATAAATGGATTAAACAATTTTTTCATATTTTTTTTATTTGTTTTTAATTTTAAAAATTATAAATATTATAATTATTTATTATTTATTACTTATTGAAAAAATATTACATTTAAAAATATCATAAAAATAAATAAATTAATTTAAACTTTAATGAATTAATAAAAATTAAATTTAATTTTTGTTTGATTAATCTATTTAAAAAAAATAAATATAATTAAAAAAAAATTTATTATATATATTTTAAAAGTTTTGAAAATAAATCAAAGATTTAAAATATCATTAAATTAAAACAAACTAATATAAATACGAGTTAATTAATTGAAAAAATATTTGATTATTTTTTTATCTCATTTTTTTATAATGAAAAATTAATTATTTATAAATTTTACTATTACTAATAATTATTTATAAAATATTAGAATCTTTTAAATAATAAAAAATTAATAATAAATCTTAATACATATATCTAAATCATTAAAATTTAACTCATTCTTAAAACATAAAAAATCATAAATTAATAAATAAAACATTTCTTTATATTAAATTATGATTAATAATGTCCAAAAAGGGTTAATTGAAATTTATCAAAATTTACCAAAAGGATTTTATAAAGTCGAAGCAATTATAGGAAGAAGAATAAAATTTGGTAAAAAACAATATTTAATAAAATGGAAAGATTTTCCAGAGGAAGAAGCAACATGGGAACCAATAAAAAATTTAGAAAATATTTATTGGGAAGTTGAAAAATATGATAGAGATTATCCTGAAGAAAAAGAAATAAATATTTTAGATGATGATAATTCATTTAATACTTTTAAAAGGAAAAAATCAATATTAAAAAAAAGGAATATTAATAATAAGAAAAATTATAAAAATATTAATTTTAATGAGTCTCAGGAATTTTTGAATAAGAAAATAAAGAATCAAAAAATTAATTATAATAAAATTTCTAAAAATAAAATTGAATTTAAAGAAATTAAAGGTATTAGAAAGATTAAAAAAAATACTTTTATAGTTTCTGTAAGATGTTTTGATAAAGAAAAAAAAAAAGAATTTAATTCTGAAGTAAATTTACCTATTATTAAAAGAGTTAATCCAAAATTAATTAATAATTTTTTAGATGAAATTCAAGAAAAAAATTTAATTATTGAATTAATATAATAATAAAAATAAAATTGAATATATTATTTTTTTATTTTTTCTATATTAAATTATATGAATAATATTAAAAATATAGAAAAAAATTTTAATAATGATTTATCATTTTTTAAAAATATAATTTGCATATTTAAAAATATATCTAAATTTTAATAATAAAATTTTTATTAAAATCTTTTTTTAATACTTTTTTTCAATAATATAAACAATCATAAATCTTAATTTTATTAAAATGCATCTTTAAATGTTTTATACTATTATATATATAATTCCCTAATAAAAATTAATAAAATTAATTTTTTATTTTTAATCAACAAATTAAAAAGACCACTTTGCAAATAAAATAAAAAATTAATTTTAATTATAAATAATTTATATATTATATAAAAAAATAATTTTTTATTTTACATTTACAAAATTTTTTAATTAAAAAACTTTGTCAAAATAAAAAATTATTTCAAATAATTACAAATTAAACTTAAATAAAATTATTAACATCATTATTACATGTTTTAATATGAAATCTATTATCTTTATTCTTACATATAATATTGCAATATTTTGCTTTTCCACATTTTTCACAAATTACAAAATCTTGTTCTAATTCTTCACCACAATAATTACAGAATTGATTTTCTTCTTTATTTTCATTATTATTATTATCTTTTATTTCAATTTGATTATTATTTTCATTTATTTCTACTTCATTTTCTTTTAAAATATTATTTTCATTTTCATTTAAATTTTCATTTTCATTTGTTTCTATAATTTCATAATTTTCATCATTTATTTTTCTATGTTTTGTTTTATTATTTTCATATTCATTTTGTTTTCTTTTTCTTTTTTTCATATTAGTATCATTATTTAAATTTGATTGTGATTGTTTATTATTTTTATTTAACATATTTAAATTAATTCCCTCAACATTATTTATTAATTCTGATTCATCAATTATTAAATCCATATTTTCTTTTAAATTATATACTTCATCTACAAATAAATCTTTTAATTTAGAATTTTTTTCATTTTTATAATCTGATATTTTTTCTATAAAATTATTCACATCATCATCAATCATTCTTGAAATTCTATCTAATTGATATTTTTGGCTAAAATAATTTTTAATAACAAAATTATCATTTGAATAACCATTTGCAATATTTTTAAATTTAATAGATTCATAAAGTGATTTTTTATATTCAATAATATTTTCATCATTTAAATTTTTACCATCTCTAATTTTAATAACAAAATCTTTAAAATTTTCACTTCTATCATCAAGAGTTTCTTTTTTAAAAATATATCTTTCATCTCCTTTTAATCCCATATGAATTTTAGATTCAACAACAATAATAACATTATTTAATATTGTATCACCTAAATCTTCTAATTTAGTATTTTGACCAAAAATATCTAAAGACACTCCTGGAAATTTTAATTCTGAATAAATATTATTTTTAAAATCTTTATTTAAATCATCTAAAAAATGTTGATATGTTTTATCTTTTAAAATCCATAATCTTAAATCTTCTACATTTTTTCCTTTAAAATTTGATACTATTTCTTTTATTTTTTCCTTTACTCTTCTAATTGTAAATGTATGAGAAACATATAAATATCTTGGTGAATCAACAATAAATGGAATAAATTTTTGATTTTTTGATTCTGTTTTAAAATTACTTCTTATTATTATTATATTTAAAGTTTTTAATTTTGCTTCTACTAAAATTTCTAAAATTTGAGGATTTGATTCTTGTAAATTATTATCATATGAAGATAAATTAATTGGTTGTTGAGTAAATAATTCTCTATTTAAATTATATCTTCTAATTTCTTTCCCACCATAAATATATTGAAAAAATTTCCATATATCTCTTGTTACTACTAAATAATCTTTTCCATAAATATATTTCTCATCAATATTATAATTATAATTACTCTCTCTATTTTCAAAATTATAATATGAAGCTTTTTTATCATATAATAAAAATTTATTTGTAATACTACCAGGATAATTTTCACTATTATCAGTTAAGAAAAGTGAATTGAAATATTTATTAATTTTATCTTTTATTTTTGGATTTTTTTTTAATTTATCAAAAGTTTCTTTAAATGGTGTATTTAATGGTCTAATTGGTAAAGAATTTATTGATAAATATTTTGAATGAAAAATCATATATTTATCAAAATTTACATATTTTTTCCATTTTTCAAACCATATATTACTTAAAATATAGAAACTTTTATCATTTTTATGCTTTGATGTTTCATTCATATCATAAAATAAATTTGCAATATAAAATGCTTCATACATTAATTCATAATTAAATCGTGATTTTAATGAATTTATATGCTCTTTCCTAAATGATTTTATTGACATATCTCTATTTTTATTTTTATAGTTATTATGATTTTGTGATAAATAATGAGAATGCATAATTTTATTATTAATTAAAAAAATGCTTAAATTAATTTATAAACAATTTAAAAAAAATAATTTTAAATTATTGTAAATGAAAACTTTTATTTTAAAAATATTAATATTGATGTTAAATAATTTTTATAATAATTTAATTCATAAGAATATATTAATTATTTCGAATATTTATTTTAATTATCAAAAAAAATTTTCAAATTTTTGTTTTGTCAAAAAAAAATATAAAAATTAATTTAATCATAAATAATAAAAAACAAAAAAAATTTAATTATTAAATGAATAAAGAGAAAAAATTAACTAATGCCCAATTATATTTTAAAAAAATAAAATATCAAACTCCAAGTAAAATAAATACATATCGTAAAAATTTATTAAATAATTCAGAAAACCAATTATCAAATAAAAATAATATATCATCACAAATATCATTTAAATCATCTTTCTTTCCTTCTCCTCAAAAAAAATTATTTCAAACTGATAGATCAATGTCATTTATGAATGATCCAGAAATTGATAGAGAAATTAAGAATTTATATAAAAAATATTTTATTTCAAAAAATTTAAGAAAACAAAGTCAACAAGATTTTAATTTAATGAATAATAAATTACATAAACTTGAAAATGAAGAAGAAAAAGCAAAAGAAAAAAAAATAAATTATATAAATAATTTAAAAAGAAAAGAAAAAATTCAATTTCAAAAATTAGAAGAAAAAGAATTAGTTAAAAAAAATAAAGAAAAAATTGAAATGCAATTAAAAAAACATAGAAAAGAAAATCAAGAATTAAGAACTGAAAGAAATAAATGTTTAAAGAATTTTAGAGATGATGTCGCAAAAAATAATTTAAATATTATATCTAGAATAAAAAATGAAAGAAAAGAAATTTATAATAACTATATTAATCAAAAAAATGAAAAATTTAATGAAAAAAAAAATTTAATTAAAAATATAAATAAACAAAGAATTTTAAGTCAAGAAAATAAAAAAATAAATGAATATGAAAAGAAATTAATATTAAAAAAACAATTATTAAAAAAAATTCAACAAGAAGAAGAAAAGAAAAAAAATTATGAACTTGGAATAAATCAATGTCAAAATCAATCATTAGAAATTATTGAAAGAATAAGAGATTTATATAACCATTAATTTCTTTTTGTTATATATTCAAATTAATACATATAATTATTTTTTTAAAGATAAATTAATTTTTGTTTTTTAAAATGAAAAAAATATTAAAGTTTTGATAATTTGATAGTAGTTATCATCATTATAATATTTAATATCATTTAAATAAAATTATAATTTATTCTTATCTTTATTTAGTCATATCATAAATAAAATATTATTAAAATAGCATTTCAAAATAAAAATACAAAATTTATGACAAAACTTTTGAATTGGATAAAAAAAAAATTTTTTAAATTTAAAAATAGAATAACTTAAATATATTTTATATTTTTTTAGTTTAATAAATAACTCTTTTTAAATAAGTAATAATAATTTATATTCTTAGTTTTATTTTCTATTTTTTTATTGAAATATGAAAATTATAAACTCTTATTATTATAATACTAAAATTTAAATATTGATTATTAATAAACTTAATTATTTTCTATTATTTATTTATTTTTAATGGAAGAAAGTAAATATTTAATTCAAATTTCACTTGAAAAAAATCCAGAAATTCAAAAATATCCAATTTCAATAGATGATTTCCAATTTAATTATAATAAAGATATTATAGGAAAAGGAGGATTTTGTACAGTTTATAAAGTATTATATAAATATACAAATAAATATTACGCTCTTAAAATAATTGATAAAAATTCTGTTAATTCTGAAGAGCAAATAAAAAATTTATCAAACGAATTAAAAATAATGACACAATTAAATCATCCAAATTTATTAAAACTAATTTCTTATTTTGAAGATAATGAAAATATATATATTATTCTTCCATTATTATCAAATGGTCAATTATATGATATAATTCATAAAAATAAAAAAGAAACAAAAGAAGAAATAATAAAAAAATATTTATATCAAACAATAGAAGCAATAGAATATTTACATAATAACAATATAATTCATAGAGATATAAAACCAGAAAATATATTAATTGATGATAATGATAATGCAATTTTAAGTGATTTTGGAATAGCAACTTTTATAAAAGAAGGAGAAAAAAGAGAAACTTATTGTGGAACTGATGAGTATTTAGCACCAGAAATTATTAGAGGTGAAGGTTATAATGAAAAAGTTGATATTTGGGCTTTTGGTATTTTAATTTTTGAATGTTTATCTGGAAAAACTCCTTTTAGTAAAATTGATTTTATTAAAAAAAATGATAAAAATGAAAATTTTGTTAAAATTAAATTTGATTGTTTTTTTGATGTTTATTCTCAAAATTTAATTACAAAAATTTTAAGAATTAATCCTAATGAAAGATTAAGTATTCAAGAAAATAAAAATCATATTTTTTTTAAAAATAAAGATTTAAATAATAAAAATGATGTTTTGTTTTATGAAGATGAAAAAAAAAATGATATTGAATTAAAAATTAAATCTATTATTAAAAATGATTTAACTGAAGAAAATTCAAAAATTTATTCTTTAAATGAAAATATAAAATTATTAGAAAATGAAAAAGAAAAAATGAAAAAAGAAATTGAAGATTCATTTGTAAAATTAAATAAAGAATCTAATGAACATTCTATTTTAGAAAATAAAATTGAAATATTAAATAAAACAATTGAAGATTATAAAAATTCAATAGAAGAAAAAAATTTGATTCTTTCAAAATTTATTAATCCAGATAGAGAAAGAGATTATTCTAAAGAAATTACTTCAATAAATAAAACTGAAAATAATAAATTTAATAATTTAATAGTTTCTTCAAATGAACATATTTCTTTTTTTTCAAAAACTTATTTAAAATTTAATCCTAAAGATTATTTAATTAAAGATGCTGATTCATTTTATATATTAAATATAAATATAAATAAAAAAAAAGAAGAAAATAATGAAAATGAAAATAAAGGAAATGATATTGATAATTTAATATCTTCATTTAATGATATTAAAAAAATATTTATTGAAAAAGTAAATAAGTTAGAAGATCATATAAGAAAAATAAAATCTTCTTTAGAAGAAAATAATGAAAGTTTTAAAGAAAAATTATTAAATCAATGTGTTGCATTTAATGATATTTTATATAAAATGAAAGATAATTTAAAAACAAATATTGAAAATACAATTAATAATATAAATAAAAAGGAATTAGAAGAAATAAATAATCAAATAAATTTTTTAAATTCAAAAAATCAAGAATATAGAAAAATTATTAATGAACATGATAGTAAATGTGTTCCTACTATAGAAAATTTAACTTTAGAAATAAGAAAATGGAAATTAAAATATGAAGATTTAAATAAAAAACAAAATGATAATCAATTATTAATTAATACATTAAAAGAAAAAGTAGAAAATGATAAAAATGAAATTTTAGATTTAAAATATAATCTACAAAATAAAGTTTAAATTATATTTAATTAAACATTTTAAAACAATTATTATTTTATACTATTTTTGTTACTTCATTAACATATTAATTACAGTTTTAAATAACTTATATAATCTTATTTTTTATTTATAAAATATATCATTAAATAGAATATTATAATTAATTATGATTAAAAATATTTTCCACACATGATTTTAACTGTTTTAAAGGATATGACATAATAATAATTAATATAATTGTTAATAAAATTCTTAAAATAATTAAGATATAGAGATTTATATCATTCACATTCTTTATTGAATTTAATATATAATGATTTATTGAACCATCGTTAAAAAGACAATTTAAATATAAATTTGGACTCATATCAAAAAATAATATTGATAAATCATTTTTATTATTATCTTTTATAATATCTATCTTTTTATATATCTTTTTTTTTAAATCATAAAAATATAATTCATTATTATCTACAAATTTAATTATTAAAAATGAATTAAATTTTTGAATTTTTTCAATCTTTTGAGGAAATTTAAAAACCTTTTTAGTATTATTTTTTTTAATATTTATTTTAATTAATTCTCCATCAAAAATTTGAACATAATTTTGCCAAATTTTAACTGATTGAATCATTTTTTTATTTAATTTAATATTTTTAGGATATTCATAAGAAAAAAGAGTTGTTCTTTCATATAAATTATTAATATGGATTTTGTCAATGTTTTTTGAAATTATATTTTTATTATTTATAAAATAAATATGAATAAAGGTTTCTTCATTAATAAATTTATAAGATAAAGTATATTTATTTTGATTCTTATTTTCAAATATTTTTTTTTCCCAAATTGAATTATTGTTAAATAAAATTGAAAAATCTTTTGAAAAATCCATTATTGATTTATATATAATTATATTTTTGTTTAATGTAAAACTAGTTATTTTATTTTTTGATTTTACAAAAATTTTGTCAAACTTAAAATTTTCTTTCTCTTGTGATATATATAAAAAATAATAAATAGATTTATCTAAAATATTTTGCAATAAAATTCCTATTTGCTCTTTATTAATTGATATATTTATTCCTATAACATTGTAATTTATTATTAAATTATTTATAAAAACTGTTTGAAATATTAATTTGTTTCTATAATTCAATATTTTATTAATTTTTATTATTTTATTTCTCACTATAATAATAAAATTTCCATATTTATTATTAAATAAAAAATTTTTTGAATTTTTTATATTTTTTTGAAAATCATTTATATTTTGATTATTTTCAGTTTCATTGTATAAATTTTTAAATAAATGAAATGCTTTATCCAAATAATGTATTATAATAGATTTTCCTTCAATAAATGGATAAATATTGTTCGTTTTTATATTATCATATTTTGTTGATGAAATTAATGTTGTATTCACATAATTTGTTTCCTTCCTTTTAATATTTTCTTGTATTTTATCTGAAATAAAGTAAATAACCTGAATTATACTTATAATTGAAATAAGAAAATTTGTACTCATAATTATTTTTTATTTTGATTAATTTAAGTCGTTTAATATTTATTAAATAAATAATAAAAATAATTTCTCAAAAATAATTTTAATATATTTTTTTTAATAAATTAAAAAATGTATAATATCAATAATAAATATATTGAAAATGATTTGGATTCAAATATAAATAAAAAAGAATATATTATTGATAATGATAATTCAGTCCATTCTCATGAAACAAATCATTTATATACAAGAAGTGAAATAAAAACAATATTTCATAAAATTTTTTTAAATATATCAACATATAATGAAAAAGATAATTGTTATTATATAAATCAAAAAGATATTAATAAAATAATAAATAATATATATAAGGAAGATATAAATAAAAATTTTATAAAAATAAATGGTGAAATTGATATTCTATTCAAAAAATTAAATCCTAATTCAAATAAATTAAATGAAAAACAATTTTTTTCTTTTATGATAAAAATACCACAAAAAATTTATCCTGATTTTAAAAATGAAAAAATTTTAACTATAAATAATTTTTTATCATTATTTTTTGATTATTATTATAATTGTTATAATTCAAATAATAATATAAATAAAAATCTTGATTTAAATTTACCATACAAATCAATAGAAATAATTTCAGAATATAAACCAAATATTGAACAATTAGAACTTATAAAAGAGATTTTCTCAACACTTAAAGAAATTTATATTAAATATTTTTCAAACGAATTAAATGAAAAAAATATAATTACTTCTCAAAAAAGTTTACAAAATTTAATAATTTTTTCAAAAGATTTTGAAATAATACCTTTTTTAATTACTCAAAGTCAATTAGGAAGTTATTATAATTTAATATGTGTTGATAATTCAAATAAAAATAAAATTCCAGAAATTCTAAAAAAATCAGTAAATATAGGAATAAATTTTACTTTGAATCATTTTATTTTAATGATTATTCAATTGTCAATTTTATCTTATTTTAAAAACATTGATGAAAATGATAATAATGAATTTGAAGAAGAAAATGATATCAAACAAAAAGAAAAACATGAAGGAATTAAATTATTACTTTTTTTAGAAACTTTAAATAATTCAAAAGGAATGAGAAATGGATTTTCACAAAAAAAATTTTTTCTTATACCAGAGAAAAAAAAAATTTATCAAATATTTGAAATGAAAAATGAATTAATTGAACCAAAAAATAATCAAAAAATAGATAATGATAATATTAATTTTAATACTTTATATAGTGAATTATCAATAGATAAAAAAAGTCTAATTTTAATAAGGCAAATGATATATAATAATTTAGATAATTTATTTAAAACATATAGTTATTATAGTAGTAATTTAGATAATAAATTAAAAATAAATGGTTATTTGAAATTTTTAAAAAATTGTGATTTAATTATAAATAATCAAAAACAAGAAAATAATATTTTTGAAAAATCTAAATCAAAAGATAAAAATTTAAATGAGTTTTCTAATATAGAAAATGAATTAAATAATTCAACAAAAAAGATTTTATTAGTTATTAATAATAATAATAAAAATAATGAAAAAAAAGATATAAAATTAATAATTAATCAATTAGAAAATACTAAAATAGAAAATAAAAATAATAAACCAATATTAACATCTAAGAAAAATAAAACACCAAAAAAAATAAATATAAATAATCATTATCAAATAAGTGAAAGTCAAGCAAATGTAATTTTCTCAAAATTCTCTTATTTAACTCATTCAATGAATTTTGTTTCATTTATTAATTCTTTTCCTGATATAATTGATAATTTATTAAATTTAAATATAAGAGAATCAAATTTTCTTGATTTTGGTAAATTATTTAAAAAAATACTTTCTCAAAATATTATTCCAAATTTAATTAATACTGATTTAAATCAAAATTGTTTAAATTCAAATTTTGAAAATAATATTGGAATTATTGAATTTGCTTATTTAAAATTACAAAATGATTTAAATATTAAAAATTTTTTAAAGAATTTTTCTAATGTTTTAGATACATATTATAAATTTTATTGTGAAAAAAATGATAATTCAATAATTTTTATTCAATTTAAAAAATTCTTTGAAGATTTTTGGATTTTTCCTGATTTTATTAATCAATTACAATTAAAAAATTTGTTTTATTTTTTGTCAAATAAAAGTGAATATTTACCATTTAATAAATTTATTGAGACATTTGGAATAATTGCTTTAATAAATGATTTTGAAGAAATTTTTGATAATATAGATAAATTAATTTTTATTATTGAAAAAATGAATCAATCAAATGGAATTAAAAAATGTATTTTAAAATCAGGAAGAGCAATAATAAAAGGTAAAAAATTAGATGATTTTTGTGAATATTTAAAAAATAAATATCCTAATTTTTATAATAAAAAAAAATGTATGCCAAAAAATTATGAAGATGTATCTTTAAGCTTTAGCGAAATTTATGGAAAAAGTTCGATAAAATAAAACAATAAAATTCTATATATAAATAATAGTTTTTTTATATTTCAATATTATAAATAATAAATAAACTTTAAAAAATTAAAAATTTTTAATTTTAAAACAATCATTTGCTATTATTTTCAATTTAAATTGTTAGAAAAAACTTTATACAAATTTGTTTAAATTATATATCAAGTTTTTAATATCTTTAATACATAAAATATTATTGTAATTATATATAATGAAAGGATTATAATAATTATATGAATAAATTTAATCAAACAATTTAAAAGTTATCATTATTAAAATAATAATTAATCTTATGATAGGTTATTATGTAATAAATTTTTTATAATATGAATATTTTTTTAGAAATAATCATTTATAAATATGTTAAACGTTAAAAAATAATTATAGAAATAAAAAATGAATAATATAAAAAAAATAAAAAGAAAATTTTTTTTAAATATAAAAAAAATTCATAATTTTGAAAATTAAATATTAAAAAAAGAAATTTAAATAATTAAAAAGATAATATTTGAATAAAAAAAATTTCTATTCAAAAAATAAAATTTCAATTGAATCACAAAATAAATCATAAATACTTCAAATCAAGTTTAAAGAAGATATATTTACAAATAAATAAAACAAATTAAATAATTTTAATTCATTTATATTCAAAAGAAGTTAAAGGTTTGATAGATTCAAGAGTATTTACAGTAATATTATATTTATTTTTTCTATCTTTAATACCATTCATATTATATTTTTGATTAAAAAAATGATTATCTAAATCTGAATTTGTTTGAATTTCATATGATATAATTTCTTTAGGACCATTTAATATATCATTAATTTCAGTTAAATTTTTTCCTCTCTTAATTAAATTAAAACAATATTTAATTTCTTCTTTTTTCCTTTTATTTTTTGTCCAATATTGTATTTGATATTTATTATTAAAATTACTCATAGTTTGATTCATTAAATTTCCTATTAATGATATATCATCAAAAACAATATTATCTTTAATTTCTTTACTTCTTTTTTGAAATGATATATAATTACTTTTAATAGAAGGTTTAGGAAAATAAGTGACTTGATTTTTAATAATTTGATTTTTTAAAATATTTCCTTTTAAATTTTTTAATTTTGATAAAGGAATTTTATTATTATTTAATTTAAAATTAATATTTGACATAAAAATAGGGAAATTTAATTTTATTTTTGAATTTCTTGATGAATGATATTTTGGTATATCACAATCAAATTCAGTTCTATGAGTATTTGGTTCTGTAAAATTATTTATTTTATTTAATGAAGTTATAAGTGTTCTTTTAGAAAAATTATTTTTATCATTATCATTTGTTCCTATTCCAATACTTTTATTTAAAATTTTTTGAAATTTATAATTTGAAATAATTTTATTTGGTAATTTTTCTGAATTTTCATTATTAAAAGATAAAGAAATTTTAGGAAATGACATATTTACTATAATAAAATTTATTTAATTATTTTTTGTTTGTTATTAAATATTTTTTTTTAAGATTTTATTTTTATTTAAAATATGAGTGAAGAAGAACTTAGTTCACTACAAAAATCAATTGAATTTTGGTCAGGTAAATCAAAAGACAATTATAAAGATTGGCTTCAAAAAACAATTCAATTAAATAATTCATCCTCTATTTTTTTATTTAAACATATTGAAAATTTTCTTGAACTATACTCAGGAAAAATAGGAAATGAGGAATATTTTTTTAAAGAAAAATTATTTTTTTTAAGTATAGAATTAAAAAGATATACATTAACCAAAAAATTATTTTCAGAATTTTATAAAAAATTTGGTAATGATAAAAAAATAATAAGAATGTATGCATCAAAAAATGAAATAGACCCAAAAGTAAAAGTTGGAATATCATTAGATCAATATAAGCAATTAATAATTGATGATGAAGATGATAGAGAAAGTTTAA
>Ga0256407_10006996_pt1 | contig 17196 bp, 10 predicted proteins | sample RumenRJG_04DNA_FD_193489 | JGI IMG/M metagenome (GOLD analysis project Ga0256407, IMG submission 193489) | Bovine rumen microbial communities from Lethbridge, Alberta, Canada - RJG_04 | ecosystem: Host-associated > Mammals > Digestive system > Stomach > Rumen | place: Canada: Alberta...
CCATTTTTGGTAGGCCACTTATTACTTGGAGTCGGGCCCCAGAACAAGTATTCGTTGACGATGTACTTTTCATCACACATCCCGATGGGATGGCCAACAATTACAGCAAGGTCAATTGCTGCCTTCGCTTGAAAAGAAGATGGTATCTTCTCTCAGCGGAACTCTGACATTTTTAATCAATCGCAAAGGTAAGAAATAAAATTTGTACCATCAAATTTTACAGCAGTTTTTTAGTAAAATATGAAAAATAAAGTTCAAAAAGTAGTATTTTTATAAAAACACATAATACAAGTTTAGTATTTTACGAAAATATAATTTTTGTATTTCTACATTTTTTTAAAATCACAAAATACTACGATAACACACCTTATTATAGTATAATACCCATCAGAATGGGCAACCTGACACCATAAAAATATAAAAATACCAAAATGTAAAAATACTATTTTTCAATTTTATAAAAATATGATTTTGGCAAAATAGATAATGTGAAAATTATATCTTACCTTTGCCTATGCAATGGCTAAGAACGACATCACAAGAAAGGGTAAGCATTTGGCCTTCCTCCTCCGACACGACAAAGAGGCGTTTGAAGATGGCCGAATTGACAAGCACGGCTGGCGACAAGTCAGCGAGCTTGCCAAATTGGGCTATGACCGTTCCCTTCTTGATGAGATTGTGACCACCAACAACAAGCAACGCTATGAGTATAGTCCTGATGGGAGAAAGATTCGTGCCCGGCAAGGGCATTCCATTCCCGTCGATGTGGAACTGAAAGAAGCCATGCCGCCGGACATCCTATACCATGGTACCGCAACGAAGTTTCTTGAATCCATCTACAAGAATGGCATATTACCAGGCACCAGACTCTACGTCCATCTCTCCCCGGATGAAGAAACCGCCATCAACGTCGGGTCCAGGCACGGCAAGCCATTTGTCATCAAGATTGACTGTCAGAAAATGCTCGCCGATGGTTACAAATTCTACCTCTCCACCAATGGAGTATGGCTCACAGATAAGGTAAAGCCAGAGTATTTTATTGATGAAGGAAAGTGATTCGGATAACAGTAAAGGGGTTGAAGGCTCAAAGAAGAATGTCTGTTGTATTAGCAATAATCATCAAAAACATCACCTCCAGTCCATTCTTTCCCTTGTGCGATAGTGAAATATTTTTTTGCTCCATTTTCTGAAAAAAAAGAACCCATACTAATATGATAAAAAATATTTTCTTTTAAAATGACACCTGCTAAGGCCCACGGCTTAATAGCCTTGTCATCTGCATTTTTGGTCATTACAATTAATTTCCGACCTCCTTCAACTAAAACAGAATCAATAACCAAAGAACTATAATAGACGTTTTTGCAAAACACTGAACCCTCATTCAAATTTTGTTTGTACATTTCAAGATTATTATCCTCCATTATTTGTGGACAACATGGGAATTCTGATGGTGTGCTCCAGTTAATTTGTATTACATTAGGAGTGAGAGATTTAGTTTTGAAATATTCTTCATTGATAATTGTTTCTTTATCCTCAGGGGGATTATAAGCAACTATATTGCTCGTCTCATTATGTGGCGTATTTGATGTTTTTTTTTCTTGGAAAATCCAATCACCCATTTCCCCTCCTTTTGTCTCAGGACGTTCTTTTGCCCATTTAAGCATATTTTCTAATGACACGCGGGCTTCTTCACGAGAGACTGTTTTCATCCAACTAAAGTTGGAATCGATATTCTCATGCCCTCGCAATATTGATGGGTTTTCCAGAAATGCTTCTATACTGCCACATAAGTATTCCACTCTTGCTTTGGTTATTGGATTGTTGAGAACATTTTCAAGCCGAGTAAGCCATCTAAGATTTTCTGGACGGTTGTTTTGTCTATTGGTATCTATATGGTCCACTACATGTTGAGCCGTTGGTGGTTCACCAAGGAAAGCAAATGCTACTATCCTATGAACTCTTTCACCTGCAATTAGCAAGTATCCAGTTCTTTTGTCTACTTTGCCAAAAGTCCATACGTCATCATCCTTCCTCTTTCGTTTGCCATCACGACAATGACGCATTATTGCACCGTTGTCTCTTACTGAATAGAATTCGTTGTTATAAATGCAAATTCTTTCTTCGCTATAATTGTTAATGTTTACCATAATTCAGAAAGTTGGGTATTGAAAATGATTAGTAAAAAAGCATCCCTACAGAATGATGATGGAGATGTTTTCATAATTGTTTTATCAAATATCTTCCAGCCTTTTGTTTTCATGCTTTTGCATGTTAGCACTATCATAATAATCTACATGTAATGAGTATTCGTGATAACCAAATTCATTTTCAGATACGTAGATGCCAACACTACCTATCATCTGTTCCGTTTGTTCTGAGAAGATAGGATAGGTATATGAATCATACCCTTCTTGAGTGTCTTTATGAGCAAATAGAGAACCATATTTTGTATCAAGCAAACCTTTGATATCATTGAACTGTATATCACGGATGTTGTTGCCATTACAAGTGATAACGGCCTTGGCTCTATAAACGATTTTTGTAGTTTCGTCGTAATACACATAGATGTCTGCATCTTTTCCTGCAAATGTTCCTTTGAAAGCACGAGTGCCTTTAGAAATCATACTACTTATTTTTGCATCATGTCGGCATCCTTTAGCAACCAGCTTTTGATGGAATTGTTGAATGGTGCCATTTAGGGGAATGCCCAGGAATTTCACATGCTCAGTTTGAGCCCCCACGCACAATGATGTTATAAGCATCATAAATATCAAAAGAGTGTGTTTCATAGCTTTTCATTTGGTTTTTGTTCAACTTCAACAAGATCAATACGCGCACCGAGAAAATTGGCGATTTTTGATAGGATGTCGAATCCAACCGAATAATGGCCTTGCTCGATTCTGCTAAGATTAGAAGCATCGATACCGACTCTTGAAGCCAAGGTTTTAGCATCGACATTATTCTTTTTTCTCAATTCCTTGATTCTGTTACCGATTCTTTTCCGTTCTTCACCCTTATTTAAGTCAACCGCTACGTGGGCTATCATTTCGTAATCGCTGCGATACAATTCTGCATTGATATTACGAATGGCATCGGCAATGGGTATATGCGTATAGACCATTTGAAAATCGAAGGCGGCTTCAGCAACTTTGATGAAATGTCCACCAGAGGAGTAGTTAAATGTAGAGGGGAAAGAAACAATGTAGGCATCGCCAGATGGCAACAATACCCTGGCTTGCCGCTCGTTGACAAACTCAATCTTTGTCTTGGTTTCGAGGTGAATCTCTGTTCTCATAACAATAATATTATTAAATATGCTGCAAATGTATAACGAATTACTGAAACCACCAAACAATAATTGGTGTTTTTGTAAATATTATAATTAAAAAATATGTAACCGACAAAATTGCGGTCGTTTGTCTATATCAATAGAGTGCAGCCTATCTTCACAGATGAGGAAAAATTCTGCATGAAACATTAAAAATGCGATAAAATGGCCGTTTTGAAGCCTATTTCTTTAAAATAAGGTGTATAATTAGTAAAATATATTGTACCTTTGCATCTACTAAATCTATCAAATACCTTATGCCTACCAACAAAAACGCATCCATACGATATCAGACACTCGACAAGTGTTTCCGAGACTTCAGTCATCGGTATTATATCGAAGACCTCATTGCCAAGTGTGATGAAGCCTTGCAGAGCTATAACGGTATGGGTGGAGTGAGCCGTCGCCAGATTTTTGATGACATCAAGTATATGGAGAGTGAGGCAGGATGGAGCATTCCACTCGAACGCCGGAAGAAAGACCGGAAGGTGTTTTATCGATACGAGACACAGGATTTCTCCATCAACAACCAACCTCTGACCAAAGCCGAAGCCAACCAGTTGAGATTGGCCATACAGACATTGAGCCGATTCCGTGGCCTTGCAGACAACGAATGGATTGAAGATGTCATCTCGAACCTTGAATGGCGGTTCAACCTGAGGGGCGACTGTGGAAAAGTGGTAGGTTTTGATCAGAATAAAGAATTGAAAGGCTTGTCGTTCCTACCCAAGCTTTTCGATGCAATGACCAGCCAAAAGGTGCTGCGTATCACATATCGAAGCTACAAAAAGGACAGTGCAGAGCGAATGCAGACAGTTCATCCGTATTATACCCGGCAATATAACAATCGTTGGTTCCTTTTGGCTCTGGATAATGATTATCATACCATCACTAACTTTGCCCTTGACCGTATTATTTCCATTGAGAAAGTGGAGAATGTGGATTTCATCCCCAATGAAAGCATCGACTTCGAACATTACTTTGATGACGTCATTGGAGTGACGATACCGCCAAGAAGTGTGGAGAAACTCACCATCCATCTTCAATTTACCGAGAAGCAGTTTCCTTATATCACGTCGAAACCGCTTCATTCCTCCCAGAAGGTGATTGACCGAGAGAGTCGCATCCTTTCCATAGAGGTAAAGCCCAATTACGAGCTTGATCACCAAATTTTATCCTATGGCAATGACGTGGAAGTGCTATCTCCAGCATCATACCGTCAACATATACATGAAATCTTATTAGATAATCTGAAAAAATACGACCCGTGCAGATAGAGCGCACAGGTGAGCATTAACTTTGCAAGCAATATGAAAAAGAATAATAGTCCATATACAGCCGCGATTACTGGAGGTGGTTTCCTTTTTGAGGAGACCAATGCACTTCTTCCGCTGCTTCAGTCTCCAGATAGAATTGCCCTTCTTAAAGACGAGAAGGTGAACAATCGTTTACTGAAAATTAATGCTGAGACTTCACGCAAAAAGGCAATCAATGAAATCGCACGTAGATACGATGCCGTTTCCTCTTCTTTCTGGAATGATTATCAGAATATGAGTGAGGATGACCAGAAAGCAGCTCTTTTCTTTGTTATTCTGAAGGCCTATAAGATTTGCTTCGATTTTCATGTTAATGTCACCATGCGTAAATGGAATAGCATCAGTAAATCTGTCATGTACGATGATATTATATTGGAGTTCAATGAGGTTTCAGCTAAAGATGAATTCGTTGACTCCTGGAGCGACAAGACAAAACAAAAAATAGCAGGTGCATATTTGACAATACTACGTAAGGTCGGTATTCTTGACAATGAAGACAACCTGCATCCTCTCAATGCCAGTAACTTTGATTACTATATCCTCCATGGTGAACAGTGGTTCCTCGAAGCTTGTCTGTTGCAGCCCTACCAGATAGAAAACATTAAAAAAGCCCTTATATGACCATCAAAGAACTTGATGATAAGCTGAACAGTCCGGGGTTTCAAGACCCTGAGAACGGCGACCTGTTTTACAATTTCTTCATCTACCAATATCCGGCAGAGAAGGAATATGACATCCGCAACCAGATACAAGAGTTCAAGGCCAATCTGATTCGCCCCATCAACTATGTGGATGTGTTGACGCTAAATCTCTTTGACGAGTTCTGCCAGTTCCTCGACAAGAAGAAGTTCCTGAAACATCCCAGTATGTTGAAGTACCAGTTGGAAAAGGAACAAGCAGACCCTTCCAAAGCCCAAAACACGCAGGACACTTTGACACGCAACGCCCATAGTCCGGAGTTTGTACAATTTCTGCATCAACGAATTCTTGACCATATTAACATCAAGGATGACTATCGACGCCCATACGTCTTTGTTTATGGTGTTGGCAGCATGTACCCATATCTCCGTGTCAATGAGTTGCTTGCCCTTTATGAGGATTACAACGACACCAGCAAATACAAAATCATTGTCTTCTATCCCGGACACCGCGAACAGAATTCCTTCCGTCTGTTCGGGACACTACCAGACAATCATACTTACCGTGCCACTCTCCTAATCAACGAATAATAATATCCAGTCTATGAAACTGAAAGATTTATATAACAAGAGAATTAACCGTACTGTCAACCCTGCTGTCAGTGCTACCAAGTTGGATGACCCCGAAACCATCCAAACGGAAATCGAGGAGTATGTCTTCACCGACGAAATCATCAATGGTCTCTATCGCATATTGGATGCCATCAAGAACAACAAGCCATACGACCATGTGGGTATTTGGATTGATGGCTACTATGGTTCGGGAAAGTCCCATTTTTTGAAATATCTCGACTATTGCATCACTCCAAGCACCCAGGAGAAAGCTCTTGAACGGTTATTGGAAGCCGTGAAAGTCATCGACCCTCTCGATGACACACACAACATCAGTTTCGACTACGACCAGTTGCAGAGCATCGCCAACTGGTTGAAGAAAGCAACCATAGATAACTGTATCTTCAACCTTGAAACCAGTTATGACAACTCCACCGACAAGAAGAAGGCTTTTCTCCATATCTTCTGGAACGAGTTCAATGGCAAACGAGGTTTCAACAAGTTCAATCTGACTCTGGCACAGAACCTTGAAAAACCACTGTGGGAAAAAGGCGTGTTTGAGCAGTTCAAGGAGCGCATTGCCGAGGAAGGTGGCGACTGGAATGACCCCGGCATGGCTGCCGATATGATAGATAACGAGTTGGGAATGGTGCTCGACATCGCCTGTGAGTTGGCCCCCACGCTCGACAAGGAGAGCATCCGTCAACGCATCATCCAACGCGACACAAACATCAGCATAGACCGTTTCGCATCGGAGTTGGCTTCCTATCTGAAAGACAAGGGCGACAACTACCGCCTTATACTCCTGGCGGATGAGGTGAGCCAGTTCATCAATAAGGAGCGTGACCGTTATCTGAATCTCCAGGAAATCATCACCAAACTTTCCGAGGCTTGTGAAAACAAGGTTTGGGTGGCATGTACCGCCCAGCAGGATTTGTCAGAAGTGATGGACGACTGCAATATCGCAGAGGAGAAAGACAAGGAGGGAAAAATCAAGGGACGCTTCGAGGTGAAGGTGTCTTTGAAGGGAACCCAACCTGAAGTTATCACCCAAAAGCGTATTCTTGACAAGAAGGAAGAGGTAAAACCCATGCTCGCCGCCCTTTACAACAAGCAAAAGGCCGCATTCGGACTCCAGTTCAAACTACCCAATTCCTACAGCAGTTACGACACGGAGAAGGACTTCGTGGACTATTATCCTTTTGTTCCCTATCAGTTTAAGTTGATCATGCAGGTGTTTAACTCCTTCCTACAGTTGGGCTATGTGGCTCGTGAGGTGAAGGGTAATGAGCGAAGCATCATCAAGGTTACTCATTCCACCGCAAAGGCTTGTGCCGAACAGGAAGTGGGAAAATTCGTCTCCTTCGACGAACTGTATAACAATATGTTTGAGGAGGGACTGCAAGCCGTAGGCCATAAGGCTTTCAAAAACGCTGACGACATGGCTCGCACCTATGCACCCAACCCGAAGTTGGCGGCTCGTGTGGCCAAGGTACTGTTCATGATTTGCAATATATCAAAGAACGACCAGTTACTCTTCCCAGCCCACATCGACAACGTGACTTCTTTGTTGGTCAATGACATCAATACGCCACGCCTTACCATCAAGAACGAGGTGGAGAAGATTATCGAGTTTCTTTGTGATAACAACATCATTCGTCGTGAGCAGGGGAAGAATGGTGCGCTTGACACTTTCTCATTCTACAGCGAGGAAGAGATGAAGGTGGCCAAACTCATCCAAAGCCAGAGTGCGGACAACAACACCCAGGCTGAACAGTTGCGTGACATCTTCTTCAAATACTTGTCTTCATTGAAAAACAAGGAGCAGTATCTCACTCGCAACTTCGCAGTGGGAGCATCCATCAAGCAACGGCAGTTCCTCTCCAACACGCCCGACGTGGTGGTGGAGTTTGCCATGGACAATGATTATGACAGTCCGGAGCAACTGGCCCTGAATAATATGCAGAACCGTATGGTGTACTATGTGGGACCGCAGTTCCGAGAGAACAAGCGTCTTTACAATTCCTTCTATTGGTTTTGCCAGGTCAACCGATATATGGCCACGCCGGCAGGTAGCGATGAAATCAATGCAAGGAAGGAGTTTGAGAAACGCGCCAGAGAGTTATATGACACCTTGATAGCCCCCGGATTTCACAAGATACTCGACAGTTGTCCCATTATCAGTGGGCTGCGTGTTCTCGACGATGTGGAATTAGGCAATAAGCGGGGTAGCGAGCGTTTTCATAATGCCATTCAAAAGCATTTGGCTGGTATCTATAATAAGGGCAATCTAGTGGATTATAGTGGCATTCCACGTACAACAGAGGCGTTGCGGAAAGCTATTTTCCGCCCCATCAACCCGGGTGATTATACGGGTATGAACGCAGAACTCACTGACGCAGAGCACGAGGTGGAGATTTACCTGAACAAGGGCTATGCAGAGGTCAATGTGGCCGACGTGGTAAGCAAGTTTGCCAAAGCTCCATACGGATGGGATGCCATCTGTACGCTCCATATCATCAATGAACTGGTACGCCGTCATTGCCGTGACTATTCCTATAGCAACAATCCCAATGTGGAAACCAGTACTGTAGCCAACCGCCTCGTGCAAGAGAGCAACAAATTCACACTCCGTCAGGCAAAGGCCATCTCTCAGGAAATCATCAACCAGTTCACTGCTGCATGGAAAGATATCTTTGGCATGACCGAAGTGTTCTCCACCACCGATAGTACGCAACTCTTCCGTCTGAGCCGTGAGCCGGAGAATTCACGCAGTCTTTCCAAGATGCGCGACGGCTACCGTAAGATAGAGTCCGAAATTGGCAGCTATCCTTTTGCAGAACCCATTCACAAGGCCATCGACCTCTTTGATGCCTGGCTCGCTGAACGTGACCCACAGAAGTATTTCCAGGCTGTCATCGAAAAACGGCAGGAAGCTCGTGAGGTCATCGACAAATGTAAGGAGGTGGTGCAGTTCACCCACGACCAGTTGCCCAACTATAAGCGACTTCGCCGATATGCCATCGATAACAAATATAACTTTTCCTTCGTCCCGATGAACTGTCAGGGAAAGGTGGATGAATTTGTTAAGATAGAGACCGATCCTTGGCCCATCAAAGGATTCCGTTCCTACATTACTCTCCAAAGGGAACTTGACATCATCCTTGAAGAGGTGCGTAATGACCTCCGCGAAAAGATACGTATTGCTTACAACGAGCAGTTCGACTATCTGGAGCGTGTGGCAAAAGAACAGAACGTGCCTGTCAGCGTCCTTGCCAACCGTGAGAATACGATAATGGCAAAGACAACACCCGATAATATCCTTGTCTTGAAGAGTAACCTTAATACCGATGCTTTCTATCAGGAACAGATTGGTAGAATCCTTGATTATGTTGCTAAACGTAAAGAGAAGGAAGAAAAAGAGAAGAAGAAGGATGATGGCAAGAAAGATGACGGAAAAGAAGATAAAAAGGAAACAAAAATTCGTCAGGCAGCCTTGCAGACAAAGACTGCTATTCCTCTTGCTAATGAAGAGGATATTGATCGTTATCTGAAAGGACTGAAAGAACAGTTGATGAAACTTCTCGTCGACCATGACAGTGTGATGATTATCAAATAAGCAAAAGTAAGCATAATATATGGAAACCAATAAACTGAAGAAGTTTGCTGTAGATGCACGAAATAAGTTAAAGGCTGGTGTGGCCGCTAAGATGCTGACTCTGGGTTTCGACCGTGATGGGAATGTGCCTGAGCACCTGCATCCGCAGTTGATGCAGGGTGGCTCATTGTGGAATGGTCAACTCCAAACAGAGAGTTTTTACCACCAATGGAATGCCCTATATAAACGTATCAAGCAGAAAGGCATCAGAGAAGTATATGAAGAAGCCGCCTATACATGGTTTAACCGCCTTGTGGCAATTCGCATTCTTCAGAAAAATGGCATCATCGAGCCTGTCTTGGAATATGTAGACGCTGCCCGTACACCAAGAATTGTGGACGAAGCCAGGATGGGACGTATACCACAGATGCAAGAAGCACAACGTATTCGATTATTAGAACTACTTGATGATGATGCTCGCATTAAGGACCAGTTTGCTGTACTTATTGCAGCCTATTGTCATCAAAATCCCATCCTCAATGCTTGTTTTGGAAGTGTGGACGATTATACAGAATTACTGTTGCCCAATGACATCCTCACCGAAGGAGGATTTGTGGACATGCTCAATCATACCGAGTTTATCACCGATGCCGACTTCCGTTCTCCTGAACTGATAGGCTGGCTCTACCAGTTCTATATCTCTGAGCGAAAGGAAGAGGTTTTTGCTTCTTTCAAAAAAGGGAAAAAAGCAGAAGCGGAGGATATTCCTGCAGCTACGCAGATTTTCACGCCGAATTGGATTGTTAAATATATGGTGCAAAACACCATCGGACGCATTTATCTCGACAACCATCCTTCAGCTGCTATTGAATTCAGACCTAAATGGCAGTATTTTGTGGAATCATCAGAATCCACGCCGAAAGATGCCATTTACCAGTTTAAGGAACTGACAGAACTATTAACTGGTGACTTAGCCTGTGGCTCTGGTCATATTCTGAATGAATGTTTTGACCTGTTCTATGAACTATACATTTATGAGGGTTATAGTCGTAAAGAAGCTGTAGAAAACATCTTTACCTACAATCTTAGAGGAGTTGACCTCGATACTCGTGCAAGACAACTATCTCAATTTGCACTATTATTGAAGGCCTGTCAAAAAGACCCTTCGTTTGCAGATGCCCACATCTTACCAAAGGTGTTGAATATGCCAGTTCCAATTCCGCAGGAACAAGTTTCCGACTATTTAAAGGAGTTCTTTCAAGAGATACCACAACATCAAATATCTAGTGAAATGACGGCAGCCTTTGAATTATTGAAGAATGCAGATTCACTTGGTTCCATAATGAAGTTTGATATTTCTGAAACCACAAGGATGGCAATTTCTCAAGCTATGGATTATTGGGGAAGTCAAAGTATTGTGCCAGATCGGATAGAAAGAATTCTTTCAACTATGGAATTGATTCTTACACTGACAAATGATTATGCAGCCCTTGTTATGAATCCACCCTATATGGGTGGGGGTAATATGAATGATGTATTATCCAATTATGTGAAACGTAACTATGAGGAGGGCAAAGCAGATCTTTGTTCTACATTTATGATTATGCAAGCTAACAGAACTGTTGATGGGGGTTATTATGCAAACATTATTCCTCCGTCTTGGATGTTCCTTTCGACCTTTGAGAGCTTGCGTCGAACAATAATTAACCATCAATCAATTCAATCTCTTCTACATTTAAGTCGTGGAATTTTCGGTGCAGATTTTGGAAGTGTTTCTACTGTAATACAAAACCGCACCACCCATAATCCTCGTGGCATATATTTCCGTTTAATTGAGCGCACTTTCCAAGAGTTCGATCAAAGACATCTACGTATTCTTTTTGAAAAGACACTTGCTAATCATGATTTTCGTTATTATTTCACCGATTATTCTAAAGATGTTAATGACATCGTTTATAGCGAAAATGGTTCTCTAATATATTATCCTAATGTTCCACAGAAAAACTTTCAGAAGATACCAGGATGTCCTATCGGGTACTGGGTAAGTGAAACTTTAGTTCATAAATTTGCTACTACACCCAAGATGGATTCTTTCTTTGATGTAAAATCTGGATTGTCAACTGGCAATAATGATATTTTTGTCCGTTTTTGGCAAGAGGTTAATTATCAAAAGATTTTTCTCAAATATTCTGCAAAAAAAGAAGATCGGGTAAATTTCAAATGGATACCATATTCAAAAGGAGGTGGGGTGCAAAAATGGTATGGCAACAATTTCCTTGTAGTTAATTGGGAAAACGAAGCTGAAGCGATGAGAAAAAATGGATTAGCTGTTTTTAGGAATGAACCATTTTATTTCAAGGAAGGTATAACATGGAGTGGAATGTCCTCAAGCTATGTTTCATACAGATATGTAAGAAACGGTTTCATTTTTGACTCAAATAAGGGTCCGATGATTTTTAAGAAAGGTGAACCGTCTCTTTTATATAACATAGGCTTTTTAAATACAAAAGTGAGTAATTTTATAACAAAATTGCTTAATCCAACTGTTTCAACTCAAATAGGTGATATTGTTAAAATTCCATTAGACTATGATAAAAATATTAGCCATAACATCGAATTATGGGCCAAACAAAATATCACTATTTCAATTCAAGATTGGGACTCTCATGAAACCTCATGGGACTTTGAAACCAACCCATTAATATCCATAAGAGAATCCGTTATAAAAAATGAGGGTTTTAGGGCCGCTACGATTTACGATAAAGATGATGTACGTTTTGACATGGATAAAGACAAGGAGACCTCTATAAAAAACCAGTTTGCCAATAACTTGGAAACGTTAGTCAATATGTTTAAACAAGAATGGGAAGAACGTTTCATACAACTTCATCGCAACGAAGAGGAACTGAACCACCAGTTCATTGACATCTACGGTCTACAAGACGAACTAACTCTCGATGTGCCATTGAATGAAATCACCATTCTCCAGCAAGGCGAGATAAGTATAAACAACGACCAACTGATATGGAATGAGGATGTTCTGATGAAACAGCTTATCTCATACGCCGTTGGTGTATGGATGGGACGTTACAAACTTGGGAAGAAAGGGCTGCATATCGCCCATCCTGAGCCTACAGACAGGGAACTGCAAGAATACTGGTATGGTGGTGAGCAAGTTTTCATCGACGATGATGCAATCATTCCTATCCTGCCACAGAATTCACCCTTTGATGATAACCTTTCGAGTCGCATTGCCGACTTCATTCGCATCGTTTTTGGCGCAGAGACCTTGACCGAGAATCTGAACTGTATCGAGAAGATGTTAGGTACGACAATCGACCAATATGTCCAAAAGGACTTCTGGAAAGACCACAAGAAGATGTATCAGAACCGCCCCATCTACTGGTTGTTCAGCAGCAAAAAGGGTGCATTCAAATGTCTGGCGTACATGCACCGTATGGATCCTTATACAGCTGAGCGTGTCCGCAGCAACTACCTGCTGCCCTACATCGAATATCTCCAGAACCAGATTGGCGACCTCGAAAGTCGTGCCGCAGCCCTCACCACTGCCGAGAACCGCAAACTCACCAATCTCCACAAGGCATTGGACGAGTGCCAGGAATACCACGAGCGCCTACAGGTAGTAGCCGAGCAAGCCATCGGTTTCGACCTCGACGATGGCGTAATAGTCAACTACGCTAAGTTCGGTGATGTATTACAGAAAATAAAATAAGTATTGATTAGATGTTTGATAGACTTATCAAATTAGTAAGAGAAGAAAAGGTTTCGCTTTTCATTGGTGCCGGCTTTTCAATAGAGGCCAAGGCGCCATCTGTTAGTATGTTGTGTGAGAATATTCTTGCCCAATTAGATGACGAGCAACTACGAGAAAAGCATAAAAACGATTCCTTACCTGATCTTGCTGAATTCTTTGTAGAAGACATTTGTTGTGGTAGCCGAAACAGTCTTATAGACAGTATTCAAAATTTGTTCTATTTTGAACCCGCTAAAATGGATGATCATCAAGCTTTGGCAAGGATTCCACATTTTCACAATATATTCACGACTAACTATGACACTCTGCTTGAAGACTCATATGAAAAGAAAGATTGTCAAGTAATAAGGAAAGATATTGACTGTACATACATAGATAAGTCTAAACCCGTACGTATATTCAAGATTCATGGTGATTTTGTTAATCAGGATTTTGTTGTTATTACTGCTAATGACTTTAAGAAATTTTTTAAACGCAAATATAATCCTTTGATGTGGAATGTAGTTAAAAATGATTTTTTGACTACACATATCCTTTTCATTGGATATAGTCTTTCCGATAATAATATCATTCATATTATCAGAAATATATCGAAAACTGTAAAAAAGAACAAAAAGGATATGTTTCTTATTGCCCCAGGTCTTGGAGAACGCAAACACGAGCAGTTGAGAGAAATGGGAGTTCATTACTACGATGCTAAGGCCAAAGACTTTCTAAATCTACTTACGGAGGAATTAAAGAAAAACATTGGACGTGATTTTCGCCATCACAAGGTAAGTACCGAGACTTTTTCGAGGTTCTGCCGATTTCATAATATAGATCCTGTTGTTTGTCTTCATCAAGAAACGGAAAACCAAATCTTGAAAGTACAATCGACGAATGGAGCTGATTTGCATCATGAAATAAAAATGACAATGGATGCAAAATATAAAGAGATTTTGGAAAAAATGGACTTTGAAAAAAATGGTATCATTGTTAAGAATTCTGCTTCTCTTAATATTCCAAGCATCAGATTTACAAGTAAGGAATTGAAGGAATGTTCTTATGTCGTTAATGGTGTTGTGATATGTGATGAAATATCCGAAATTTTAATATCACCAGAGGTAAAGGATTTTTCAATGACAATCAGAATTCCTTCACGGAATTTTATGGAAAAAGTCATCGCAAAAGCTTATAAATTAAAGGAAAATAAGGTTGCAATTGATTTGGATTGTCATACTTACAAATCTGTTATTACGCTGGAAGTGAAAGGAAAGGATTATCTGGGTACCCACTTGGACGTAAATTTCAATTTCACTTTCAAGGATAGCTATACGAATAATAACGAAGCCATCAAGTGGATGGATTTATTATGTGCATTCTCTTCCAATGAAGATGTGTTTATTAAAGAGTTATCTGACATACCATTCAAAAGAAATTCCAATGTGGATAAGAATTATATGGCTTATTTCAATAAGATTAAGGAATATTATGAGAATGTCAAACAGATAGAAATGAATATAGGCAAATGTTTAGCGACCTATAATCAATATACAGAAGAAGCGTATAGAATATCACGTATTATCGTCTCGTATTATAATCATTTACCTATTTCCATCAATACACCAAATGGGCTTGACTTTTCAATTGAGGCAAAATTATCGGCAGACTTTGTTAAGCACGCCGATAAAGAAAAGAATATATCCATTGTATCAAGTGAAGAAGGCAAAAAATCATTCAAGTTGAATGAGTGGGTTTTTGAGATACCTTATATCCATAATATTTTTAAATCTTGCGTCATCCGCAATGTCGAGAAAAAAGATGATGGATATATGAAAATTGATTTAAGATATAGTTTGACTTTTTATCTGAAACTTTATTCTGACAAGCCTGTCGATGATGAGTTCCCAGATTTGAAAATTCTTGAAGAGTGTAAAGATTTGAAGAGTATTTAACTATGACACAGCAAAAAATATATAACTACTTCGAGCGCAATCCACAACTGCACGTGCTTTTCATCTTTGATAAGATGAATTTCATCTCAACGGAATTGGAAGATGCCGAGTGGGGCGACGATTACATCTACAAGGTGTTTGATGGTGCCTGGTTCAACATCAAGTATGCCATAGAAAACACTTGGAAGGAGAAACGTATCGTCTTACTTTTCACAGACGGCACTTATCCCCATACAGAGGAGCAGATGTTGAAGTTCCCGTTGCTCGACATGTTGAAAGCCAATATGGAATACAAGGAGGATGACTATGCCAGTTTCATGCAGCAATACAACCTACCAGAGAAGTTCCGTTTGTTCGTCAAGAACAATGTCAATGAAATGATGTCCTCCAAGATCCAGGCTATACTGTCAGGTATGCTCACACCGGAGACATTCAGCGAAGACCTTGTATGTCGGGCTTTCATAACATCATACCTCGGTGAAAAGAAACTTCTTGACTGGGAACCCATCATCGTGCGGATGCTAATTCTCGGTATGCAGTCAGAAGAAAAGAAACGGAACGAATTTTTCTTCCGACTGTCGAGGAATAGGGATGCCCAAAAGGCGGTGGATGCCAAACTAACCCGTGTGTTTGGACGCAGCTACAATCCCAATTCTGAGGTGAAGATGAAGGAAGTGGCCGAATGTTTGAAGTACAACAGCATCACCCAACTGCTCGACGTTGCGAAAGGTGACAACTACATACAGTATAAGACAACCAATCCCTTGATGCTTGACGGACAGAACAAGGTCTATGAATATGGCATCCAAAACCGTCAATGGTCGGAGAAATTTAGTCTGGCTCTTGCTGAATTAGCCAAGGACATCAAGGAGGAAGAGATTATCAGCGTGTATGGCATCGATGCCCAATATCATTATTTGACGGAAGCTTTATGCTGGCCCATCCTGAAGGAGTTGTTGGAGAAGGAACTTATGGCAGATCCTGATGGGGTTAATGACAGGATGAGGAACCTGTCCATCAAATTTGCCGTGGACTCCGATATCCAAGTAGTCATCCGATTCATCGAGCAAGTGGCACTCTATTATGAAAAAGTGCGTACAGTAGGTACGATGAAACTGAACGCCCCAGAAGATTATGTGCAACTGTATGTCAATGACCTGTATTTGGCTGATTTGTTCTACCGCCATTCCTTGGAAGCATTCCATGAGTTGATAGCCAAGGAGAATCCGCTTGAACAAACCATCAATGAGGTCAAGCATCAGTTGGACCTGGAGTATGCCAAATTGGTCAACGTGTTGAATTTGGAGTGGCTGACCTGTGTGAAGGAACGTGAGGACTTGTTTGACAGTCTAACCATAGGGAAACAAGAAAACCTTTATGCAGACGAGACAACCCCGGAGAGCCAAGTTATCGTGATTTCGGATGCCCTCAGATATGAAGTGGCCGCCGAACTGATGCAAGAACTGGCAGGCAAGAAGACCGGCCATGACCTGAAACTGACTGTACGTAGAGCGATGCTTCCCACAGAAACCAAGTATTGCAAGACCTGCATGCTACCGCATCATTCCTTGACACTGCAGGGAACAGATATGGCTGTAGATGATGTTGTGTTGTCAACCATCGACAGCCGGACTGCCCATCTGCGCAAATACAAAGAAAAGTCGCTATGTATCACATACGACGAGTTGATGAATGGCCCTGCCATGAGCAAGAGAGAGATGTTCAAACAATATCCTCTTGTCTATATATTCCACGACACCATCGACAGAGCCAGTCATTCACAAAGTCCATTCGAAGTGATTTCGGCTTGCCGGAAAGCCATCGAGGAACTGACAGTCCTCATACCACGCGTGATGGCGACATGGAACGTGACCAATATAGTCATAACATCTGACCATGGTTTCATCTATAATGATCAGGTGTTTGAGGAAAAGGACAAGCACAGCATCGTAGAACTTTGCGAAGAAAAGAAGACACGCTATTACTTGACATCGA
>Ga0256407_10006997_pt1 | contig 17195 bp, 12 predicted proteins | sample RumenRJG_04DNA_FD_193489 | JGI IMG/M metagenome (GOLD analysis project Ga0256407, IMG submission 193489) | Bovine rumen microbial communities from Lethbridge, Alberta, Canada - RJG_04 | ecosystem: Host-associated > Mammals > Digestive system > Stomach > Rumen | place: Canada: Alberta...
TATCGGGAGACGTTTTATTTCGCTTGTTTCGATTTACTTACTCTTCCAGCATTGCAAGGAATTCTTCCTCGGTCAGGACCGGGACGCCGAGGGACTGGGCTTTCGTGAGCTTGGAGCCTGCCGCTTCGCCGGCGACGAGGTAAGAAGTCTTCTTCGAGACGGAGCCGGTGGCCTTGCCGCCGTTGTTCTCGATGAGCTCCTTGATTTCGTTCCGGGTGAGGGTCGTGAGCGTGCCGGTGACGACGATGGTCTTTCCTTCGAGGACATTGGACTGCTGCGTGTCTTCCTGTTCCATGGTGAGGCCGGCGGCGCGGAAGCGTTCAATCATATCCTTGCCGAAGTCGCTGTCGAAGTACTCCCGAAGAGCGACAGCCGTCGTTTCGCCGATGTCCGGCACCGCGGTCAGGGTCTCGAGGTCGGCTTCTGCAAGGGCGTCCAGCGAGTGGAACTGCCGCATCAGGTTGCGGGCCGTCGTGTTGCCGACGTTGCGGATGCCGAAGCCGGCGAGGAGCCGCCAGGGCTCATTCTGTTTGGACGCTTCGATGCTGGCGAGCAGGTTGTCCGTCCCCTTCTCTCTGCCGACGGTTCCCTTCTCGATCAGTTCATCGCGGTGTTCCGCCAGTTTGTAGATATCCGCGTAGTTTGAGAGGTACCCTTCGGCGATGAGCGCTTCGACCTGTTTCGAGCCGAGGCCCATGATGTCCATGCAGGGACGGGACGCGAAATACGAGATGGTCCGGGACAACTGTGCCGGGCAGCCGGGGTTCACACAGCGGATGTCCGCCGTCCCCTCTTCCTTGACGAGAGGTTCGCCGCAGACCGGGCAGTGGTCCGGCGCTTCGTAGATGGCCTCCGGCTCCGTAACACAGTCCACCAGTTTCGGGATGATGTCGCCGGACTTCAGGATGTTGTACACACCGCCGATGCCGACCTTCTTCTCCCGGATGTAGTCCTGGTTGTGCAGGGTGACGTTCGAGACGTTGGTGCCGCAGAGCCGCGCCGGTTTGCCGGTCTCGGCGTCCACGACCCGTCCGATGAAGGCGATCTTGCCGGTCCGTCCGACCGTGGGCGTGATGTCTTCCATGACCACCGGTCTCTGTTCCGGCGGATATTTGTAGGCGATGTGCCCGCTCGAGTACTTGGACCCGGCCGGAAATTCGTTCCGCAGTGCGGTCTCGTCGATCTTGACGACGGCGCCGTCGAGGTCGTAGTGGAGGTCGCCCCGCATCTCGCCGATGGCTTCGATGGCTTCGATGACTTCATCTGCCGTTTTGCAGTGGCGATGTACCACGACGGGTACGCCGGCCGCCGCCAGAGCGTCCATGCCGGCGCAGTGGCTCTCTGTGAGCTCCGCGGGACCGTCCTGGACATTGAAGATGAACATCCGAAGGCCGCGTTCTTTCGTGACGGATGTATCGAGCTGACGGAGGGTGCCGGCGGCGAGGTTCCGCGGGTTCGCGGCGGCCTTCTTCCCCAGTTCCTCCTGGAGCTCGTTGTAACGTTCGAAGTCCTCATGGGTCATGTAGACTTCGCCGCGTAGGGTCAGGGACTCATAGGGCAGGTCCAGAGTCAGCGGCAGTCCCGGGATGACCCGGGCATTGGCCGTGACGTCCTCGCCGATGAAGCCGTCGCCGCGGGTCTCCGCGAGGACGAGCCGCATGGGGCCGTCGCCGTCTCTCCGGTACGTGATGGACATGGAGAGGCCGTCCACCTTGACCTCCACGGAGAACGTGGCGTCCGGATGGACCGCGTGGACCTTGTCGACAAAGGCGCGGACCGAGTCGAATTCGAAGACGTCTTCAATGGACAGCATCGGGACGGTATGGGTCACCTTGACGCCGGCCTCCCGCTTGACGGTCCCGCCCACTTTCTGGGACGGCGAGTCCGGGTCGACCCACTCCGGGTGCTCCTTCTCCGCCGCTTTCAACTGTTGCATCAGCTGATCGTACTCGAAGTCGGAGATTTCCGGTGCGTCCTGGTTGTAGTACCGGTCCATATGATATTCGATGGTGTTGCGCAATGTCTGGTATTCGAGCTGAGTCATAAGAACTCCTTATTTCATCTGATTTCTCACTATTTTACCACACTTTTTCTCAATCAGAAAACGTGCTAAAAGTCAAGGGTTGCAATTGTCTCCTTAACCTTCTACAATGGAGGCAGAAACAGAGAAGGAGCGAAAACGTTATGGATCACGAACAGGAATACAACCCCGATTTTATCATCGTTCAGGACGACGACGGAAATGAGATCATCTTTGAGGAACTCGACCGCATCGAGACCGATCAGGGCCGTTACGTCGCCGTGCTGCCGACCTTCGACAGCGAAGAGGAAATGCTCGAGTCAGACTCCGAACTCATCGTCCTGAAAGTCTTTGAAGAAGGAGACGAGACCTTCCTTGCCGGCATCGAAGATGATGACGAATTCGACGAAGTCGCCGACATCTTCGAAGAGCGTCTTTCCGACCTCTTTGAGATCGACGTCGTCGAAGCCGACGTCATCCCCGAAGAAGAGCCCGAAGAGCTCGACTGAGCAAATCGTCAAAAAAAAAGAATAAAGCCTACTGGGTTCGACACTCTCGAAACATTTTTGACCCAACACGTTATAAAAGGGAGTCCGGGCAGGCGGCGGAATGCAGACCTCCCCCTCGGGGATGCTGGGAGCATGGAAACCGTCTTATGGACACCCACCTGTCTCAGAGGCAGGTCATCATCGTTTCGACACCGGCCCGGTGGGTTTTTTTTCGTCTTTTTGCCGTTTGACAAATCCGTCATATTTGTCAGTTGAAAAACCTCCCGAGAAGTGGTTAAATAGCTCAATATAAGTTGTATGTTTTTAAAAGATATTTTTAAACTCAGAATAAATATTGGGCCATTTGATTCTACACAGGAGGAACTCGTATGAATCCACAAGTTCGTGTCGGTATCGATATTGGTTCGACGACCGTTAAAATCGCCATACTGAACGAGGATGGCGTTGTTTTGTTTTCCGATTACCGCCGTCACTTTGCCCAGATCCAGGAGACTCTCGCAGAACTTCTGGAAGAGGCCAGAACGACCCTTGGCGATGTATCGGTGTCCGCCATGATCACCGGTTCCGGCGGCCTGACTCTGGCGAACCACCTCGGGATCCCCTTTACTCAGGAAGTCGTCGCCGTCGCGACGGCGCTAAAAGCCAGCGCCCCGCAGTGCGATGTGGCCATCGAACTCGGCGGCGAAGACGCGAAGATCATCTACTTCACCGGAGGCGTCGACCAGCGGATGAACGGTATCTGCGCCGGTGGTACAGGCTCCTTTATCGATCAGATGGCAGCCCTTCTGCAGACCGACGCCGCAGGGCTCAACGAACTCGCAGAAAAGTATCAGATGATCTACCCCATTGCGGCGCGGTGCGGTGTCTTCGCGAAATCCGATATCCAGCCGCTGATCAACGAGGGTGCGACCCGGGAGGACCTGGCCGCATCCATCTTCCAGGCGGTCGTCAATCAGACGATCTCCGGCCTCGCCTGCGGCAAACCGATCCGCGGGAACGTGGCATTTCTCGGTGGCCCGCTCCACTTCCTGCCGGAGTTACGGCAGGCATTCATCCGCACGCTGGCGCTGAGCGACGATGCCGTCATCGCTCCGGACAACTCTCACCTCTTCGCCGCCATCGGCTCTGCCATGTCAGTGGAAAACACCGACGGCGCACGGGTCCTGTCCGATTATGCAAAGCAGCTGCGCAGCGGTGTCCTGATGGACACGGAAATCAAACGGATGAAGCCCCTGTTCGACTCCCCCGCCGAATACGATACATTCGTCGCCCGTCATGAAGCGGCAAAGGTACATCGCGAAAACATCCGGGAGTACCACGGACGCTGCTACCTCGGCATCGATGCCGGCAGTACCACGACCAAACTGGCGCTCATCGCCGAAGACGGAAGCCTCCTGTTCACCTATTACGACAACAACCAGGGCTCCCCCATCCTGACGGCGCAGCGGGCGATTCTGGAACTGCAGGAACTTCTGCCCGAAGACGCGACCATCGCCTACAGCTGTTCCACCGGGTATGGAGAAGCCCTGCTGAAATCCGCTTTCTGTCTCGACGAAGGCGAAGTTGAAACTATTGCCCACTACTATGCGGCCGCGTTCTTTGACCCGAAGGTCGACTGCATTCTCGATATCGGCGGGCAGGACATGAAATGCATCCGCATCAAGGAAGGGACGGTCGACTCGGTCCAGCTCAATGAGGCCTGTTCCTCCGGCTGTGGCTCGTTCCTCGAGACCTTTGCCAATTCGCTCGGAATGGACATCCGGGACTTTGCCAAAGTGGGACTCTATGCGAAAGAGCCTACCGACCTCGGCACCCGGTGCACGGTCTTTATGAATTCCAATGTCAAGCAGGCACAAAAAGAAGGCGCGGAAGTGTCCGATATTTCTGCGGGCCTTGCCACCAGTGTCATCAAAAACGCACTTTATAAAGTCATCAAAGTCACCAGTGTCAGGGACCTTGGGCAGAACATCGTGGTCCAGGGAGGCACCTTCTACAACGACGCCGTCCTGCGCGCACTCGAGACCCTTCTGGATGCTCCGGTCATCCGGCCCGATATCGCCGGCATCATGGGAGCGTTCGGCGCAGCGCTCATCGCCAGAGAGCGGTATCATCTCGCCGACGAACTCGCTGCCACCAGAGAGGACTTCCGCAGCCCGGTCTCCACGATGCTGTCGCTCGATGAGATCCTGTCCCTCGAATTCGAGACCTCCATGCGCCGCTGTCCCAACTGCAGCAACCACTGCATCCTCACGGTCAACGACTTTGGCGGCGGACGGGAGTTCATCTCCGGGAACCGCTGCGAGCGCGGTCTCGGCAAAGAGACGTCCCGGCAGAACATCCCGAACCTGTTCGCCTATAAACAGAAACGGATCTTTGGCTACAAGCCCCTGTCGAAAGAAGAGGCCTTCCGCGGAGAAGTCGGTCTGCCCCGGGTCCTCAACATGTATGAGAACTACCCCTTCTGGGCGACCTTCTTCCGGGAACTCGGGTTCCGCACGGTCCTGTCGCCGGTCTCTTCCCACAAGCTGTATGAGATGGGCATCGAATCGATTCCCTCCGAGTCGGAGTGCTACCCTGCCAAGCTCTCTCACGGTCATATCGAATGGCTGATCCAACACGGACAGAAGTTCCTCTTCATGCCCTGCATCCCCTATGAGCGAAACGAGACTCCGGACTCCCCGAACCACTTCAACTGTCCCATCGTCACTTCCTATGCGGAGAATATCAAGAACAACGTCGAATCTCTGGCCGAGGAGAATGTACTCTTCATGAGCCCCTTCATGGCCTTTACCAGCGAAGCGGTCCTTACAGACATCCTGGTCCGCACCTTCACCGAGGACTCCATGATCCTAGACGCCATCCGGCCGGTGGGCGATCTGCGGGCGAACGATATTCTGGAGACCTTCCACAACTTCCACCTGACCAGGAAGGAAGTCCGCACCGCCGCACATAAAGCGTGGCAGGAACTCACCAATGCCCGTCTCGATATCCAGCAAAAGGGAGAAGAGACGCTCCAGTGGATGGAGACGACCGGTCACCGGGGCATCGTCCTTGCCGGCCGCCCTTACCATGGAGACCCGGAAGTGCACCACGGCATCCCGGAACTCATCAACTCCTACGGGTTTGCAGTCCTGACCGAAGACTCCGTCTCCCACCTCGGCTCCATCGACCGGCCCACTATCGCGACCGACCAGTGGATGTACCACACTCGCCTGTATCGTGCTGCAGAATATGTCAAGACCCGTGACGACCTCGACCTCATCCAGCTCAATTCGTTCGGATGCGGTGTCGACGCGGTCACAGCCGATCAGGTACGCGACATTCTTACCCGTTCCGGTAAGATCTATACCCTTCTCAAAATAGATGAAGTCAACAACCTCGGAGCTGCCCGCATCCGGGTCCGTTCGCTCATTGCAGCCCTTCGGGTCCGGGAACAGCATGGAGCGCACCGGTCACGATCCAACTCATCACAGCCGAGAGTCGAATTCACGAAAGAAATGCGAGAGGAAGGGTATACCATTCTCGCTCCCCAGATGTCCCCCATCCACTTCCAGTTCCTCGAGCCGGTTTTCCGTCAGTTCGGCTACCATTTCGTCATCCTGCAAAATGATGATCGAGCGGCAGTAGATGCCGGGCTGCAATATGTCAATAACGATGCCTGCTATCCCTCACTGATCGTGGTCGGGCAGGTCATGGACGCCTTGCTCTCCGGGAAATATGACCTTGATCGGACCGCTGTTTTGATGACTCAGACCGGCGGAGGATGCCGCGCGTCCAACTATGTCGGTTTTTTCCGGCGAGCATTGGAAAAAGCAGGGATGGGGCAGATCCCCGTCATTTCTCTCAATGCCAACGGAATGGAGCAGAATTCCGGTTTTTCAACTCCTCTCCCCATGCTGATCAAAGCAATGGAAGCATTGTCTTACGGTGATATCCTGATGCGCGTTCTTTATGCCACCCGACCATATGAAAAAGAACCCGGTTCCGCCAATGCGCTCCATGATAAGTGGGCGTCCATCGCCATCAAACAACTGCAGAAAAAGAGGCCGGATTTTTCCGGGTATCGGGATATCGTCCGGGGCATCATCCGTGATTTCGACGCTTTGCCCCGCAGAGCTGTCGAGAAGCCAAAAGTCGGTATCGTCGGAGAGATCCTCGTCAAGTTCTCACCCCTTGCCAACAACCATATCGTCGAACTGCTTGAATCGGAAGGCGCCGAAGCAGTCATGCCGGACCTCACCGATTTCCTCTTCTATTGCATGTACAACCAGCGCTACAAATATGAACATCTTGGCGGCAGTCGGGCCAACCGGGACATTGCAAACATCGGTATTTACGCGCTGGAACAGTTCCGCAGGACAGCGGTTCGGGAACTGGTCCGTTCCGTCCATTTTGTTCCACCGGCAAAAATCGAGCATTTGGCAGATCTTGCGGCACCCCACGTTTCGATCGGAAACGAGACCGGCGAAGGTTGGTTCCTGACCGGAGAGATGATGGAACTCATCGAAGAAGGGGTCCCCAACATCGTCTGCACACAGCCCTTCGGATGCCTGCCAAACCATGTCGTTGGAAAAGGTGTCATCAAAAACCTGCGGGCAACACACCCGAACGCCAATATCATCGCTGTCGATTACGATCCGGGAGCCTCGGAGGTCAACCAACTCAACCGTATCAAGCTGATGCTTTCCTCTGCGCGATCCGAAAATGCGTCCACCGGCAGCTGATTGTCAAATCAAACTTCTCCATGTTACAATAATGATGTCATTTTTTGTGATATTTGGAGGCGCTATTTATGAAATTCAAAAACTTTCTGATTGCACTGCTCGTCATCCTGCTCATCCTCGCCCTTGGCGCGGGCTATCTGATGCTCACCGGTCACGTCCCGAATCCGTTCGAGACGCAAAAACAGGCGACCATCACCGCCGAAGAAGTCGAAGAACAAATCAGCAAGGCAGCGGACCTTTCTACCGCGAAGCTCACCTATAAAGGCATCGTGAACTTCACCGAAGGTCAGATCAAGTACATCACCCAGAACTCGTTCAACATGATGTACACCGCTGACATCGTCGCCGGTGTCGACATGACCAAGGTCACCGTCGACGTCGTACAGCCGGAAGGCGGCAACCCCGGCAAGGTCACCGTGACCGTACCGAAGCCCACCATCCAGACCGTCACCATCGACCCCGACTCCCTCGAGTTCTATGACCAGAAGTGGGCGCTGTTCAACAAGACCGCGAACACCGACGTCCAGGAAGCTCTGAAGGCCGCCGAGGCAGATGCCCGCGCGAACTTCGGCAAGAAGGAGCTCATCGCCACCGCTCAGGAACAGGCCGATGAAGTCATCCGCGGCTTCGTCCAGTCCGTCCTGCCGAACGGCTACGAGCTGGAGATGAACTGATGGCTACCCCAGTTGAAATCGAACGCAAATGGATGGTCTCCGGCTGGCCGGAGCACTGTGAGGATGACATGCCCGACGGGGCGATTCGCCTCCCGTTGCTTCTGACGTTGGACATGGCCCAGGGCTACGTGACCACGAAACCAACCGTCCGCATCCGCTCCGGAAAAGTCCTGTTTTCCGCGGATGGTGTCCCGGAGGGCGAAGAGAAATACATCCTCTGCTTCAAGAGCAAAAGCCGGGACGGCGGCCTCTCCCGCAAGGAGCTGGAGTTCCCCATCCCCGAAGAACGCTTCCGGGAACTCGAGGAGTTCATTGGACTGCCCCTCATCCACAAAGTCCGTCGGACGTACCTGCTGCCGGACGGCAAGCAGCTCGAAGTGAGCCACGTGGACGAAGGACTTCCCACCGAGTTCTGGTACGCCGAAGTGGAGTTCGACTCCGAAGACGAAGCCGTCACCTGGTCCCCCTTCAGTGTGGGTCTCGAAAACTATCTCAAAAACGAAGTCACCCGCGAGAAGGGCCAGAGCATGGCCGCCTACTGGCGGGAGACCAGAGAATAAACGATCCTGAATAATACAAAACAGGCACAGAGCGCATTCCTGCGTTCTGTGCCTTTCCTTTTGCAAATCTTATTTTTATTTCAAGACAGAGATGCTTTGGATGCTGTAGTACTCCATGACGGCAATGGCATTCCGGTCCACCCGTTCTCCGGGGACCACCGGCAGCACCGCCGGCGGACAGCCGATGTGGACGTCTGCAGCAATGCGTCCTGCCGCGTCTGAGACCGGGACGGTCTCGGTCGGGCGGAGCAGCACGCCGCGAGGTCCGACGACACGTTCCGGCAGCCGGCCGGAGAAGTTTGGCCGCTCCAGGTTCGACTCCGGTATGTGCCGCTGCACCTGCATCAGCATGTGGACCGCGATTGACAGCTTTTGATAGTCGTCATCGGTATTGTTCGGCGCGAACATGAGGACGACGACGTCCCGGTCCGCGTATTCACACTCGATGTCGAAGTCCCGGAGACGGTCCGCAAACGTGAGGCCGGAGCCCACACGGGAAGCGACACAGTCGACGGTCAGTTTCAGGGGTTCCTCCCCCGCCAGGACCAGTCCTTCGTGGGTCAGGATCGTCTTCATGGCATTCACCCGCTCCACGGTCTTCGAGAAGGCCGCAGGAGCGGTTTTCTCGAGCCAGTCGTTCGTGAGGTCGAGGGACTGCAGAACGAGGTACGAGGGGCTTGTGGAGCCAAACAGACACATAGCGTCTCTGGCACCGTCTTCGAAACCCTTGGGCGCACCCGCTCCGATGTGCAGGTACCCGCCGCCGGTCAGGACCGGCAGGGTCTTGTGGGCGGAGTCCGCGCAGGCGTCGGCGCCGAGGGTCATGGGGTGCCGGTCTTCTTCGAGGAACTTCAGGTACGCGCCGTGGGCGTTGTCCACGAGCAGCAGCGTTCCGTACCGGTGCGCGACCTCCGCGAGGCCCCGGATGTCCAGGACATTTCCGAGGTAGTCCGGCGACGTCACGAAGACAGCCGCCACTCTGCGGCCCTCGCTCATCACCCGCTCCATCTGCATCTCGAGTCCGTCCGGAGAGATGGCACAGCGGCAGAGGGAGTAATCCTCTTCTGAAGCCATCCACTCCACATCGAACCCGATGAGCTGCGCCGCCTGCACAAAGGACTTGTGCGCGTTGCGGCCCGCCAGAAGAAGAGGCGTCCCCTCGTTCTTCCGAAACCAGTGCTGACACGCGAGAAGGCACATCGCCTTGATGCTCTGGGACGAGCCGCCCGCGGAATAGAACGTCTTCCGGGAACCGAAGAGCTGCGACGCGTTCGCTTCGCTCTCCGCGATGATGCCCTCCGCCTCATAGAGGAAGTCCGCGCCTTTGACTTCGGTGAGGTCCATCGCCTCCGCGCCCATGGGGCCTTTCCCCTTGTGGCCGGGAATGTGCAGCCGGGTCTTATTCTGTTGTGCATAGTCTCTGCAGAACTCCTCAATGGGGGTCTTCATGCGGCATACACTCCTTTAAATGATTTCAAGGCTACGGTCATCGTACGATGGCGAAAGCCATGGCGGCGAAGTACAGAAGGACCATGACGGCGCCTTCCGGACGACGGATTTCTTTCTTCGAGAGGCCGAAGACATAGGTCAGGATGCCGATGGCAGCGAGGATGTACATATCCCAGACAGATGCGGCGTTGACGGCGATCGGATGGATGGTCGAAGAGATACCGAGGATGAGCAGGATGTTGAAGATGTTCGAGCCGACCACGTTGCCGACTGCCATGCCGGTCTCCCCTTTGCGGGCCGCCACGATGGAGGTGACGAGTTCCGGCAGAGACGTGCCAAGGGCGACGATGGTGAGACCGACGAGGGTCTCGGTCATACCGGCTGCAAGGGCGATGGACTTGGCACCGTAGACGACCGCTTTGCCACCCGCGACGATGAGCGCGATGCCGATGACGATGAGCAGGAAGCATTTCCAACCGGGCATGTCTTCATACTCTTCCTCAGACTCAGCGGGGTGCTTTTTTGCATCCGAAATGAGGTAGGCGATGTACGCCACAAAAATAACGAGCAGGACAATACCGAGCCAGCGGGAGACATGTCCCACGTTGTCTGACATCGCATGGTCCAGAAGCCCGCCGCTCATCAGAAGTGCATAGCAGGAGCCGATGAGCAGCAGGAACGTGACGCCCAGGTTCACCGGAAAATCTCGCTTCAGGACGCTGGTGCCGACCGGAAGCGGTTTGATCATGGAACAGATACCGAGGACCATGAGGGTATTGAACAGATTCGAGCCGACGACATTGCTGACGGCGATCTCGTTCGCGCCCTGGATGGCAGCTGACGTACTGACGGCCAGTTCCGGTGCGCTGGTGCCCATGGCAACGACCGTAAGGCCGATGATGAGGCCGGGCACCTTCAGTTTCTTGGCGAGGGCAGCCGCGCCGTCCACGAACCAGTCGGCACCTTTGATGAGGGCGACAAAACCGACGATGAGGATGACCACATCGAGCAGGATTTTCATAGTATTTCTCTCTCCTTCCGGGAGCAGAGCACAAAAAAGAGACTTCTACTGCAAGACGCAATACGATTGCGCGTTACAGTAAAAGTCTCGCTTCTTACGACATGTTCCGGGGATTTCTTCCCGTACTGACGAAAGCATGTCACATGGGGCGCGCCCCATGCAAGCTACTCCCTAATACTTTTTCCAAAGAGCAATTTACCAGTTTCCCGGTGAATTGTCAATGGTCAGCGGAGAACTTCCTTGATGGATTCCGCCACGTTGAAGTAGTGGTCGGCCACACGCTCGACGTTCGAGAGGAACGTCATGTAGTTGGCGCCGATCTCCGGGTTGCAGATGTCCTCATTGAGACGATAGAGGTGAGCGCCCTTATAGGCTTCCGTCAGATCGTCCATCTGCTGCTCATAGGCTTTCGCCTCTTCGAACGCGTCGAGGTCCCGGTTGACATAGGCCCTGACTGTCGCGTCATAGAGTTTCTCGAGCAGTTCCTGAAGGCTCCGGACCTCGTCGATCGCATCCGGGGACAGTTCGCCGTCCGTCTCGTCGATCATGTCCTTGAACTCGATAACGTTCTTCGCGTAGTCGCCGACACGTTCGAGGTCGGTCAGGGTGTGGAACGCGGTCGAGATGTACCGTTTATCCGTGACGCTGAGGTTCTGGTCAAACAGTTTGACGAGGAAATGCGTCAGTTTCTTGTTGAGGTAGTTGAGCTCGTCCTCATTGGCCCGGAACTGTTCCATATCGATGGCATCCGGATGCCGAAGCCTGTAGAGCGAGTCGGAGAAGTTCCGCATGGCGATGTCGGCCATGTTCATGATCTCCTTCTTCACCTGCTGGACCGCAAGGGGCGGAGTGGCGAGCATGTGCTCATCGACATAGTAGAGCCGTTTGGTGTCGGGCTTCTCCTCTTCTACCACAGCGACGTGCTCCGGAATGATGCGCTCGACGAGTTTGACGAGTTTCTCCGTGAACGGAAGGAACAGGAGGACCGCCACACAGTTGAAGAACGTGTGGAACATGGCGAGCTGGGTCTGCGGTGCATCCGGGAACAGCGTGCCGAAGATGGTGCCGAAGTCCACATCGCGGCCCGGGACCATACCGAGCAGCAGGCCGATGATCAGGAAGATGATGACACCGCCCGTGTTGAAGAGCAGGTGGATGAGGGCCGTGCGTTTCGCGTTCGTACCGGAGGTCATGCCGGCGATGATGGCGACAACGCAGGAACCGATGTTGGAACCCATCGTCAGGTAAATGCCCTGATCGAGGGAAATGAGTCCGACGAAGAGCATGGTGATGGCAACGGAGGTCATGACCGAAGAGCTCTGGATGATCGCCGTCAGGACGGCACCGACCAGGACCAGCAGCAGCGGGTTCTTGATCGACGCAAGGAACGTCTTGACCGCGTCGAGTTCCGCAAAGCTCTCCATCGAGCTGCTCATCATGGAAAGACCGACGAACAGCATACCGAAACCGGCGAGGATGCCGCCGATTTTCTGAAGGACATCTTTCTTCGCAAAGGTCATGATGAACGCGCCGACACCCGCCATCGCAGAGAACAGCACCGTCGTCGAGATCGAATCGCCTCCGAACATACCGAGGGCAACGATCTGACCGGTGATGGTCGTACCGATGTTGGCACCGAAGATGATGGTGGCCGCCTGGACCAGCGACATGATGCCGGCATTGACGAAACCGATGACCATGACGGTGGTGGCACCGGAGCTCTGGATGGCTGCGGTGGCAACGGCACCGATGCCGACGCCGAGCCATTTACTTTTGGATACTTTTGCAAACATCGCCCGAAGCTTGCTACTGCTGACGGCCTCCAGGTTGGAGCTCATCATGGAGCAGGCGATCAGGAAGATACCGATGCCGGCGAGCAGGGTCAGGATCGCGCTCGCAACAAAGGTAGCACTCATTTATGAATTCTCTCCTCTCATATCTCAGGCCTTCGGCAGCGTTACTGTGAACGTGCTTCCGGCATTTTCAACACTTTCGACGTGGATGGATCCGTTGTGGGTCCCCACTGCGTACTGGACGATGGCCAGCCCGAGGCCGGTGCCGCCGACTTCCCGGGAGTGGCTCTTGTCCACCTGGTAGAACCGCTCGAAGATGCGGTCGTAATCGGATTCCGGGATGCCGATCCCGGTGTCTGCCACCTCGAACCCGGCGAGGTCCAGCGTGTAGACCATGAGTTCGCGGATGTTCGAATCATCTTCGAGACAATAGATCGCCATACTTTCACCTCCGGCTTATAGTTATAACAAATTTGTCTTATAAATGTCGACGACCCTGTGTAAAAACCATGTAAAATCCCGCTGTGGCGATTTACGGGCGTCAAAAAACGGAGGCCCCGTCCGGGAGCCTCCGCTGTCGTTTCACAGTATTCAGGCGTTCTGCTCCAGGATGTGGCGGGCCACATAGACACCGCTTGCCGAGGCGTGGGACAGGGAGTGCGTGACGCCGCTGCCGTCGCCGATGACGTAGAGGTTTTTGTGGCAGGTCTCGAGGTTTTCGTCGAGTTCTACTTCCATGTTGTAGAACTTGACCTCGACCCCGTAGAGCAGAGTGTCGTCGTTGGCCATGCCGGGCGCGATCTTGTCGAGGGCGTAAATCATCTCGATGATGCCGTCGAGGATCCGCTTCGGCAGGACCAGAGACAGGTCGCCGGGCGTCGCCTTCAGCGTCGGAACGGTCCGGCTCTCCTTCATGCGGTCCACCGTGCTCCGTCTGCCCCGCTCGAGGTCGCCGAAGCGCTGGACGATGACGCCTCCGCCCAGCATGTTGGACAGGCGGGCGATGGACTCACCGTAGCCGTTGGAGTCTTTGAAGGGCTCCGAAAAATGCTTGGAGACCAGCAGCGCGAAATTCGTGTTGTCGGTCTTCTTGCCCTCGTCCTCAAAGCTGTGGCCGTTGACCGTGACGATGCCGTTGGTGTTTTCGTTGACGACAATGCCGTGGGGGTTCATGCAGAACGTGCGAACGTTGTCTTCGAACTTCTCTGTGCGGTAGACGATCTTGCCCTCGTAGAGCTCATCGGTGATGTGCTCGAAAATGGGAGCCGGAACTTCCACGCGGACGCCGATGTCCACACGGTTCGACATGGTCGGGATATCAAGTTCCGAACAGACCGTCTCCATCCAGTGGGACCCGCTTCGTCCGACAGAGATGATACAGGTCTCCGCGTCGTACATCGCCTCCGCGGTATGGATGCGGTAGCCCTCGCCCTCTTTTTCCACCGAGGTGACCGGGGTGTTGAAGTAGAAGTCCACCTTGTCCTTCAGTTCGTCATAGAGGTGCTCGAGGACGATGTAGTTGATGTCCGTCCCCAGGTGGCGCACGGAAGCGTCCAGCAGGGTCAGACCGTTCTGCATGCATTTCTTTTTGAACTCTGTGCCGGCCGTGGAGTACATTTTCGTGCCCGCTCCGCCGTATGCGCAGTTGATGTCGTCGACATACTCCATGAGCTCGAGGGCCGTCTCCCGGCCGATGTGTTCATAGAGCGTGCCGCCAAAGTCGTTCGTGATGTTGTATTTGCCGTCCGAGAAAGCGCCCGCCCCGCCGAAGCCGTTCATGATGGCACAGGTGGGACAGTGGATGCAGCTCTTCACTTTCTTGCCGTCGATGGGACAGTGGCGCTTCGAGAGTTCATGGCCTTCCTCGAAGACGGCGATCTTGAGACCGGTCGCTTTGCGGGTCAGCTCATAGGCGGAAAAGATGCCGCCGGGGCCCGCGCCGATGATGATGATATCGTAATTCATGTTCATTCCTCCAGAGGATCAGTCGCAGCCGTCACAGGTGCTGCAGTCTTCGTCGTCCGGGACCGCCGCAAGACGGCCGCCGAGCGTGACTGCCTTATCCCCGCCGACACGGTGGGGTTTGTAAAGGTCCGGGTGCTCCGCGTGGGCCACCTGGATCATGATAGCGCATTCGATGCGTTTGCGGAACAGCTCACAGCCGTATTCGTAGATGCCCTTGACATCTCCCGTCGCGTGGTAGGCATTCGCCGCGCAGCCGCCGGAACAGTAGAGTTTCGCCCAGCAGTCGGCGCAGTCGGGGCGGGCATAGGCATTGCAGTACCGGAACTCGTCCTGCTTCTCCTTCTCCGTGACGCCGTTCCAGATGTCGCCGAGTTTGTATTCCTCTTCCCCGACGAACTGATGGCAGGGGTACAGGTCGCCCCAGGGAGTGACCGCCATGTACTCGGTCCCCGAACCGCACCCGGAGATGCGCTTGTAGATACAGGGGCCGGAGGTCAGGTCGATCATGTAGTGGTAGAACGTGAAGCCGTCTCCGGTCTCTTCTCTCCGGAGCATCTCCTTCGCGAGGAGCTCGTACTCCTCTTTCAGGACCGGCAGATCTTCTTCCGTCAGCGCCAGCGGGTCGCCGGGCTTGCAGACGACCGGTTCCATGGAGAGTTCCCGGAACCCGAGGTCCGCCATTGTGAAGATGTCGTTCGTGAAGTCGGTATTGAGATGGGTGAAGGTGCCGCGCATGTAGTAGTTCTTGCCGCCGCGGGCCTCCACCAGTTTTTGGAATTTCGGGACGATCCGCTCCCAGCTGCCGTTGCCGGCGTAGTCGACCCGGGTGCGGTCGTGGACCTCTTTGCGGCCGTCAAGGCTCAGGACCACGTTGGACATCTCTTTGTTGCAGTAGTCGATGACCTCGTCGTCGATGAGCATGCCGTTCGTCGTGACCGTGAAGCGGAAGTTCTTTCCCGCCTTCTTTTCGATGGACCGGCAGTAATCGACGGTCTGCTTGACGACGTCCCAGTTCATGAGGGGCTCGCCGCCGAAGAAGTCGACTTCGAGGTTCCGGCGGGTGCCGGAGTGGGCAACTAAGAAGTCCATCGCCTGTTTGGCCACCTCAAAGGTCATGAGGGCCCGGTCGCCGTGGTACTTGCCCTGGCTCGCGAAGCAGTATTCGCAGTTGAGGTTGCAGGTGTGGGAGACGTGGAGGCACAGGGCCTTGATGACGTCTCCGCTGCGTTTCTTGAATTCGCCCGCGAGGGGTTCGTAGGTGTCCGGGGTGTAGAGCTTCTGGTGCTCCTCGAGGTAGCGTACATCGCCGATGCACTCCCGGATCTCGTCCTCGTCGACGTCGTCCCGGTCCCCGTACTTCTCCATCATGGCGGAGATGATCTCCTCCTCGGTGTGATCCGGGTACAGGGCGATGATGTCGTAGGCCACGTCGTCCACCGAGTGGACGGAGCCCGAACAGGTGTCGAGCACGACGTTGTAGCCGTTCAGCTTATATTGATGAAGCAAACTGCTTCCCTCCAAAATCTATAATAGTCGCAGACAAGACAAAAGCTGCGCCGGGATGCGGCACAGCTTGGTTTGTCGGTTCAGAACTTACTTCTGCTCGCACTGCTGGTTGGCAACACCGCAGGAAGTTTTGCAGGCGCTCTGGCAGGAGGTCTGGCATTCACCGCAGCCGCCGTTCTTGGCGCTTTCGCAAAGGTTCTTGGTCTCAAGAGTATTGATTCTGCTCATGGTTCTGTCTCCTCTATAAGAAAAGAATAATAATATGTCGCAAATAATCTACCACAGTTTGCCCCGTTCGTCAACATCACAGGGGCATTCCGAGGAGGCGGCCGACGAGGACCACCAGGAAGGACACGACCCAGGCGATGGCACACTGCCAGACCGCCATACCGGCCGCGGTCTTTCCGCCGAGTTCCCGGCGCACCGAAGCGATGGCGGCGGCGCAGGGCGTGTAGATGAGGCAGAAGACCAGAAGGCTCGCGGCACCGAGGGTCGTGAGGACACCGGAGACCCCGGCGCTGCCGAACAGCATGGAAATGGTCGAGACGACGCTCTCCTTGGCGAGGACACCGGCGATGAGCGACGTGACGATCCGCCAGTCCCCGAACCCGAGGGGTTTGAAGAGGGGCGCCATGGCGCCGGCGATCGCTGCCAGCATGCTGTCATGCTGGTCGGTGACGACCGTGAAGTGGAAGCTGAAGGTCTGCAGGAACCAGATGATGATCGTACACAGGAAGATGATGGTGAACGCTCTCTGCAGGAAGTCCTTCGCCTTCTCCCAGAGGAGCCGTGCCACGTTCTTCGGACCCGGCATACGGTAGTTCGGGAGCTCCATGACGAAGGGCACAGCGTCTCCCTTGTACGTCGTTTTTCGGGCGATGTACGCAAACAGGACACCGAGGATGATGCCGAGGAAGTAAAGGGCGAACATGACGATGGCGCCTTTTCCGGGGAAGAACGCCGCCGCGAAGAAG
>Ga0256407_10006998_pt1 | contig 17195 bp, 16 predicted proteins | sample RumenRJG_04DNA_FD_193489 | JGI IMG/M metagenome (GOLD analysis project Ga0256407, IMG submission 193489) | Bovine rumen microbial communities from Lethbridge, Alberta, Canada - RJG_04 | ecosystem: Host-associated > Mammals > Digestive system > Stomach > Rumen | place: Canada: Alberta...
CTTTCTCATGACCTTTCAGTCCTAATATCTCAGCACAGATGAGGCTGCCGTTCTCTTGCTCCGAACGGGCGAGCAATTGCTGTACCACCTTGTAGCAGGCAGACTTGCCCTCACGGTCGCTGCCCTCGGTCTGTCCACAGTCGAGGCCCACCAGCATGACAATGCCCGACACGGCACCGCACATCATGCGCAGGCGGCCCACACCACCACCAAAACCAGCGGCAATGCGCTTGGCGGTCAGCTCGTCCAAGCCGTAGAGGTCGGAAAAGGCAGCTACTACACTCTGGCAGCAACCATAGCCTGCCATGAAGTTGTCGACAGCGCGACATACACGCGCTTCTAACTCTTGTTTTGACACGTTCATATTGCAAAGTTATAAACTTTTCATGGGAACCACAAAAAATGGATGGATTTTGTTGTTAATTGTTCTTAAATAATAGAATTTGCCTTTGGTTTATTCAGAATAAGGCGGTAACTTTGCATTTTACAGAATGCATATACATTTTTATATTTTTATAAATTAAGCAAATATGATTTATTCAACTGAAGTGAAGAACATGTGTAGTGTCTGTAAGGGCGCTTACCATGGTCCTGCACCCATTCCCGAGGAGGGCAAGTGGATTCAGGCAAAAGAGATCAAGGACATTTCTGGTTACACTCACGGTATTGGCTGGTGCGCTCCTCAGCAGGGAGCCTGCAAGCTGAGCCTCAATGTGAAGGACGGCATCATCCAGGAGGCGCTGGTGGAGACCATCGGTTGCACCGGTATGACTCACTCAGCCGCTATGGCCAGCGAGATTCTGCCGGGCAAGACCCTGCTGGAGGCTCTGAACACTGACCTGGTGTGCGACGCTATCAACACCGCTATGCGCGAACTGTTCCTGCAGATTGTCTATGGTCGTACGCAAAGTGCTTTCTCTGAGGGCGGTCTGGCTATCGGTGCCGGTCTGGAGGACCTGGGTAAGGGGCTGCGCTCACAGACGGGTACACTGTATGGTACGGTTGCCAAGGGTACTCGCTATCTGGAGCTGACCGAGGGCTACATCACCAAGATGTATCTGGATGCCAACAACGAGGTTTGCGGCTACGAGTACGTACACCTGGGCAAGATGATGGAAGCCATCAAGAACGGTATGGACGCCAACGAGGCTATGAAGAAGAACACTGGTTCCTATGGCCGTACGACTGAGGAGCAGGGTGCTGTAAAGGCTATTGACCCGCGCAAGGAATAATTAAAGAATTGAAGAATAGAAGAATTGAAGTATTAATTGAAAAAAGTTATTCCTATGATAAGAAAAGTACAGTTTGAGAGTCAGGAGCGCCGTATCAACCAGGTTCTTGCTGCTCTGAAGGAGAATGGCATCAACAGTATTGAAGAGGCCAACGAGATTTGTGACAAGGCTGGCGTAGACCCCTACCAGATGTGTGAGGACACCCAGCGTATCTGCTTTGAGAACGCTAAGTGGGCATACGTTTGCGGTGCCGCTATCGCTATCAAGAAGGGCGTGAAGACAGCTGCCGACGCTGCCGAGGCTATCGGTATCGGTCTGCAGAGCTTCTGCATCCCCGGTTCTGTGGCTGACGACCGTAAGGTTGGTCTGGGTCACGGTAACCTGGCTGCCCGTCTGCTCCGCGAGGAGACTGAGTGCTTTGCCTTCCTGGCAGGTCACGAGTCGTTCGCAGCAGCCGAGGGTGCCATCAAGATTGCCGAGATGGCCAACAAGGTTCGCAAGAAGCCCCTCCGTGTCATCCTGAACGGTCTGGGCAAGGACGCAGCCCAGATTATCAGCCGCATCAACGGCTTCACCTACGTGCAGACTCAGTTCGACTACTTCACCTCAGAGCTGAAGATTGTCAAGGAGGTTCCCTATGGCAACAACCCCAGCCGTCTGAAGGTAAAGTGCTATGGTGCCGACGACGTCCGTGAGGGCGTTGCCATCCTGTGGCACGAGAATGTTGACGTCAGCATCACGGGTAACTCTACCAATCCCACCCGCTTCCAGCACCCCGTAGCAGGTACCTATAAGAAGGAGCGCACGCTGGCTGGCAAGCCCTACTTCTCAGTAGCCAGCGGTGGTGGTACGGGCCGTACCCTGCACCCCGACAACATGGCTGCCGGTCCCGCTTCCTACGGTATGACTGACACCATGGGCCGTATGCACTCTGACGCTCAGTTCGCCGGTTCAAGCTCAGTGCCCGCTCACGTTGAGATGATGGGCTTCCTGGGTATTGGTAACAACCCGATGGTCGGTGCTACCGTTGCCATTGCCGTTGCCATTGACCTGGCCCTGAACAAGAAGTAAACAGACCGCAAAGTAACAAAGGAAAAGCCCCGCCGATTGGTGGGGCTTTTTCTTGTTTTAATAGTTCAGACTTGTTTTGATTAGTCTTTCCGTACCTCGAAGTCGAGGCAGGAGCGCTGGGCGGTGTAGGGGCGTACCTTGCCGTTGGCTACCGCCACGTGGGCAGGGTGGTTCTTGTAGCCCTTGAGGGACTCTGCATTGTCGAAGGTGCTGTCCAGCATAACGTCGGCTGTTGACGACGCCAGGCGTCCGCTGATGTGTACGGTGGCTTCGAGAAGTCCGGGAACCTGACCTACCAGGCCTTCCAAGCCTTTCTTGATACCGGCCTTGACGGCCTCTTTCTCCGCTTCGGAGAGTTCTGGATTCAGTGTCCAGAGAATAATGTGCTTGACCATTTTGATTTTGATTTTGTTATTTTGTTATTTCGATGTTTCGATGTTTCGAGGTCTTGGGATTTCGGCCACTCTTCTCAGAAGGGTGGTGGCGACACGAGGTGCATCTCCTCGCCTGTCACGGGATGGCGGAACCATATCTCGGCGGCGTGCAGCATCAGCCGTTCGCCCTTGGTGCCATAGAGCTCGTCGCCCACAATGGGTCGTCCCAGGCCGTCGGGGTGGGCACAGTGGATGCGCAGCTGATGGGTGCGGCCGGTCTGGGGATAGAGGGCGACAAGGGACAACCCCTCTCCTGACCCCTCTCGAGAGAGGGGAATATCTGAAAGAAACTCGTAGTCGGTGACGGCCCGTTTGCCGTGCTCCATATCTACCATCTGGCGAGGACGGTTCATGGGGTCGGGCCTCAAGGGGAGGGAGATAGTGCCTTGTGAGAGTTCCGTTGTGTGGGGCTCTTCCAGTAGTGCGAGGTATTTCTTCCGCACCTGGTGCTTGACAAATTGCTCCTGCAAGGGGCGGTAGACCTCAAGCGACTTGGCGACGATGAGGAGGCCGCTGGTGCCCATGTCCAGCCGGTGGGCTATGAGGCTGCCGGGATAGCGCTGCTGCATAACAGTCGCTATCGAGTAGTCCTCGATGCGACCTGGCATTGACAGCATACCACTGGGTTTGTCGACTACCAGCAGCCAGTCGTCCTCGTAGACGGTCTTCAGTTCCATGCGCTGGAATCCCAGTGACTCTGGGTCCGGGTCTACGTCCAGTCCTTGCAGCATCCAGGTCAGGATAGGCTTGCACTTGCCTCGACAGGCCGGGTAGTAGTTCAGATGATGGCGCAGTTCAGTCTTGGTCGTTGCCCCCCACCAGAACTCGGCCATGCAGACCGGCTTCAGCCCCTGCTGGTAGGCGTACTGCAACAGCTTCGGCGCACAACAGTCACCTGTACCACCTGGGGGCAATGGATACTTCTCACGCAATTTTGGTCGGGCATAATAATCTTGCCAGATGTCCACCAAATCCCTTACCTCACCACGGGCATTGAGAAACTGGTACTGATGGAAGAGCCACATCTGCAGGTCCTGCGACATCTTTTTAGAGGTGAGTGGAGAGAGGTGAGCGGTGAGAGATATCTCGCGCTCCTTGGTTTTGAAGTAGCCGTCGGGCTGTTGGGCGTCGTAGACGGGCGGCACAAAATAGTCCCAGTCGTTGCGCCCGGCCAGCAGGCCGCTGTATGCCGCCAGAAAAGCATAATCCCCCTCCGCGGAGGGGTTAGGGGCTTCTACTACCAACACTCCGAACATCTTGCCGTGGTCGGCATCCTCCTTGATTTCCGGATGGTTGCCGATGTATGCCTGAACCTGCCGTGCTGCCAGCTGGCACAGCGGATGAGGCTCGTAGCAGAACGGATAGGTGAAGTGCTCGGGGCCCTTGATATCGGTCTGTAGTGGGTGAAGATGTGCTATCATGCTGCAAAGTTACAAAAAGTTGAGGGCAGAACAAAATAAACCCAGTTGTTTTTTTCTTGCGGCGGGATGGATTTTATGTTTCCGGCTTGGAGACATATGTTTTCGCACGGGAGACATAAGTTTCCGCACTGGAAACATAAGTTTCCAACTTAGGTACATAACTTTCATAAGAGCGCAATGATAAAAAAGGTTAATAAAACGGCCAAAGTGTAATAATCGAAGCAACTTTTGTGTAATTTTGTACGTCTTTAGAGATAAAACAATCCAATTATTAATCAAACCATTTGATATGAAACTGAAGAGAATGTTTGTGGCTGCGCTGATGATGTTCAGTATGACAGCCATGGTGGCACAGGAGATGCAGATGCCGCCGATTCCCGTTGACCCTGCCGTGCGCATAGGTAAACTGGACAACGGACTAACTTACTACATCCGTCACAACGAGTACCCCGAGCACGTGGCCAACTTCTACATTGCCCAGCGTGTGGGTTCTATCAACGAAGATGAGTCGCAGCGTGGTCTGGCTCACTTTCTGGAGCACATGGCCTTCAACGGCTCAGAGCACTTCAAGGGCAACGGCATCATTGAGTTCACCCGTTCCTTAGGTGTGGAGTTCGGTAGTGACCTGAATGCCTATACCTCTATCGACCAGACGGTCTATCGCGTATGTGACGTGCCTACCAAGCGTGCCACAGCACTCGACTCTTGCCTGCTGATACTGAAGGACTGGTCGAACGGCCTGTTGCTGGAAGCAGACGAGATAGACAAGGAACGCGACGTGGTGCACAACGAGTGGCGACTGGGCGAGGGTCCTTCGCAGCGCATGCTGCAGCGTGCCCTGCCTAAGATATATCCCGGTTCCAAGTATGGTGTGCGTCTGCCCATCGGTCTGATGTCGGTCATCGACAGCTTCAAGCCCCAGACCCTGCGCGCCTACTACCATAGGTGGTATCGCCCGGACAACCAGGCTATCATCGTAGTGGGCGACGTTGATGTTGACCACATGGAGGCAAAGATCAAGGAACTCTTTGCCGGTATCAAGGTTGACCCCAATGCACCGAAGGTGGTGCCAGAGGCTGTTCCCGACAACAAGGAGGCTATCTATGTCTATGAGAAGGACAAGGAGATGCGGATGGCTAACGTCTTCGTCATGATGAAGCACGAAGCCACCAAGCCCGAGGAGAAATCCAGCATGGCTTACCTCGTTCAAGACTATGCCATCAGCGTCATCTCGCAGATGATTAACCAGCGCCTGTCGGAAATGACGCAGGATGCTGCCTGCCCCTTCTTCCAGGGATTTGCAGATGACGACACCTATTGGCTGTCAAGCACCAAGGACTGCTTCGAGCTGATAGGTGTTCCCAAGGAGGGCAAGGAAATGGAGACGCTGCAGGTGCTCTACCGCGAGGCCATGCGTGCCCGTAAGTTCGGTTTCACCGCTACGGAGTACGAGCGTGCCAAGGCCGACTATCTGAGCGGCTTGGAGAAGCGCTACACCAACCGCGACAAGCGCAAGAACGACGAGTTCGGCAATGCCTATCGCGACCACTATCTGACCAACGAGCCTATTCCCCCATTGGATGTGCTCTATCAGACCATGCAGCAGATTGCTCCCAATATTCCCGTTCAGGCCATCAACCAGATGCTGCCCGAGCTGATCAGCGCAACGGACAGCAACCTCGTAGTCATGATTATGGCTCAGGAGAAAGAAGGTAAGGTTTATCCTACCGAGAAGGACATGGCTGCTGCCGTAGCCGCTGCCCGTGCCGAGAAACTGGAGGCATACGTAGACAATGTAAAGAACGAGCCTCTGGTAGACGTTGCCACCATCAAGGCCGGTAAGATTGTCAGTGAGAGCGAGAACAAGACCTTCGGCTACAAGGAGCTGAAGCTTTCGAACGGTGCTACTGTGATTCTGAAGAAGACTGACTTCAAGGACGACGAGGTGCAGATGCAGGCCTTTGCCATGGGTGGCAAGTCGATGTTCGGTGCTGCTGACTATACCAACCTGAAGGTTTTCGATCAGGTGATAGGTATCAGCGGGCTGGGCAACTTCTCCAGCACCGAGTTGCAGAAGGCTCTGGCTGGTAAGGAGTGTAATGCCGACGCTGCTCTGGGTAACACCCGTCAGTATGTCACTGCTCACTCTACTCCTAAGGATATTGAGACCATGATGCAGATGCAGTACCTCTACTTCACAGGTATCAACAAGGACGAGAAGCAGTTCCAGAACCTGATGACGCAGCTCGATATGGCCCTGAAGAACAAGTCGCTGTCGCCTGATGCTGTGTTCTCTGACTCACTGGCTGCCACGGTGTATGCTCACAATCCCCGCTTTACGCAGATTGACCACAAGGATTTGAAGGACATCAACTACGACCGCATCCTGGAGATGGCTAAGGACCGCTTCAAGAATGCCGGCCAGTTCACCTTCGTCTTCTGTGGTAACTTTGACGAGCAGACCCTGCGTCCGCTGATTGAGCAGTACGTGGCTTCGCTGCCTGCTACCGTTGCCAAGGCTGAAGACTTCAAGGAGGTCCTGACGCTGGCAAAGGGTGAGGTTGTCAACAACTTCAAGGTCAAGACCGAGTCGCCCAAGGCTACTGCTTACGAGATGTGGTATGCTGATATGCCTTATACGCTGGAGAACATTGTCAAGCTTGATGCCGTAGGTCAGGTGCTCTCCATGATTTACCTGAAGACCATCCGTGAGGACGAGAGCGCAGCATACTCTTGCGGTGCTTTTGGCGGATTCAACAACAGCAGCCGTCAGGCCAAGGCCCAGCTGCAGGCTTACTGTCCCATGAACCCCGACAAGCAGGAGATAGCCGTGCGTCTGCTGCACGAGGGCATTGCCAACATGCAGAAGGCTGTTGATGCCGACCAGTTGAAGAAGGTGAAGGAGTATATGTTGAAGCAGATTGACGTGGACGCCAAGAAGAACGGCTACTGGATCAATACCATCACGACTTATAAGGAGTTCGGCCTGGATGTCTACACCGACTACAAGAAGACCGTTGAGGCCCTGACCACAGACTCAGTACGTGACTTCCTGAACCAGCTGCTGAAGAGCGGCAACCATACGGAGGTTATCATGCTGCCGGAAGCAAAATAAAGGAAAAGTAATAGCAAAATAGTGAAAAGTAAACGGCGGATTTGCTTAATCCGCCGTTTATTTGTACCTTTGCACACAAAATATAACAAATAGTAGATAATATGTCTTATTTATTCTCTTCAGAATCCGTTTCAGAAGGCCATCCTGACAAGGTGGCCGACCAGATAAGTGATGCCATACTGGACCAGTTCCTGGCCTACGACGAACATGCCCGTGTGGCCTGCGAGTCGTTTGTGACGACAGGACAGGTCGTACTCATGGGCGAGGTGCGCAGTGATGTGTATATAGACCTGCAGACCATTGCCCGCAACACCATTAAGAAGATAGGCTATACCAAGGCCGAGTACCAGTTTGACGGCAACTCGTGCGGCATACTGACCGCCATCCACGAGCAGAGCGAGGACATCAACCGCGGCGTGGACAATGGCAACGAGGACGAGCAGGGTGCCGGCGACCAGGGTATGATGTTCGGCTATGCCACCAACGAGACCGAGAGCCTGATGCCCGTGTCGCTGGACTTGGCACACCTCATCATGCGTACGCTGGCCGACATCCGCAAGGAAGGCCAGGTGATGACCTACCTGCGCCCGGATGCCAAGAGTCAGGTGACCATTCAATACAGCGACGAGGGCATACCCGAGCGTATAGATACCATCGTCGTCTCTACGCAGCACGATGAGTTTGATACGGACGACGAGCGTATGCTCCAAAAGATTCGCGAGGACGTCATCAACATCCTCATACCGCGTGTCAAGGCCCAGATACATTCGGAAAAGGTGCTGAACCTGTTTGGCGACGACATCAAGTACTATGTCAATCCCACGGGTAAGTTTGTCATTGGCGGTCCCCACGGAGACACCGGACTGACCGGACGGAAGATTATAGTCGACACCTATGGCGGCAAGGGTGCGCACGGCGGCGGTGCCTTCTCAGGAAAAGACTCGTCGAAGGTAGACCGTTCGGCAGCCTATGCAGCACGCCATATTGCCAAGAACATGGTGGCAGCAGGTGTCAGCGACGAGATGCTGGTACAGGTCAGCTATGCCATCGGTGTGGCCAAACCCATGAATATCTATGTCAACACCTATGGCCGCTCGCATGTGCAGATGACCGACGGTGAGATAGCTAAGAAGATAGAACAGCTTTTCGACCTGCGTCCGAAGGCTATTGAGCGCACCCTGAAGCTGCGCCAGCCCATGTATCTGGAGACTGCAGCCTACGGACACATGGGACGGCAGTCGGAGGTGGTCAGGAAGACCTTCACCAGCCGCTACCACGAAACCAAGACCATCGATGTCGAGCTGTTTACGTGGGAAAAGCTGGACCGCGTAGACGATATCAAGCACGCTTTCGGACTCTAAGACGATGATAGAGCAGGACAGCATTGCTCACAGCAACATGAGTGTGCAGGGTGGCGACAGTGTGGTCACCCAACATGTCACGCTGACACCCAGGATGGTGCTCAGCTGGCTGCCGCGCAATGCCACCCCAGCTCAACAAGACTCGGCCATTCAGGCGCACTTCAAGCCTTCGGAAATCCGTTGGAGCCAGCGTCCGGACACCTTGCACCTGCCTGGCCATGACAAGGGACACAACATGCTGGACACCCAACTGCCCCAGTACTATCGGGAGGGATTCTTCTCGAAGGATACCCTGTTCCACCCGGAACTGCCCGGAGGGCGCTATGGAGTGGCTGGCGACCCGGTACCATACAGTGTACATGGTGATAACTTCATCACAACACTGCTGCTGATACTCTTCGTCATGGCATTGATCTCTATCTCCAATGCGTGGGGATTTATTGTCAGGCAAGTCAAAGGCTTTGTCTATCCCGTTACCTCGGAAGTCCTGAATATGACGGAGACGGGTGCGGAACTGCGCTTCCAGGTTTTCCTGGCACTACTGACCTGCGTCATGGATGCCTTGCTGTTCTACTTTTATTCACTTGACCGTTATGGCGATACCTATATGTTGTCGTCACCATACCTGCTGATTCTGATCTTCTTCGGTATGACAGTGGGGTATTATATGCTGAAAATGCTGCTATACACTGTGGTCAACAGAACCTTCTTCGATGGTAAAAGAAACCGACAATGGATGAAGTCCTTCCTGTTCATCACTTCTTTGGAGGGAGCGCTCTTGTTCCCACCTGTTGTCTTGCTGGCCTACTTCAATTTGTCACTGGACAAAGTGACATTTTGCTTCCTCATAGTCTTGTTAATTGTTAAATTGTTGACCATTTATAGATCTTTCGTCATCTTTTTTCGGAGAAACGTTGTCCAATTGCAAATTATTTTGTACTTTTGCACCCTCGAAATCCTGCCATTGCTCGCCTTCTGGAGTGCTTTGGAGTTAACGGCATTAAGTTTGAAAATAAATTTTTAGGACACTGATGATCAAGAAAATTTTGGTTTCGCAGCCTAAACCGTCCAGCGAGAAATCGCCATATTATGACATTGCCAGTAAGTTTGAAGTAGAACTGGTTTTCCGCCCGTTTATCAAGGTGGAGGGGATAACAGCCAAGGAGTTCCGCGCTCAGAAGGTGAACATTCTGGACTATACCGCTATCGTGTTTACCTCGCGTCACGCCATCGACCACTTCTTCAAGCTGGCTAAGGAATTGCGAGTAGCCATCCCTGAGGAAATGAAGTATTTCTGTGTCACGGAGACTATCTCACTCTATATCCAGAAGTATGTGCAGTATCGCAAGCGCAAGGTGTTCTTCGGTACAACAGGAAAGATTGACGACCTGATTCCTACGATGGCGAAGCATAAGACAGAGAAGTATCTGGTGCCCATGAGCGATGTGCACAATGACAGCATTGCCAAGATGCTTGATGCCAAGAAGCTGATACACCGGGAGTGCGTCATGTATCGTACGGTCAGCAACGATTTCACCCCAGAGGAAGTGAAAACCTTCGACTATGACATGCTGATTTTCTTCAGCCCTGCAGGTATTGAGTCGCTCACCAAGAACTTCCCGGACTTCAAGCAGGGTGATATTGCCATTGCCACCTTCGGACCGGCTACAGCCAAGGCTGTCAAGGATGCTGGCCTGAGACTGGACTTAGAGGCCCCCTCAGAGAAATATCCCTCGATGACAGGAGCCTTGCAGCACTACCTGTTGGAGAAGCAGGGCTGACGATGGTGACCGGTCGGAAATTTCCCAAAAAGGAACGCCTGGACAGCAGAAAGCAGATTGAGATGCTCTTTGGCGGAGGAGGCAGCCTGTCAATGGCTGCTTTTCCACTGAGAGTTGTATATATAAAAAAGGAACGCGCGCGAGGAGATGTGCCAGTGCAATTGCTGGTCAGCGTGTCGAAACGCCATTTCAAGCACGCCGTAGACCGCAACAGGGTGAAGCGACAGATTCGCGAAGTCTACAGGCAGAACAAGCAGTTGCTCTGCGATGTGGTGCCGGAGACAGAACAGGTGCTGATGGCGCTGGTGTGGCTGGCCGACGAACACTATTCCACACAAGAGGTGGAGAAGCGTGTAGTCAAATTGATGCAGCGTATGGTGGAAAAGCTATGAAGGCGCTATGGAAACATATATCAGGCGTGTTGGTATGGTTGTTGGTGTTGCCCATACGTTTCTACCAGAAAGCCATCTCGCCACTGCTGGGGCCTTCGTGCCGCTTTACACCTACGTGCTCGCAATATGCTGTTGAAGCCCTTAGAAAGCACGGCCCCGTCAAAGGCTTGTACTTGGCGGTCTGGCGCATCTTGAGATGCAATCCCTGGGGCGGCTCCGGGTATGACCCCGTACCGTAATTTCCGGAATAACGAAGCATCGAAATATCGAGACATCGAAAGAACGAAAAAATTAAGATAAAGATGAAAAACTTTGTTGAAGAACTGAAATGGCGTGGTATGCTGGCGCAGATGATGCCCGGCACGGAAGAACTGCTCCAGAAAGAGATGGTGACAGCCTACTTGGGCACTGACCCCACGGCAGACTCGTTGCACATTGGACACCTGTGTGGTATCATGATGCTGCGTCACCTGCAGCGTTGCGGACATAAGCCCATCATCCTCGTAGGTGGTGCAACCGGTATGATAGGTGACCCTTCAGGCAAAAGCCAGGAGCGTAACCTGCTGAACGACGAGACCCTGCGTCACAATCAGGAGTGCATCAAGAAGCAAGTGGCTAAGTTCCTGGACTTTGAAAGCAAGGATGCCAATGCAGCCCTGATGGTGAACAACTACGACTGGATGAAAGACTTCACCTTCCTGGACTTTGCCCGTGAGGTGGGTAAGCATATCACCGTGAACTACATGATGGCCAAGGAGAGCGTTCAGCAGCGTCTGAACGGAACGGCTCGTGACGGACTGTCATTCACCGAGTTCACCTATCAGCTGTTGCAGGGCTATGACTTCCTGTATCTCTACCAGCACTATGGTGTCAAGTTGCAGTTGGGCGGCAACGACCAGTGGGGCAATATGACCACTGGTACGGAGCTGATTCGTCGCACACTGGGCAACGAGGTAGAGACCTTCGCACTGACCTGCCCGCTGATTACCAAGTCTGACGGTAAGAAGTTCGGTAAGACCGAGAGCGGCAATATCTGGCTGGATCCCCAGCGCACCACTCCCTACAAGTTCTATCAGTTCTGGCTCAATGTCAGCGATGATGACGCAGAGCGCTATATCAAGATTTTCACCTCGTTGGACAAGGAGACCATTGACGGCCTCGTTGAGGAGCACAAGCAGGACCCTGGCCGCCGTGTGCTGCAGAAGCGTCTGGCAGAGGAGGTCACCGTCATGGTACACTCGCGTGAGGCTTTGGATGCCGCCATCGAGGCTTCCAACCTGCTCTTTGGCAAGTCTACCAAGGACGGACTGGAGAAACTGGACGAGCAGACCTTCCTCGATGTGTTTGACGGAGTGCCTCAGTTTGAGGTTTCCAAAGACCAGCTGGGCCAGCCTGCCATTGAGTTGTTTACCACTGTTGCGCCTGTGTTCCCCTCAAAGGGTGAGATGCGCAAGATGGTGCAGGGCGGTGGCGTGTCGCTCAATAAGGAGAAGCTGACCGACCAGAATCGTGCCGTCACAGCAGAGGATTTGATAGACGGAAAATACCTGCTGGCACAGAAGGGAAAGAAGAATTATTATCTCTTGGTAGTAAAATAATTGGGAAAAAATTTGGTAGTGGCTTAAAAAACCACTACCTTTGCAGCCGCAAAACTGCAATTTAGGGCTGAACAGACCTGAAAAGCGGCTCGCAATGTCCAATGGTGTAATGGTAGCACAACAGGTTTTGGTTCTGTTTGTGGTGGTTCGAATCCGCCTTGGACAACAAGAGGTGACCTATAAAGGCCACCTCTAATATAGGCTAAAATTCTATATGAGACAGCTTAAAATTCAGAAAAGTATCACCAATCGTACGAGCGAAGCACTGGATAAGTATCTGGTGGAGATTGGTCGTGCACCGTTAATCAGTATTGATGAGGAAATAGAGTTGGCCCAGACCATCCGTCATGGAGGCCGTGCGGCTGACAAGGCCAAGGAGAAACTGGTCAGCGCCAATCTGCGCTTTGTAGTCAGTGTGGCTAAGCAGTACCAGCATCAGGGCCTGTCGTTGACAGACCTGATTGACGAAGGTAACATCGGACTCATCAAAGCTGCTGAGAAGTTTGACGAGACGCGTGGTTTTAAGTTTATCTCATACGCAGTGTGGTGGATTCGCCAGAGCATCCTGCAGGCTATTGCCGAGCAGAGCCGTATCGTACGACTGCCCTTGAACCAGACGGGTGCGCTGAGTAAGATTAACCAGACCATCAACACCTTCGAGCAGGAGCACGGACGTCGTCCGTCGAATATCGAGCTGGAAGAGTTGACGGGTGTGGAGAGCGATAAGATTGAGCAGGCTATCAAGGCCGATGCCCACCACATGAGTATTGACGCTCCCTTTGGCGATGACGATGACAACACCATGAGCGACCTGCTGTCGTCAGGCGATGAGAGCCGTACGGACAAGCAGGTGGACTATCAGTCGCTGACATCTGATTTGGACACTGTGCTGCGCCGGGTGCTGAAGGACCGCGAGCTGCGCATTGTCAAGGAGTGTTTTGGCATTGGCTGTCAGGAGAAAGGCTTGGAAGAAATCGGTACCGAGATGGGGTTGACGCGTGAGCGTGTCCGTCAGATTCGCGAGAAGAGTATTGCCAAGTTGCGTGACAGCGGCTATGCCAAAATGCTGATGAAATACTTAGGTTAAGTATTAATCTATTTTAAATCGTATCTTAAATGGATGGCTGATTCAAAAGAATTTGCTATCTTTGCACATGATTGATTTTTTTTAATACAACTACTATGGCAAATCTATTTTCATTAGAAGGTAAGAATGCGTGGATTACAGGCGCATCTTATGGCATTGGCTTCAACATTGCAAAGGCATTTGTTGCAGCAGGTATCAAGACGATTATCTTTAACGACATCAACGAGGCTGCCCTGGAGCGCGGTCTGGCTAACTACAAGGAGGCCGGCATCCAGAACGTCAAGGGCTATGTCTGCGACGTGACTAAGGAAGACGACGTAAAGGCACTGGTTGAGAAGATTCACCAGGAGGTGGGTCAGATTGATATTCTGGTTAACAACGCCGGCATCATCAAGCGTATTCCCATGCACGAGATGAAGCGTGCTGAGTTCCAGCAGGTGATTGACATCGACCTGGTCGGTCCGTTTATCTGCTCCAGCGCTGTCATTCCCGAAATGATGGAGCGTCGTGAGGGTAAGATTATCAATATCTGCTCCATGATGTCTGAGCTAGGCCGCGAGACCGTCAGTGCCTATGCAGCTGCCAAGGGTGGCCTGAAGATGCTGACCCGTAACATCTGCTCAGAGTATGGTGGGTATAACATCCAGTGTAACGGCATTGGCCCTGGTTACATTGCTACGCCTCAGACTGCTCCTCTGCGTGAGCGTCAGCCGGATGGCAGTCGTCATCCGTTCGATTCGTTCATTTGTGCCAAGACCCCTGCCGGACGTTGGCTGGATCCCTCAGAGCTGGGTGGCCCCGCAGTATTCCTGGCTTCTCATGCTTCGGATGCTGTCAATGGACACGTGCTCTATGTGGACGGTGGTATTCTGGCTTACATTGGCAAGCAGCCTCAGTAAATCAGAAACAGAGACAAAAAAGGAGGTTCCCGTGAAAGGAACCTCCTTCTTTTTTATTTACAATAGCAGATTACTTTACAGCGTCTGCGAGCTCGGCACCAGCCTTGAACTTAGCAACCTTCTTGGCAGCAATCTTAATCTTCTGCTTGGTAGCGGGGTTGATGCCCTCACGTGCGGGCTTCTCGGCAACAGCGAATGTACCGAAACCTACCAACTGAACCTTGTCACCCTTCTTCAGAGCATCTGTGATAGCTGCTACAGTGGCGTCAAGAGCCTTCTTTGCGTCAACCTTTGTCAGACCAGCACCTGCTGCAATCTGCTCAATTAATTCTGTCTTGTTCATAATTTTGTTGTTTTTAAAGTGAATGATTAAATAGTTTAAGTCAAATTCTGACGCAAATATAGGGCAAAGTATTGAAAAAACAAACAAAAAAAGGAAAAAAATGACTTTTTTACTGAAAAAAAGTGTGTATTGGCCCGTTTTCGTGCATAAAAACGGATATTTTTAGTAATTTTGTGCGCAAATTGTGGAACTAACACATAAGTAAACAATAAAATAGAAAGGATACAGATGATGAATAATATGCCAACAGTGACCAAGAATCTGCTGATTATCAATTTCCTGGCATTCATTGCAACGTGGGTGCTACAACTGAGGGGAATTGATCTGACCTCCCTGCTGGGACTGCACTTCTTCTTGGCAAGCGACTTTCACTTCTATCAGTTTGTGACCTATATGTTTCTGCATGGGGGGCTGACACATATTTTCTTCAATATGTTTGCCCTGTGGATGTTTGGTAGCGTGATAGAACGTGTGTGGGGACCGAAGAAATTCCTTTTTTATTACATTTGCTGTGGCATTGGTGCGGGCTTTGCCCAGGAGTTGGTGCAGTATGTAAACTACATCATGTCAGACTTGGCTGCCTATCAGTATGTTAATACGGGAACGGTGCAGATAACGACAGATGCCTACATCAACTTGTGGACAACCATAGGTGCTTCGGGTGCAGTGTATGCCATCCTGTTGGCCTTTGGTATGATTTTCCCCAACGAACGGTTATTCATTATTCCCTTCCCATTCCCTATCAAGGCCAAGTGGCTGGTCGTGGGATATATTGCCATCGAACTGTTCTCGGCCATGAGCGGTCCTGGTGACGGTGTGGCACACATGGCCCACTTGGGTGGTATGCTCTTCGGCTTCCTGCTCATCCGCTATTGGCAGAAACATCCCGACTCCAGCCAGCGTTTCGGACGGAGTAGGGGAGAGGAGTTCTTTGCCAATATGAAGCGCCGCTATGACCAGCGTCAGCAGAATCGGATGAAGACAGAGCGGCCCGATGCTAGCCGTGAGACAGACGAGGAGTATAATGCCCGCAAGCGTAAGAATCAGGAGGAGGTTGATGCCATTCTGGACAAGATACGCAAGAGCGGCTATGACAGTCTGACCAAAGAGGAGAAACAGAAACTGTTTGACCAGAGCCGTGAGTCGTGATTAAGAAACTGAAGAACTTTACCCTCCAAATGATTGCGGGGGCTAACATGGCTACGGTTGTCGTCATGCTACTGGTGGGATACAGTGACCGATTGTATCCTGCTGACCATCCCCTGTTGTCTACGGCAGGAATGACGTTTCCCGTCTTCTTGCTCATCAATTTGGCCTTCCTCTTTTTCTGGCTGGTCTTTAAGTGGCGGATGGCGTGGATTCCTGTGGTGGGCTATGTACTCGCGTATGTACCTATCAGTATCTACTTTCCTGTCAACAGCCGTCAGACGCTACCGGAGGAACCCCTGAAAATCATTTCGTATAATGTCTGTGCCTATGGCGGTAACTATAAGTACGAGGACGGCTTTGGCCGTGTCCTCGACTATCTACGCGAAGAAAAAGCCGACATCGTATGCCTGCAGGAGGATGTGGACACTTGGCGACGCTACGTTTTCAAGGAGTATGAGAAGGACTATGCCTATAACGATACCGTGGTCATTGCTAATAATACGACCAGTCTGAATTCACTGGGCATTCATACTCGTTTCCCCATTGTTCGCAGGGAGCGTATAGCCTATTCTTCTATGGCTAACGGCAGCGTTGCCTGGTGGCTTCAGATAGATGGCGATACGGTGATAGTTGTCAACAACCATTTCGAGAGTTGTCATCTGAACACCGATGACCGCCAGCAGTATCGCCAGATATTGCATGGCGAGATTTCCGGCGATTCGGCTCGTCAGGAGTCGAAGCAACTGTTGGTAAAACTGGCTGAGGCCAATGCCAAACGTTGCGGACAGATAGATGTTGTGCTTCGCTATGTGGAGGAACACCGACAGTATCCTGTGATTGTGTGTGGCGACTTCAACGATTCTCCGATTTCCTATTCTCGACATGCCATGTCCAAGACGTTGACGGATTGTTTCGTGGAGACTGGAAAGGGCATCGGTTTGTCATATAATCAGAAAGCTTTTTCCTTCCGAATTGATCACTTTTTCTGCTCTGAAGACTTTATTCCTTATAACTGCGAAATTGACAGCAAAATAGACGCTAGCGACCATTATCCCCTCATTTGTTGGCTGAAAATCAGACAAAAACATTAATTTTTGAATGAAAATGCTTGATAAATTTCGCTAAGTGAAGAAAAATCAGTATATTTGCACGCTCAAAAAGTAAAATCATAAATTAAAATAATATAAAAAGCAAAATGCAAAACAAAGGAATTGTAAAATTTATCGCAATCGTTCTGATTCTCGTTTGCTGCTTCTACCTTTCCTTCTCGTTTGTGACACGCCACTACGAAAGTAAGGCTGCTGCCATGGGC
>Ga0256407_10007000_pt1 | contig 17193 bp, 15 predicted proteins | sample RumenRJG_04DNA_FD_193489 | JGI IMG/M metagenome (GOLD analysis project Ga0256407, IMG submission 193489) | Bovine rumen microbial communities from Lethbridge, Alberta, Canada - RJG_04 | ecosystem: Host-associated > Mammals > Digestive system > Stomach > Rumen | place: Canada: Alberta...
GATTTGAAATCATGTAACTTTGCAGACGGAGAGGATTCTCCTCAGTAGGACACGATTTAAATCGTGTCCTACTGAGGAACTTGTATAATAAAGGATTTAACCTTGACACAGTTCTGCTTACACTCCCTTTTGAATTATTGTCAACTGTGAATTATGAATTGTAATTCTTCGTCGAACCTTCCCCCTTGCTACCTTCTTGCTACCCCCTTACTACCTTCTTGCTACCCCCTTACTATCCCCTTACTACCTTCTTGCTACCCTCTTGCTACCCCCTTACTATCCCCTTACTATCGGCTTACTTCAATTCCTATTTTCTACTTTCACAGAACTTCCACAACATATAGCCAACATATAGCTAACATATAGCCAACATATACTCTACATATACCTTGCATATACCCTGCATATAGCTTACAATACCCTGCATATACCTTGGCACTATTTTGTATTTACCAAAAAGCAAAATCGTCCACTTTTTCTACAATTATGAATTGTCAATTTTGAATTGTGAATTGTAATATTTGTGTGCCTTATCGTTCCAAATCCATACATCGTAAGTCAGATTGCCGTATCCGTTAGCCGTACCTCTGCACACCTGAAGGTCCGGGATGCCGTCGAAGTTCCAGTCTTCCTCTTCGATTGTGCCAATGTTTTCTTTAGACCAAGACATCGTGTCGAGTGGTTGCGCCTGACTGTAAAAAAATCTGGGTCTTGTTTTTACTGTCGGTAAGGTATATCACTATCGTGTCCCAACGAACATCGCCATCTTCTGTTGTTGTCCGCACTTCTGTTCTGAATGTATAGTCGGAGCGTTTGGGAATGTAACCGCATGATGCTGTGATATAGTTATACACAATCACGGTTAAGGCTAGAAGCAAGAAACTTCTTTTCTTCATTTAAACGTTATTTTAAGGTTTTGCTTCTAAGTTTAGAAAAAGCGGTTGTAAAGTTACGAAAAATCCGTTTCGACTGTATCTTTTTTAGATAAGAAATGTCTGAATACCCATCGGAAAGACAAGGTTTTCGACCCTTTTCTTGCATATTTCAAGAAAAATTGCGAATATTGCAGTTTATTCGGCGACTGATGGCTTGATTTATCGCTTTTTTTGAGGCTAAAATATTAAGCATCAGTCCGATAAGTATGTATAATAATTTTAATATCTCTGTAAAACGGGTAGAAAATGGATAGTTTAATAAACCAACTGAAATTGCAGATAATTGACGTGTTGAATCTTGGCGAGATGAGTGTAGAAGAATTTGATACCGACGCACCTTTGTTTGGCGAAGGCCTTGGACTCGATTCTATCGATGCGCTCGAACTCATCGTTCTTCTTGAGAAGGAGTATGGCATTAAGCTGGCAAGTCCTGCCGAGGGCAAGGAAATCTTCAAGAGCGTGAGAACAATTGCCGAGTACGTCAGCAAAAATCGCAAAAAATAACACCGCTTTCAGGGGATGAATATTTCTGTAACTGGTTTTGGAATTGTATGCGCCATCGGAAACGATGCCCATGCCGTGTGCCGCTCGCTGATGGACGGTAAGTCGGGCGTTGCCCCTCTGCACTATCTTCGGTCGGCTCACAAAGAACTGCCGGTGGGCGAGGTTAAACTCTCCGACAGCCAGATGAAAGAAATGCTCGGCATTGACCAAGACAAGGTAGTGAGCCGTACAACGCTGATGGGAGCCGTGGCTGCGCGTCAGGCTGTGGCAGATGCCAACGTCTGTTTTGCCGGAAAGCGGGTAAGGCTCGTTACGGGCACAACCGTTGGAGGCATGGACGCAACTGAACGCTACTATGCCAGCATGAAGGAGAACGACGAGTATCTCTATCTGGCAGCAAAGCACGACTGCGGAAGTTGTACCGACGACATTATCGGCTACGCTCATCTTGACGGGGCTGAGGGATATACCGTCTCAACCGCCTGCTCATCGTCGGTAAACGCCATAATCGTGGGTGCTGAGATGCTTCGCAACAACGAGGCTGATATCGTCATCGCCGGCGGAACGGAGGCTCTATCGGCTTTCCACCTCAACGGATTCAAGTCGCTGATGATTCTCGACGAGAAGCAATGCCGTCCGTTCGACGAAACGCGCGCCGGACTCAACCTTGGTGAGGGTGCGGCATTCATCGTGATGCAGAGAGATGCGCCTAATGCAATTGCCTACATTGCCGGATACGGAAACCGATGCGACGCCTTTCATCAGACAGCCTCGTCGGAAAACGGCGAAGGTGCGTTCTTGGCTGTTTCCGATGCTCTTTCAATGGCATCGCTCAAACCGTCGGACATCGACTACATAAACGCCCACGGAACGGGCACACCTAACAACGACAACAGCGAGAGCACGGCTCTTAAACGCATATTTGGCGACAAGATGCCGCCAATATCAAGCACCAAGTCGTTCACCGGACACACAACGTCAGCCTCGGGCGCGATAGAAACGGTCATCTGCCTTTTGTCGATGACTCACGGATTCATTCCGGCAAACCTCGGCTGGAAGAATCAGATGCCGGGCGGAATCACTCCGTCGGCAGGCGAGAGCGGCGTTACGCTCAACAAGGTGCTGTGCAACTCGTTCGGCTTTGGTGGAAACGACTCGTCGCTCATCTTGAGCAGCAGTCCTATCGATGTAGAGCCGAATTCAGCAAAGCCAGAGGCTGAAATAATTGCCGAAGACGTGGTTACCGATGCCGCCGAACTTGCCGATTTGCGCCAGTTCGTTTCGCCAATGGAATCGCGCCGCATGGGCAGACTGATGAAGGCTGCCACGCTCACGTCGCTCCGTGCCTTGCAGAAGGGCGGAGTGGAGTGTCCCGATGCCATCATCACAGCCACCGCCTACGGAATGTTGGAGGACAGCGAGATGTTTCTCGAAGACATGGTTAACAACGGCGAGGAACTTCTAAAGCCGACGCTCTTCATGCAGAGCACGCACAACACCATGGGCGCAGCAATCGCCATTCGCATAAAGTGCCATGGATATAACATTACATATTCGCACGGAAGCCGCTCTTACGAGATGGCTTTGCAAGATGCCAAGCGACTCATTGCCTTGGGCAAGGCTCGCACGGTGCTCGTAGGAATGCACGACGAGTCTACGCCTACGTTCAACGGCTTCTGCCGCCGGTTGGGACAGCCTGAACTGGTTGACCTCTACTCGCGAAGCGTTCTGCTGCGTGCAAAAGACTAAGAATGCTAAATTCGTTGATTGTCAAAGCAATAGTGCAATGCGTGCTGCTCGTCAGCGGTCAGGTGTTCCTGAAGATAGCCTTGCAGCGCATGGAGCCCTTCGGCTGGAACGCGGCGTTTTTCAGGTCGGTGCTCCTAAACTGGCAGTTTGCCCTCTGCGGAGCGTGCTATGCTGCCGGAAGTCTGCTGTGGCTTCACATCGTAAAGCACTATCCGTTCAGCATGGCGTATCCGATGATTTCGCTCAGCTACGTTTTGGGCATGGTGGCAGCCATCATCTTCTTTCACGAAACTGTCGACTGGGTTAAGTGGATGGGCGTGGCGTTCATCGTGCTTGGATGTTTTTTAATAGCAAAGTAAGATTTGATAATGAGAAAGATATTGTATTTTCTGCTGATAGCCCTTCTGCCTGCCGCCGCGATGGCGCAGACCAAGAACGAGCTGCAGATAATTCAGACGATAAACAAGGCGAGTGCCGGACTAAAGTCGATGGAGTGCGACTTTGTGCAGACAAAGCACCTTAAGATGCTCAACGACAAGATGGTGGCAAACGGAAAGATGTATTACAAGCAGCCCGACAAACTGCATTGGGAGTATACATCGCCATACAAGTACACCTTCATCTTGAACGACAACAAGGTGGTTCTGAAGAAGAACGGCCGCAACGATGTCATCGACATAAACCAGAACAAGATGTTCAGGGAGATTGCCCGACTGATAATGAACACGGTTGTGGGCAAGAGCCTCGGCGACGGCAAGACATTCAAGGCGTCGGTAAAGGAATCGCCTTCGGAATGGACGGTTACGCTCGTTCCGCAGAAGAAGGAGATGAAGCAGATGTGGACGACGATTGTCCTTACTTTCAGTCGCAGCCAGCAGATGATTAGCAAGGTGCGCATGTGCGAGAAGAACGGCGACTACACGCTCATCGAGATGAAGAACGTGAAACAGAACAAACCTGTATCAGACGCGCATTTTAATGTGCGGTAAGGGCTTATGAGGCTTCTGGTAAAAAGACTGTCGGTTCTTTTGGCCGCTTTCTGCATCTCTGTAGGGCTGATGGCGCAGAACGCGCGGCATTTTCCGCAGGCAGACGGCGAACGGGCGCGGTATAACGTCCAAATCGACTTCAGGAAAGTCTATATCAGCGGAATATGTATGATGCTTAACGATGACGGAGCGGTTAACTGCTGCGTTTTCAATGAGTTTGGCGTGCCGGCGATTTCGTACACTTACAACATCGCCACCGGCAAGGTGAAAATCGTCAGCATCATCGGAAAGATGAACCGCTGGTACATAAAAAAGATGATAAAGCGCGATTTGGCGCAACTAATGTCCGTCTTGCAGAAAGACGGCGACGGAGAATATACAAACAGCCGCGTTGGCGTGAAGTATAGCTTTACAATTTTAAACGACACGGATAATGGAACTTCTGAATAATTTCTTTACGATAAAAAGCGTTGAGACGGCAGGCGAAAGCGCAAACTACACCGTTTCGCTGAATTCCGGGCACGCAATTTACAAGGCTCACTTTCCCGAAATGCCAGTTACGCCGGGAGTGTGCATAATACAGATGGCAGTAGAATTGCTGTCGCACCAATTAGAAAAGAAACTGAACATACAGACAATAAAGAACGTCAAGTTCCTCAGCGTTATATCGCCCGACGAGACTCCGGAGGTGGGCTACTCAATTCAGGGCGTGAAAGAGGCTGACGGCATGGTTGAGGCAAAGGTTACGGTTGCCTCGGGTGAGAAAACATTTGCAAAAATATCGCTTATATGCAAGACGGCGTGAACAGTTCGCAACTGAAGGAACAACGGCAGACTCTGCGCGACAGAGGCATCTGCGTGGTTATTCCGACGTACAACAACGGCTCTACGGTTGAGGATATCGTGGAGCGCGCCTTGTTGCAATGTGCCGATGTCATTGTGGTTGATGACGGCTGTACCGACAATACCGCCAATGCCCTTCAGCAACTTTCAGACATCTATGAGAGCCTTCATGTCGTTACGCTCAGAAAGAACAAGGGCAAGGGCGCGGCTCTGAAAGCCGGTTTCAGAAAGGCAAAGGAACTTGGATTTGCCTACGCCATCACGCTCGATTCCGACGGACAGCATTTTCCCGAGGATATTCCGCTGATGCTGAAGGCTAATCAGGAGAATCCCGGCGCGCTGATTGTTGGCGAACGCCAGAATCTGGAGAAGATGGAACGCAGCGGCGGCAGTAAGTTTGCCAACAAGTTCAGCAACTTCTGGTTCTGGGTCCAGACTGGATATAACCTGAAGGACACGCAGACGGGATACCGTCTCTATCCGCTCAAGAAACTGCACGGATTGTGGCTTCTCACATCGCGCTACGAGGCAGAACTCGAACTGATGGTCTTTGCCGCTTGGCACGGCGTAAAACTTGTGAGCACGCCTGTAAACGTGTTCTATCCGCCGCGCGAGGAGAGGGTATCGCACTTCCGTCCGGGAATTGATTTTACGCGCATCTTCATACTGAACACGATTCTGTGCGGACTTGCCGTGATTTACGGACTTCCGCTGCGCGTTCTGCGATTTGTTCTGATGATTTTGCGGACGGTCTACTCGCTGCTTTTCTTCTCGTTCTTCAGTCTTGCTGTCGTAACTCCATTCACGATGCTTTATCTGAAAATCGGCAAGGAGACCGATGAGAAGAAACTACGCCTGCACAAACTTCTTAACTTCATGCTTAGGTTTATCGTCTTCTACCACAAGATTCCGGGCGTGAAGATTTCTATCGGAAACAATAGCGGCGAGACGTTCGAGAAGCCGGCGGTTGTGATTTGCAACCATCAGTCGCACCTCGACCTCATGATGCTGCTTGCCGTAACTCCGAAGATGATTGTGCTTACAAAGGACTGGGTATGGAACAATCCGTTCTATGGCTACATAATCCACAAGGCCGAGTTCTATCCTGTTTCGGCAGGGCTCGACAATATAATGGGTAATCTCAAATCGTTGGTAGACAGAGGCTACAGCATCGCCGTCTATCCCGAAGGCACTCGCTCGCCCGACTGTCGTATAGGCCGCTTTCATCAGGGAGCGTTCTATTTGGCAAAGTCGCTCGGCGTGGACGTTGTTCCGCTGGTGCTCTATGGCGCAGGAAAGGTTCTTCCGAAGAAAGGACGCCATCTGAACAAGGGCATCATAAGGCTTGAGATTGACAAACGCCGCTCGGTAGAAGAACTGAACGGCATGGGAACGCTGAAGGAAACGGCTTCGGCTTTCAGAAAATATTACAAAGACAGATACACCGAAATGTGTAACAAGATAGAGCAAGATGTTTGATAGAAAAAGAGTTGTAATTATTGGCAGCGGACTTGGCGGACTCTCGTGCGGCACGATTTTGCAGAAGAACGGCTTCGACGTGACTGTGGTTGAACAGGGCACTCAGCCGGGCGGATGCCTCCAATGCTTTGAGCGCAAGGGAGCAAAGTTCGAGACGGGCATGCACTTCATCGGCTCGGCTCTGCCGGGGCAGACAATGCACTCTTTGATGAACTATCTTGGATTGCTCGATGATGTAAAACTTTCGCAACTCGACGAAAACGGCTACGACATCGTGTCGCTCGCTGGGCAGAGATTCAGTTTTGCCAACGGCAGAGAGCCTTTTATCGAGACAATGGCATCGTACTTCCCTAAGGAGAAGGATAACATCAGAAAATATTACGATATTGTAAAGCTGATTGCCAGTTCGTCGGCGTTGCACTCGCTCACGTCGAGCCATCGCGACGATGCCATTCATGCTGAATATCAACTTAAAAGCATAAACGACGAACTCGACCAAATCTTTGGCGACGATATGCTGAAGAATGTCATCGTGGGAGCGTTGCCGCTATATTCGGCTCAACTCGACAAGACGCCGTTTGCGCAACACGCACACATTGCCGATTTCTACAATCAGAGCGCGTTCCGCATTGTTGGCGGAAGCGACCATATTGCCCACTCGCTCGTGGCAAACATCGGGCGCATGGGCGGACAGGTGATTACGCGCTGTAAGGTTCATCGCATAGTCTGCGATGAGCGTCAGGCTGTTGGAGTGGATACAGACAAGGGATTCATCAATGCCGATATTGTTGTTAGTACGATTCACCCAATGCGCACGCTCGAGCTTCTTGCCGGCACAAACATTCTGCGCCCGGCATTCTGCAAGCGCATAAACAGCATGCCGCAGACAAACGGCGGATTCTCGGTATATCTCAAGTTCAAGAAGAACACCGTTCCGTATATGAACTCGAATTTCTACGCATATCGTGGCAACACTCCGTGGAACTGCGAGCAATATACCGACGAGCAATGGCCAAAGGGCTTCCTCTACATGCACATGTGCCACAAGGAAAATCCTGTTTGGGCTGAGAGCGGAATCATAATCTCGTACATGAACTATGACGAGGTTGCCAAGTGGCATGGCACGAAAATAGGTCGCCGCGGTGATGATTACGAGCGTTTCAAGAAAGAGCGTGCCGAGAGGCTGATAAACGATATTGAACGCCATTTTCCCGGCTTTAAGGACTCGGTTGATAGTTTCTACACATCAACGCCGCTGACGTATGTCGATTATACAGGCACCGAACAGGGCTCGATGTACGGCATAGCCAAGGACATTTCGTTGGGCGTTGCCGGCAGGGTGCCTTACAGGACCAGAATCCCTAACTTGCTTCTGGCAGGACAGAACGTAAATTCTCACGGAATGTTGGGCGTTCTTGTCGGAACGATTATCGCATGTTCCGAACTCATTCCGGCTCAGACGATTTACGGTCAGATTCAGCAATCAAAATGCAGGTAGAGATGGGGTAGAAGGTAGTCATAATAGGCGCAGGACTGGGCGGATTGTTTACCGGAGCAATCCTTGCCAAGGAGGGACTTGAAGTAACCGTCGTCGAGAAGAACCAGACTGTCGGCGGCGGCTTGCAGAGTTTCGTGCGCTTTGGCGAGGTGTTCGACACCGGAATGCACGTCATTGCCGGAATGGGGAACGACGGAAGCATCAGGAAAATTTGCCGCTATCTGGGCATTGCCGACAGCATCAGAATAAAGGATGTTGACCGCAACTGCATTGACCGCCTCTATTTTTCGGAAGACAAGAAATATTACGATATAGCCTGCGGACGCGAGGAATATGTCGATACGCTGTCGCGATATTTTCCGCATCAGCGCGACAATCTGAAACGGTATGTCGATGCCATGTTCCGCATAACCGACGAACTCGATTTGTTCAGACTCAGACGAAGGACGTTGCAAATGAAAATGCACTCCGAGGAGTTCATGCTCTCGGCATCCGACTTCATTGCCAAGTACATCAGCGACGAGAAACTGCGAAGCGTGGTGGCTTACATGAATCCGATGTATTCGGGCAGGTACGACAGCACTCCGGCATTCGTACACGCCATAATATCGGTGCTCTACATAAAAGGTCCGAGCAGGTTCGAGGGCGGCTCGCATCATTTTGCCGATGCTCTCGCCAAGGTCATTACCGATAATGGCGGAACAATCATAACTTCCGACGGCGTAAAGACGATTTTCACCGCCGGTGGAATGGTTTCGGAGATTCGTACGCAGAAGGGACTCGAACTTGAGGCAGACTATTGCATCTCCGACATTCATCCGTGCGCGCTGATAAAATTGCTCGACGATGAGAAGGCTCTTCCGAAGGCATACCGAACGCGTCTCGAAAGCATCCCGAACTCGTATTCGGCTTTCACGCTCAACATAAAGCTTAAGCCCGGCACGTTCCGCTACTTCAACCACACGGCTTACTACATGAGCAAGTATGCCGAAATATGGAACTTCGGCAACGACGACAACGGCTGGCCGCGCGGATTCCTCTTCATGACTCCTCCAAACCAGAATCAGGGCGAGTTTGCAACGAAGGTAATCATCACCGCCCCGATGCCGTGGCATTATGTAAGCCGATGGGAGGACACGACCGTTGGCAGGCGCGGCGCCGGCTACGAGGCGTGGAAGGAGGAATGTAAGGAGAAACTCATCTGCCAGATTGAGGAAATCTATCCCGATTTCAGAAATTGTATCGACAAGATAAATACCGCCTCGCCGCTCACCATTCGCGACTATTTCGGCGCAAAGGAAGGCGGAATGTGCGGATTCTCAAAGGATTGCCGAAATATAGTGCTTTCGCAGATCCCGGTTGTGACTAAGATAAAGAACCTTCTGCTCACGGGACAGAACTGCAACTTGCACGGCTTCTGCGGAGTTCCGCTTACGGCGATAACTACGAGCGAGGTTATCCTCGGACTGAATCACGTTATTGACAAGATAAATATGATGGATTTTGACGACATACGTCCTTATTCTGAGGACGAGATTCCGGCGGCGATGCAGCGGATAGCGCAGAGCGAATCGTTCGGAATGCTCGCCGGCTTCGTCTTTCCCGACAGAGATGTCGAGGAGGTGCGTGCCGAGGTTGCCGGCTACAAAACCGTACGCGACTTTCAGCTTGGCGTTATGTATTGGGCAAACAAGCAGATTCTGAAGCGCAGCACAACCGATTTCTCGTTCGGAGGAATAGAAAATATAAGCAAGGACAAGAATTTTCTCTACATCTCCAACCATCGCGACATAATGCTCGACGCATCGCTCCTTCAGAATGTGCTGACGGACAATGGCTTGGATACTTGCGAGATAACCTTCGGCGCAAATCTGATGCAAGGACAACTGGTCATCGACATCGGCAAATCGAACAAGATGTTCCGCGTTGAAAGACCGAGCGCAAACATCAAGGAGTTCTACAAGTCATCGGCGCATCTGTCCGACTATATCCGCACGGTTCTCACGGCAAAGAAGCAGTCGGTATGGATTGCGCAGCGCAACGGTCGTACAAAGGACGGCATAGACCGTACTGACCAAGGCATAATAAAGATGTTTGGCATGAGCGGCCGAGGAACGAATCCTGCCGACTCGCTTGCCGAACTGAACATTGCGCCGATTGCCATCTCGTACGAGTGGGAGACGTGCGACTATCTGAAGGCTCTCGAACTCTATCTCCGCCAGAAAGGTCCTTACACCAAGAAACCGGGCGAGGATTTGAACAGCATCATCACGGGCATCGTACAGCCAAAGGGACGCGTGCACATCGAGTTCTGCAAGCCCCTCACGGCCGACGAACTTAATGCCGTGGCATCATCGTGCGCCCCGAAGGAGTTCAACAAACGTGTGGCTGAACTGATAGACAGTCGTATTTGCGCGGCTTATCATCTTTCTGAAAACAATTTTATTGCCCACGATATGCTTAATTCAGCCGACGAATATGCCGATAAGTACGACGCGGTTCAGAAAGAAGCCTTCGTGCGCCATCTCGAAGGCTTGTCGCAGTATGCCGATGGCAACGACATGGACGAGATGCGCCGCATCTTTCTCGGCATCTATGCAAACCCGGTTGACAGCAAGAATTTGTATCGAAAATGATTTTACGGATATACGATTATTTTAGCAAGCACAAGCCGATGCTCTTTGCATCGCTGGCACTCATTACGATAGTGCTTGTAGCCTCTGTCGTCCGCCTTTCGTACAAGGAAGATATAAGCGATTTCCTTCCCGTTGGAACGTCGGACAGAGAGTCGCTTGCCGTGTATCAGAACATATCTGGCGCAAACCGCCTGTTCGTCGTCTTCCGCAATACGGCGGATGCCGACAGCACAATCAGTCAGATTGACTATTTTGAGGAGCGTGTAAGAGAGCGCGACACGCTTGGCTGGTGCTCCGACCTGACAACGAAATTCGATCTCGACAAACTTGCCGAAACATCAGAATTTGTCTACGGCAACATTCCGTATTTTCTTACGGATGCCGATTACAGCCGCATGGACAGCCTTCTGGCACAGCCCGATTTTGTGCGCCAGAGGATGGCAGCCGACCGCGAGATGCTCTTGTTCCCGACGGGCGATTTGCTGTCTGAAAACATGTCGAAAGACCCTCTTGGACTCTTTGCACCGGTGGTTTCGAGTCTTCACGGCGCATCGGGCAACATGAAATTCGAGATGCACGACGGCTACATCTTCACGCCCGACATGAGCCGTGCCATCGTTATGCTCACATCGCCTTTCGGCAATAGCGAGACTGATATGAACGCGCGTCTTACCGAACTTCTGAAGCAGTCGGTAGATGACACCCGGAAGGCTTTCTCCGAGACCGATGCAACCGTTGTTGGCGGTCCCGAGATTGCCGTCGGAAACGCTTCGCAGATAAAAAACGACAGCCTCATTGCCGTGGCTCTTACTTCGGTGCTGATAATGTGGCTGTTGCTCTATTCGTTACGTTCGGTTCGCAACATCGTGCTCATTCTGTTTTCCGTTGGATGGGGCTGGCTTTTCGCCCTTGGTGCAATAGCCTTGCTAAACGATAGCGCATCGATTATTGTCATTGGTATTTCGAGCGTAATTCTCGGAATAGCAGTCAATTATCCGCTGCATCTCATTGTTCATTCTGGGCACGAAAGGAACGTTCGCAGCGCGATGAAAGAGATTTTCGTTCCGCTTGTAATTGGCAACATCACCACCGTCGGAGCGTTTATGGCACTCGTGCCGTTGCAGTCTACAGCCTTGCGCGACCTCGGACTTTTTGCATCATTCCTTCTTGTCGGAACTATCCTTTTTGTGGTGGTGTATCTACCTCACTTCGTGAAGATTAAGACCGCAGGTGGTGAGACAAAGATGCTCGACCGCCTTGCCCGATTCTGCCCCGAAGAATACAGAGGCATCGTCCGCCTTGTGGTTATTCTTACGCTCGTATTCGGATGGTTCAGTTTTGGTGCTGAGTTCGATTCGAACATGGCGAACATCAACTATATGACCGACGAGCAACGCTCGGAAATGGCTTATTTCCAGCAGATTCTGTCGGGCGATTCAGCTACGAACGTGCAGACAGTCTATGTCGTTTCGTCCGATTCGACCTTCGACGGTGCGCTTGCCGAGAGTCAGAAGAAGCAATCGGCAATCGACAGCCTCGTCTCAGCCGGAACGGTTGCGAGCCATGCCGGAGTGCGCCAGTTCATCGCTTCGGAAAGTGAGCAGAATCGCCGTATAGAACGCTGGAAACGTTTTGTTGGCGAGCATCGCGATGTCTTCGGACGTGTTCTTTCCGAAGAATCGGCAAAAGCCGGATTCAGCGCAGATGCCTTCGGCGAATTTCAGATGCTTGTTGCCGACACAGCCTCGCTTTCAGCCAAGCCTTTCGAATATTTTGCGCCCCTCACTCAGCAGGTTTTCAGCGGAAATCTAAGTTTCGACAAAGAAACATCGAAGTGTTCCGTTGTCGATATTCTGAAAGTTGATGAAAGTAGGGTGGGCGAGGTCGAGGCTCTCTTCTCGCATAGTTTCGACGTGCAGAGCATGAACAACGCGATTTCCGACAGCCTTTCCGACAATTTCAACTACATCGGCTGGGCTTGTTCGCTCATCGTATTCTTCTTTCTCTGGTTCTCGTTCGGACGAATCGAACTCGCCATTCTGTCGTTTTTGCCAATGGCGGTCAGTTGGGTTTGGATTCTCGGCATAATGGCCATTTTCGGCATCAAATTCAACATCGTAAACATAATTCTCGCCACCTTCATCTTCGGACAAGGCGATGACTACACCATATTCATGACCGAAGGCTGCCAGAGCGAATACGCCTACCGAAAGCCGATTCTGGCATCGTACAAGAGCAGCATTATTCAGTCGGCTCTGATAATGTTTGTGGGCATCGGAACGCTTGTTGTGGCAAAGCATCCGGCACTTTTCTCGCTTGCCATCGTCACCATCATCGGAATGTTCTGTGTGGTTTTCATGGCATATCTTCTGCCGCCGTTGCTGTTCGGCTTAGTAACCGCGCCAAAGCGTCCTGTTTCGCTTGCCAGCGCGTGCCGCACGCTTCTCCTTGGCATTCTTCTTGTTGTCGAAATGCCGTTTATTGCCATGCTTCGCCCGATGCGAATGTCGCTCAGAAACAGCGGAATTTCGTTGCTTCATCAATTCAATATCAGACTTCTCTTTGGGATGAAAATCAAGCGGATAAAAGCCGCGGATGACGCGTTCGGAAAGTCCTCTGTCGTGGTCTTCAACCATCGTTCAATGCTCGATGCCATGCTCATCGTTGCGCTAAGTCGCAACATAATTCTGAAGTCGAAGATGCCTGAATCAATCTGGCAAAAAATCTTCCTTTGGCTGTGCGGATGCTCGTGCGACAACGTTGATGTCTTGCTCGGTGCCGGTTGCTCGGTCGCTCTGCTAACAGACGAAGCCTCGGCTTGCGAAGTTGCAAAGACTTTGAAGACTGATATTCTGCCTGTTGTGATTCATGGCTCGGACAAGATAAAATCAGATGAAAGCCTTGTAATCAACGGAGGAACAGTCACAATTTCGGTCGAGAAGAAGGTTTCGTATTCAGATTCGTCGGTTCCCGAAAAGATTTCTGCCCGATACGATGAACTTTGCCGAAATATCGAGAAATCAAATTATTTCGTTGGTTTTGTAAAGGATTTGTACATGTATCGCGGCGTTGATATAATGCGCTCGGTAAATAGGAATCTTAGGCGCAACGGAAACTATTCAGTCATCGTAGATGCTCCTGTTTCTGCCGCAAAAGTGGTGATTAACGGCGTTGGATACGGCGAGGCGGCATTGCTTTTTGCCCTCGTTCATCCTGATGTTCAGGTGGTTGCCGTTGAGGCTGATGCCGACAAACGCACGGTTGCGCAGAACTGCATTGGCGAGGTGACATCGAATGTAGAAGTTGTGGAATCGTGTCTGGCTGATGATTCAGCCTTAGTGATAAATTTGAAAAAATAACGAATAAAATATATGAAAGAAAAGATTGTTAAATTATTGACTGACGCTTTGCCGATAGTCGATTTGGATTCTGATTTTTTGTTCAGCGAGCTCGATTCGCTTGGCGTTACAACCATTCTGATGGTGCTTTCCGAAGAGTTCGGCATTCATCTCGAATCAACCGATGCAACTCCTAAAAATCTCCGAAACATCGACAGCATCGTCAAGATGGTTGAGGAAAAACTGAAGGAAAAATGATTCGTCTGATTGACCTTATTGCGCAGAACGCGGCACAATATCCCGACAAAACGGCTGCCGTCTACAACGGCGAGCACCTTTCTTATGCCGATTTGCTTGACAAGATTGATGCCGAGTCGGCGGCGATAATGCGGTCCGACGGTTATGCGAAAGGCTCTGGCATTGTGGTTAAGAACACGCAGAACACCGATTTCATAGTGCGATATTTTGCCATTCACAAAGCCGGATGTGTTGCTGTGCCTGTTGAGAAAGACATTCCCGAGGCGCGTCTTGAACAGATTACGCGGATTGTAGCCGCCGAGAATTTTTCTGACGAGATTGCCGATGTGCTCTTTACCACAGGTACTACAGGCATGTCTAAGGGCGTGATGATTAGCCATCGCACAATCATAGCCAATGCTGAGAATCTGATTGATGCACAGGGTTTTGCACACGATGTTACGTTCGTTGTCAACGGTCCGCTCAACCACATCGGTAGTCTGTCTAAGATTTATCCAACCTTGCTCGTAGGCGGAACTCTCTATATTATCGACGGAATGAAGGATATGAACGTTTTTTTCAAGGCGTTCGACTATCCGTCGGAAAAGATGGCAACGTTTCTCGTTCCTGCAAGCATCCGAATGTTGGTTCAGTTCTCTTCGCGGCAACTTTCAGCCATTGCGCACAAGATTGATTTTGTCGAGACTGGTGCGGCTCCAATCTCTCAGGCGGATATGGAAAAACTCTGTGCTCTTCTGCCTAACTCGCGTCTTTACAACACATACGCATCTACCGAGACGGGCATCATCGCAACGCACAACTACAACTCGGATGTGTGCGTGGCTGGCTGCCTTGGAAAAGCGATGAAACATTCAAAATTCTTTATTACCGACGAAGGCTCGGTGGCTTGCTCGGGCGACACGCTTATGAGCGGCTATATTGGCGACAGCGAGATGACGGCGCGCGTGATGCGCAACGGCGTCATCTACACAGCCGACTGCGGACGGATTGACGAGTGCGGCAGGCTGCATCTTACCGGTCGTGCCGATGACATCATAAACGTCGGCGGATTCAAGGTTTCGCCTTCCGAGGTTGAGGACGCGGCTATGGCTTTCGACGGTATTGCCGACTGCATTTGCATCGCGGCGCAGCATCCGGTACTCGGTACGGTCACGAAACTTCTATACGTTGCTCCAGACGGTTGCGAAATAGACCTGAAGGCTCTTGCTTCGTTCCTGAAATCGAAACTCGAAGCCTACAAAGTGCCGATGTTCTACTCTCGCGAAGAAAAGATTCAGCGCACTTACAACGGCAAACTCAACAGAAAATATTATCTGTAATTCTTTTTGGGCAGACGAAAAGAAATACGGACATTCGGTTTTCTTCGAAGTAAGAAGACCGAATATTTTTTGTTGTGAAAAGTCTTTTTTTTACTGTGGATTTTTGTAATTTTGCGACCTGAATAAGACTTATATCGATTATGAGAAGATTTTTTTTGATTGTGTTAGGTGTGATTTTTGCTGTTGGCGTTTATGCACAGCATGAAAAGGGAGAACTTACTGTTCAACCAAGAGTAGGAGTGAACTTTGCAACATTTACAGGAGCAGTAGATTGTGACTCGCGTATCGGATTGGCATTAGGTGCAGATTTTGAGTATCAGGCAACGAGACGTTTTAGTTTGTCGGCAGGATTGACTTACTCTCAGCAAGGGGTAAAGAAGACCATAGATTTTGAAGGGTCGCGCAAAAAAGTGGCGTTTCATACAGACTATATCAATATTCCAGTTTTGGCAAATGTGTATGTTGCCGACGGCTTGGTATTGAAATTTGGTGTACAACCGGGATTCAACGTGAAAGCAAACTATGTTGTTGCTTCACAAGACGTTGAGGTTAGTGGAAATCTGTCTGATTACTACATATTTATCCGAACATTTGACTTCGCTTTTCCTATGGGCGTTTCTTACGAGTTCAAAAATGTGGTGTTAGATTGCCGTTACAATGTTGGTGTGATAAAGGTTATTGATGGTGGTGATGATTCTAAGAACGGAGTATTACAACTTACTTTAGGCTACAAGTTCAGTTTGTAAAAAGAGTAAGATACAAAGAAAAATCATTCGGGAAGAAGACGGCTGCAAAACCGTACATCTTCCCGAATTTGTTTTTAGTCAAAATCCTTTAGTTTTTTGGAGCAGGAAAAACGGATGCCAAGAATGTGCTTCTTGCCTTATAGATTTGTTCCGTAGTATTTCTTTATTTCCATCCTCCAATCCATCTATTCATATCGGTGTCCTTAAATTCGTCGGCTTTGCGGATGTTGGTGTCGGAGGGTTTGTTGAAGAGGAATTTTTCTACAAAGCGCTGAACGGCGTCGTTTTCGGAATCGCACGCCATACAGTGAGGATGTCCGCCTTCAAACACGTAGCCAAAACGGTCGGAGATTCCAAATTTGTCCCAAACTTTGGAGGCGGCTGCTGTGGAAACGTATCCTGAATAGTCGCAGAGCCAAGGATAGTCTGAGTTGCCGAGCACCAAAACGGCGCGGGGTGCAATCATCGAAATGATTTGATGGTGGTCGTAGGGCAAGCGGTTGAGTTTTCCATTGAAATTATCCTTAAACGAGGGGGCGAACCAAGAGTAGTTGGTGTTTTCCACACGTTCTACATTAACATTGGTAGTGGCTGTGTGATAGTCGCTTGCACGCCACGAGTTGATGCCGCCGCCACCCGATTCTTGAATAATGGTGAGGGCGATGCGCTCGTCGAATGCTCCGGCAAACATAGCCATTTTGCCTGCGTAAGAGCATCCTGTTACGGCAATGTGGTTTACATCGGCGTTGATTTGGTCTTTTACTTGGTAGATGGCGTCGATTAGGCGGCTGATTCCCCAAGTCCATCCCGAATAGTTTCCGCTGGTGTTCTTATAGTTGGGAAATAATTTGTAAAATGCTGCGGCACTGTCTCTTACTGCCTGATGACTGCTTTTGATA
>Ga0256407_10007001_pt1 | contig 17193 bp, 11 predicted proteins | sample RumenRJG_04DNA_FD_193489 | JGI IMG/M metagenome (GOLD analysis project Ga0256407, IMG submission 193489) | Bovine rumen microbial communities from Lethbridge, Alberta, Canada - RJG_04 | ecosystem: Host-associated > Mammals > Digestive system > Stomach > Rumen | place: Canada: Alberta...
GGAATAAAAACTTCCCAACCGTATTTTTTTGCCGCCTCTGCCAACGTATCCCTTAAACCCGAATTAGCGGCAACACCACCACCGATTGTAATTTGACGGATGCCGGTCTCTTTAACGGCTTTTTTAAGTTTATCAATCAAAATATTTATAATCGTAGACTGAAGCGAAGCGCATAAGTCTTTGATATTCTCATCAATAAAGTTCGGATTTTGCTCCATTTCGTCCCTCAAGGTGTAAAGAAAAGAGGTTTTTAAACCCGAAAAACTAAAATCCAATCCTTTGATATTCGGTTTGGCAAATTTAAACTTTTTGTCATCGCCTTCATGAGCATATTTATCAATTATAGGCCCGCCGGGATAACCTAATCCCATAACTTTAGCGCATTTGTCAAAAGCCTCGCCTGCGGCATCATCAATAGTGCTGCCAATAATTTCCATATCAAAATAGCCCTTCACCTTTATAATTTGAGTATGACCGCCCGATACCAAAAGCGTTAAAAACGGAAAATCAGGATTTTTATGCTCCTTATCTTTTTCTTTTACAAACCAACTCAATACATGACCTTGAAGGTGATTGATTTCTATCATCGGAATATTTTTAGCAAGAGCAAAACCTTTCGCAAAAGATACTCCGACCAAAAGCGAGCCCAAAAGCCCCGGCCCCCGTGTAAAAGCCACAGCGGAGATTTCGTCTTTTGAAATTCCGGATTGTTTAATAGCAGCATCAACGACAGGAATTATGTTTTGTTGATGCGCTCTTGAGGCAAGTTCGGGTACAACACCACCGTAAGAGGCGTGTACGGCTTGACTTGCAATCACGTTAGAGAGCAAAACACCGTCGCTAACAATGGCGGCAGAGGTGTCATCGCAAGAAGACTCTATACCTAAAATATTGATTTTCAATTTTTTCCTATTTTTTTAAATACCCTAAAATTTAAAGGTCTAAAGTAGTTAAATTTTAATTAACGACAAAATAAAATTTATTAAAAAGTCATAAATTAAAGTTCTTTTCAAAAACTTAACACAAAAACAACATCAAAATATAAAAAAAGTTTGTGATAATCAAAAAAATAGTTTTAACTTTGCAGCCGAGAATTTATATCTATAAATAAAGTCTAACAAATTAAAATTATTACAAACATTAATTATTTTAAATGACACCGAAAAAAAACAATCAGAATTACGATGAAGAGCTCGAAAGAGAGGAAAAAGTCGTAAACCAAGCACAGCAGGCTGAAGCCGCTGAAGCAGAAGAGGAAGAAATCATTCCTATCAATTCTTACAAATCCAACGCTTCAACAATGGATTTTGATTGGGACAGCGTATCAAACAAAAAAGGTACTGGTTATGCTCCCGAAAAACGTAAAGCTCTTGAAGACGAATACAACAAAACGTTGTCTACTATCGTTGAAAATCAAGTAGTTGACGGAACAGTTATCGCTAAAAACACTCGTGAAGTTGTAATCAGTGTAGGTTACAAATCAGAGGGTATCGTATCCCTCAATGAATTCCGCTACAATCCCGATTTGAAAATCGGTGATAAAGTAGAGGTTTATGTTGAAAATCAAGAAGATAAGAACGGCTCTTTAGTTCTTTCTCACAAAAAAGCACGCGCATTGCGCTCTTGGGATAGAGTTAATGAGGCTCTCGAAAATAACGAAATTATTAAAGGTTACATCAAATGTCGTACAAAAGGCGGCATGATTGTTGATGTATTCGGCATTGAAGCATTCTTGCCGGGCAGCCAAATCGATGTTAAACCTATCAGAGATTACGATATTTATGTCGGCAAAACAATGGAATTCAAAGTTGTTAAAATCAATCAAGAATTCAAAAACGTTGTTGTATCTCACAAAGCTCTCATCGAGGCTGAACTCGAACAACAGAAAAAAGATATTATCTCTAAACTCGAAAAAGGTCAAATCCTTGAAGGTATCGTTAAGAACATCACCTCTTACGGTGTATTCATCGACCTCGGCGGCGTAGACGGTCTTATCCACATCACCGACCTTTCATGGGGCAGAGTTTCTCATCCGGAAGAAATCGTTCACTTAGATCAGAAACTTCAAGTTGTTATCCTTGATTTCGATGACGAGAAAAAACGTATCGCTTTGGGTCTTAAACAACTTACTCCTCATCCGTGGGAAGCTCTTGATCCGAACCTCAAAGTCGGTGACAAAGTTAAAGGTAAAGTTGTTGTTTTGGCTGATTACGGTGCATTCGTTGAAATCGCTCCGGGCGTTGAAGGTCTTATTCACGTTTCTGAAATGTCTTGGTCTCAGCACTTGCGTCAGGCTCAGGAATTCCTCAAAGTCGGCGACGAAGTTGAAGCTCAAATTCTTACACTCGACAGAGAAGAAAGAAAAATGTCTTTGGGTATCAAACAACTCAAACCGGATCCTTGGGCTAACATCGAAGAAAAATACAAAATCGGCTCTAAACACGTTGCTAAAGTACGCAACTTCACCAATTTCGGCGTATTCGTTGAAATCGAAGAGGGCGTAGACGGTTTGATTCATATTTCTGACCTTTCTTGGACGAAAAAAATCAAACACCCGAACGAGTTCACCTCTATCGGCGACGAAATCGAAGTTGTTGTTCTTGACATCGACAAAGAAAACCGTCGTTTGAGCCTCGGACACAAACAGTTAGAAGAAAATCCTTGGGATACTTTTGAAACTATTTTCAACGTTGACAGCGTACACGAAGGCACAATATTGAGCATTTTCGACAAAGGCGCAATCATCGCTCTTCCTTACGGCGTTGAAGGTTTCGCTACTCCGAGACACCTTGTAAAAGAAGACGGTACTACTTGCAAAGTAGACGAAAAACTTCAGTTCAAGGTTTTGGAATTCTCTAAAGCTGCTAAACGTATCATCCTTTCTCACACAAGAGTTTGGGAAGATGCTAAAAAAGTCGGCGGTGCTTCTGAAAAGAAAGCCGGAGACAAACAAAAAGATCGCGGTGCTAAACCCGTTAACAAAATCAGCCTCGAAAAGACTACAATTGGCGACCTCTCTTCTGAGTTAGCTAAATTGAAAGATACTTTGGAAGGTCAGAACTAAAAAAAAGTAAAAAAAATTAGAAAACTGGCGTAATTTTTGCGTCAGTTTTCTATTGAAATAATTAACGGCTTATTGTTGTTTAACTGATAAAATTTAACCCATCATGGACGAAAAACAATTTGAAGTTGTAAAAAAAGATAACTATACGATAATAAGCGTTTTAGTTGAAAAGTTGGATACGCATATTGCGCCTGCCGTAAAATCGGAACTCGTTTTGATCGCCGGAAATGGTGAAAAAAACATTATCATCGATTTGAAAAAGGCTCGCTATTGCGATAGTTCAGGGTTGAGCGCAATATTAGTTGCCAACAGATTATGCAAAAACGCAAACGGTATTTTTGTATTAACAAGTTTGCAAACTGCCGTTGAAAGACTTATTTCCATATCACAACTCGATACCGTACTCAATATTACGGATACTGTTGAAAAAGCAGTAGAACTTATCGAGTCAAAAACAAGTAAAGCATAAAAATTAGTGATATTTTTAAAAACGAAAAAACCGTTGGAAAAATTTTCCAACGGTTTTTTGTTGTCATTATTCATTATTCAATTTTTAATTTTCAATTTTCAATTATTCAGAAGGAGGTTTTATTTCGTCGAAAGGAAATTTAATATTATCGCCTTCCGATTTCGCAATAACTAAAGTAGCGCAAACATTTCCCCACATATCAGCAGCAGAGGCAATCATCGAAAAGCATAAATCACAACACGCCAAAATACCAAGCCCCTCTATCGGAATACCGATTCTCTCCAAAACAGGAAACAACAAAACCGTCATTTTCAAGGGAAAATCAAAGTTGGCAACGCATATAAAAATCACCGAAAAAACAAGCGTTAATTGCTCCATAACTGAAAGATTAATTCCGTATGCCTGAGCAATATACATTGCCGCAACCGTCAAAAAAACGGTCGTTCCGTTAAAACTCAAAACTCCTGTTACCGGCAACGACAAAAACGAAACCCTTGAAGAAATTCCCGCCTCATTTTTCATTTTCTCGGAAACAAAAGGCAACGCTAAAATCGGTGAACGAGCCGAAAGCGTTATAAAAAGCGAACTTGAAAATACTTTCATCACTTGAAACGGACTGCGTTTTGTAAAAACTTTTACAATCACCGGCAAAACCACCATGCAATGAATCAACAACGCAACCGCAACCGCTAACAAAAATGGTATTATTTTTTCAAAATTGTCAAAAATATTACCGTCAGAGGCAAGTTTGCAAACGAAAAAGAAAATGCCAAGCGGTGAAAGATTAGAGGCAAAAACAGCGCATTTTTCCACCAAATCCGAAAACGATGAGAAAAAAGACGAAAAATATGTCCGCGTTCTATCTTTGCAGCGTGAAGAAAGCAAACCTAAAATGCAGGTTATCAACAAAATGGAAAACAAATTATGATCCATCACGGCTGAAAAAATATTATGAGGCAATGCCAAAAATACAAAATCGCCGAAATCCCGTTGCAATTCAAAATGAACATTTTCCGCATTTGAGGTTTCGATTACGGAATCCATGAAAAATATATTTGAAATAAGCAACGACAAAACGGCGGCTAAAGTTTCAACCGTAACAAACCAAAAAAGATTTTTCAAAACGATGCGCCCGAAAAATAAATTGGAACTTTCCGCTGAAAAAACACTCATCAACGTAAAAAATACATACGGCACCAACAATAGCGTTAAACCATTGATATACAATTCGGTAAGTTCTCCCAAATAAGCCGCAGCCATAGGGAAAACATACCAAATCAAAAGTGCAGCAATTATTGAAACCACTATCTGCCATGACAGCGGAATTTTTAAAACTTTCATCGCTGAATTATATTAATAAAAAGAATTATTCGTTTTTAATCAAGAGCTTTTCGCCGGTGTGTTTTACAACCTCTTCCTGCCATTTTTCACCGTAACCGGGATATTTAACCTTAGGAATATCAAAACCGTTGCCATTGTCAATGATGTTGAGATTCTCATCCGTTTCCTTACAGTTACCGTCCATAAATTTCATAAAAAGTTTTGCAAAAAGCTCCTTGCGCGACTTCACTAAATCCGAAGCCGTATTACATGAAAATTCAGTCAAAATTTTAACAGCATTATCAGGGTCATTCATTACGAGTTTATCGGTTTGAGAAGTCTTAAAAATAAACTCCTCTTCCTGCCTTTGCTGAACTTTTTCGATCTCGGGATGAATCAATCTGTAACGCGAATATGCAAAATTAGCAATCAAATTATTAACCCAAAACGATGAGTTTTCTGACCATTTTATCATTGAACCGTTCTCTATAGAATATTCCACCGGAACTTTATTAATCGTAGAATAAAACGGCGCAAAAACCGTATTAGCAGCATCATCGGTTGCAAACCAGAAAATTCCACCGCAATAATCAGGCATCCAATTTCGCATCTGCGAAACAAAAACCCAACCCGTCTGCTGTGTTGCAGTTGTCCTCTCGTTAAGATATTCCTTGCCCTCAACCTCAAAAGTAAGCGGACGATAGCGGTAAGGACAATTGAAAGCCCCGGCTCCGAAATCCTTGCTCATATCCAATTCCGTACCCTCTAAATGATTTCGCATCTGATTCATAAGTCCGTGAGTAGTAACAAAATACTTAGGTTTTATCCAAAGCGGAAGACGGTTTGTCGGGAAATTTTTTTTCGTCTGACACTGACCTTTTTCGTATTTTATTTCTCTTTTAACATTGCCTTTCGCATAATCCCAATATGAAGATTTTTTACCGAAACCATCAGGGTCGGCAGCGGCAAAAAACGCCCAAACCCTTATATCACAAAATCTTGCACCCTCAAAATCCACGGGATTATAAACGTCTGAAAAACTAAAATCCTTAAAAGAACCTTTATAAAAATTATGATCGATAGCAAATTGTATAACATCATGCGAATTGAAAGTGTCAGCTTTCGGATCGTCAAACTTATTGACTTTCTGATAATTGAAAGTCGTAATACGCGCTTGATTAGCATGAGCACAGATATAACCTTCGGGAACACGCCTTGCAACCCAAACCATACCTTTTTCAAAATTACCTTTACCGATTACCTCCATAATCCAAACTTCGTTTTTGTCAGCAATCGAAAAAGACTCGCCCTCCGAGGCATATCCATAATTTTCAGCAAGTTCCGCCATTATTTTAATCGCCTGACGGGCTGTTTCGGCACGTTGCAAGGCAATATAAATCATGCTGCCGTAATCTATAATAGCTCCGTCTTGACTCTGAAGCGTATCAAGACCGCCGTATGTGGTCTCGGCAATCGAAACTTGTTTTGAATTCATGTTGCCCACAACATTAAAAGTATGTGAGACTTCGGGTATTCTGCCCATATATTTGCCTGAATCCCAATCATATATCTCTCTAAAAGAGCCCTGCAGATGGTCCTGTTCGGGATAAAAATAAAGCGCACCGTAAAGTTGATGCGAATCGGCCGCATACGAAATCAAATTGCCGCAACCGCCCGAAACAGATTTAGTTACCAAAAAATTTGTACAAGCAGGAGAAATTTTTATTAACGCTGCAAGTAAAACCGTTAAAATTATTCTTTTCATTTTTTTTACTAAAATAAGTCTATTTTTTTTGCAAAAATAATAAAAAAAAGCTTACATTTGCAATCGGAAAAAAAACTTAGTAATTAAAAAAAATGAATAGAAATTTTGCTGTTATTCTGTTTATAGCTATGGTTGCATTGTGCATAGCAATAAGCTAAAAAAGAAGTTGAAACACAACGACTTGCTAAAAATTAAAAGAAAAATAAAAAGTTAGAAAAGAGAGACAAAAAAGACTACTCCCATTCTATTTTATCATCTAACTGATTGTCGAACAGATTAATCAGGGATGTAATTTTGTCTGCTTGCGAATCCTCTTGACTTGCTTTGAAAGTAAATCTAAGGTAATTCAAATATCTTAGAACGATAGTTTGCGCCGTACAGGGAACGAAAAATTGCTTGTCGGTCTTTAGTTTTTGTTGCCTTAAAAAAAACTCGATTTCGTTTTTTGAAAACGAAATTCCTTTGTTGAACGGGTTAATATAAAAGGCAATTTGAAAATTTGTGTCTATAAACGCCAAAAGAAAATTCTTCGGTAAATTGATTCCCATCATCGGAAAACCGCAACTCTGCGAACATAACATATAAACCACAGCCATTGACATAGGATTACCAAATCTGGTTTCCAAAACGTTAGGCAAAAAACAATAAGCGGGATCAAAACATTTTTCGTCCAAAGTCGGAGAAAACCTTAATTTGCCGTAAAAATAATAGTTGAAAATCTTAATTTTTTCCCACGGCGTATAGTTTGAAAGTTCACTATATTTGGGAAGCTGCGAATATATTTCAGAAAATTTCATTTCGTATTCCTCTTGTGAAAGAAAAGGAAATTTGAGTTTTGAAAACATCCAAAACAGTTTAAAAAAATCGTCCGACTTTGTCCGCCAAATAGTCAAATAATCTTTCAACTCCTGAAATTCCAAAGCTGGAATCAAGGTTTTAAGACGTTTCTGAATCAAAGAATTTGAGTCGGTAGCCGAAAAAGCAGCAACTAAATCGGGAATAATTTGAGGACCTTCATCCAAAATCTTTTGTTCCACGATTTTATAAACTTCCTTGTCCGGGTCGTCCAACAATTTTATAGCCGCTGTAAGTTCTGTTTTTGTCATCATACTCAATTTTTTAAGTTCAAAACTAAAGTTTTTCTTTTAACTCAACAAGATTTTAAGGTTAATTTTTTTTTTATTTAACGCATTTTCTAATTTTGCAAAAAAAATTAGAAAAAAAAGAACATGAAAAAATTTTTATTGCCAATTTACTTCATTTTATTTCTAACGTCGTGTTTTTCAGGCGTTAATATCAACAAAGAAGAAAGCACATTAAAGGAAATACCTTTGAAATACGCCTCGCATCTCAAAATTTTTCAAGTACAAGACCATTACATCGTTAAAATCCGCAATCCTTGGGACACTACGAAAACACTACACACCTATTTTATAATAACGGATAAAAATTTCAAAGAAGATACGGTAAAAAAATCTGATAACGAATACACCATTATAAAAACCCCCGTTGAAAAAGCATTGATTTTCACCTCGTTACACGCAGGACTTATAAAAAATCTCGGTGCAAAAAATTCCATTTCAAGCCTTTGCGATGTGGAATATATTTTGGACAAGGAATTGCAAGAAGACATTAAAAGCGGAAAAATCAAGGATTTAGGTTCATCAATGACACCCGATGTTGAAAAAATCATCGTAGAAAATCCTCAAATTATAATGCTCTCTCCGTATCAAAATTCAGGCGGTTTTCCGATGCTTGCCAAGACTAAAATTCCTATTATAGAATGTGCCGATTATATGGAAAATTCACCCCTCGCACAAGCCGAATGGATAAAATTTTACGGACTTCTTTTCGGAAAAAAAGACTTTGCCGATTCTATTTTTTCATCAGTTGAAGAGAATTATCTGAATCTTAAAAAACTTGCCGAAAACTCTAATAAAAAAGCTAAACTCTTGCCTAACAGTTTAATAGGTGCAGTTTGGTATATGCCGGCTAAAAAATCAACCGCCGCTAAATTTTATTTAGATGCGGGTTTTGAATATCCGTTCGATTATCTTGAAGGCTTCGGGACTGTGCCGCTTAATTTTGAAACCGTACTCTCTAAAGCATACGACTGCGATATTTGGCTCGTAAAATACAACCGTGAAAAAGATTACGATACGGAAAGTTTTTCAAAAGAGAATCCTAATTATAATAAATTCAAAGCTTTTAAAGAGAAAAACGTCTATTTTTGCAATCTTTCATACATTCCGTACTACGACGAAATACCTTTTCAGCCGGATTTACTATTAAAAGAGCTGATAAAAATCGCAAATCCCGAAATTTTGAAAGATTATCAACTCAGATATTTCAAAAAGCTGAAATAAAAAATTCTACTTTTTTTGTTATTTTCTTTGTTTTTTAGATATAACTTTCTATTAAAATCATTGGTTTTAGAAATATTCTCCAAAGAATTAAATCTTCTTGGAAAAACTTTCTTACCGTCATAACTTTGCATCGTCAATTAAAAAGAAAGTTAAACCATAAAAAAATAAAGAAAATGAGTACAAAAAATTTACACGTAGAAACATTAGCAATTCATGTAGGACAAGAAAATCCTGATCCGACTTCTGATTCAAGAGCAGTGCCGATTTATCAGACCACCTCTTACGTTTTCAGAAATTCAAAACACGCAGCAGACCGTTTTGGTTTGAGAGATGCCGGCAACATTTACGGCAGATTAACGAACTCTACACAGAGCGTTTTTGAAGAAAGAGTAGCCGCATTAGAAGGTGGTGTAGCAGGCTTGGCAGTCGCTTCAGGTGCAGCAGCTATAACATACGCGTTGCAGAACATACTTCAGAACGGCGATCATTTGGTTGCAGCCGACAATCTTTACGGCGGAACATACAACCTTATCACGCACACACTTTCAACACAGGGCGTTGAATATACTATCGTGGATTTCTCGGATTTGAAAGCAGTTGAAAGAGCTATAAAACCCAACACGAAAGTAATTTACGGAGAAACGCTCGGCAATCCTAATTCGGATGTTCTCAATATTGAAGGTATCGCTGAAATCGCTCATAAACACAATATCGTTTTCATCGTTGATAACACTTTCGCTCCGATTTTGATTCAACCTTTGAAACACGGTGCTGACATCGTCGTTCACTCTGCAACTAAATTTATCGGCGGACACGGTTCTTCATTAGGCGGTGTTATCGTAGACGGCGGCAAATTCAATTGGAAAGCTAATCCCGATAAATTCCCGACTTTAGCAAAACCAGATCCTTCTTATCACGGTGCTGTATTTGCTGATGTTGCAGGCGCAGCAGCTTTCGTAACAAGAATTAGAGCCGTAATTTTGAGAGATACCGGTGCAACAATAAGTCCATTCAACGCTTGGATTTTGTTGCAAGGCGTAGAATCTCTGCCACTTAGAATAGAACGTCACACTGAAAACGCTTTGAAAGTAGTTGAATTCTTGAAAAACCATCCGAAAGTAAAAGCAGTTCATCACCCCGCACTTGCTACGCACCGTGACCATGAACTTTACAAAAAATACTTCCCCAAAGGTGGCGCATCAATTTTCACTTTTGAAATCAACGGCACTCAGGACGACGCTTGGAAATTCATCGACAATCTGAAAATATTCTCGCTTTTGGCTAACGTTGCCGATGTTAAGAGTCTTGTAATTCACCCTTACACGACCACACACTCTCAGCTTTCACCGGAAGAACTCAAAGCTCAACATATTACGCCTTCAACCGTAAGACTTTCTATCGGTGTTGAACACATAGATGACATTATTGATGATTTGAAACAAGCTTTAGATTTTTAATTTAGATGTTTTTTTTCTGATAATGGTTATTAATAAAAAGCCGGCTCAAAAAGGTCGGCTTTTTTTTATTGCCTTTTTTTATCATCCGTAACTTAATTTTTATTTTTAGTCATGCCCTATTACAACAAAATGACGTATAAATGATAACCATTTTGTCAGTTTTTTAATTGTTTTGAAATTAGATTTTATTAATTAAAAAGTCATATATTTGTATTCGTTTTGATACAAAAGAAGTACAATAACGAATAAGAAAAAAGATATTTGGTGGGTATAAATAAAAAAAACGGCTTGACGATGAACAAATTAAAATAAAAAAGGTTGTCCGTTTTTGGGACAACCTTTTTTGTGAAAAATTATTTTATAAAATAGAAGTCAGCGAAGATTGATGAATTTTCCCACGGAATTTGTTCGTTACCCTCACCGTTGAGTTCGCTTGAAATTCTATAAACCTCGTTTCTGACTTGTTTGAAAACGTCTTCAATTCTTACACCCGGTGTTAAAACAGCTTTTGCTAACTGTTCGGTGTAAAGACCGTTTTCTCCGTTACCGTCCGAAGCAGTTTTGCCCGGTGAGGTTGAAAACGCAATAAAAGTACCTTTAGGAGCATTCAACTGAGCAAGACCGCCGCCCTCACCTTTTACCGCACGACTCGTATTAGCAAAAGGATTATCACGACAAGCGTCCAAAATCACGATATTCAAATCGTTTTTAGCAAAGGTCATCTGTCCTAAAACTTTTTCAATAGAGAAACATTCTTCATCAACGTCCTCTTTCCTCTTAATATTAGCCGTAATAGGCACTAAATAGTTGATACCGTCAACCTGAATACCGTGTCCAGCATAGAAAAACAAACCGACAGCTTTTTCTTCAGCGATTTTATCACCGAACTCATAAACTTTGTTACGCATAATTTCACGATCAGCGTCAATAGCGGTGATAACGGTAAAGCCGAGGTTTTTCAACGTTTCTGACATTAATTTTGCATCGTTAGCAGCATTTTTGAGCGGTGCTACGTTTTGATAAGCACTATTACCGATTATCAAGGCAACACGTTTTTGATTAGTTACGGCATCGCCGATTTCAAGATTTACGATTCGTGAATCAGAGGCTGACATACCGCCTTCGTTCTTAACAACGGCACGCAATTCGTTTCTGCCCGGAGTCAAAGGAATAGTAAACTCGTATGTATAATCACATTGGGAATTAACAACGGAAAAGGCTCTTGAAGCTTTTTTAGCTTTAACGACATTGTTATCGTAAATGATTACCTCATCGGGGGTTACACGTGAAGAAACACAAAGCGAAACTTTAAACTCCGTTTCTGAAACCGTTGTGGTAAAAAGTTGCGGTTTTGACCATGAAACCGACGGTTTTTGAATCGATGCCGTAACTTTCTCTCTTGACAATACGCCGTCTTTGAAATAACCTCTTTCTTTTCTACCGTCAGGATAATACATAATACCTTTTCCCGTTATCGCATCGTCCATAAATTCGCCGACATATTTCTGACCCGTATTACGGTCTTCTGACATACCGTCACCATTTGCCATACCGGCAGCAAATTCACCGACATACAAAAGCCCCGAATAATAATCCATCATACCCATTCCGTGAGGAATACCGTTTTCGAGGTTGCCTTGATAACGTCCGTTTTGTGTTAATTTGATACCGTAACCGTTTTTGGAACCGTAAATCAAATCCAACTCTTTTTCGTCCAAAGGCTGCGATAATTGGTTGTTACGGAAAACACCTGCTTTTTTGGTATTATCTTTCATGTCAATCAAAACGCCTTGTCCATTGAAAGCGTTATGATCGAAATGCCCATAATAAATAGAACCGTCCTTGAAAAACATAGCTCCGTAACCGCTGGCATCTCCGCCTAAAACCTCACCGGTATATTTAATCAAACCGTCCGATCTTAAACTGTCAGGATAAGTAATCGTGGCATAACCCTCAAGATTGCCTCTTACAAAACTGCCTTCGTAAACCATACCGTCTTTTTGAACGAGTTTACCCATACCGTGCTGTTTTCCTTCCTTAAACTCACCGAAATAAGTTCTTTCGTTGTCAGCCAAAACGCCGTAACCGGAATAACAATCACCGCTGATACAACCCGTCTGATTCTTGAGCGCACCTGCAAAACGTCCGTGTTCAAAAAGGCCTTCGACTTTGGTTCCGTCAGGTTCCGTCAAAACGCCGTAACCCTCAAAACGGTCTTTTTGAAACTCGCCTTGATAAATAGAACCGTCCGTCATGGTATACTTTCCGTATCCGTCTTTTTCTCCGCGTTTGAAATAACCCTCATAAATAGAACCGTCATCATAAATGTAAACGCCCCAACCGTTTTTAACATCACCATTAACACCGCCTTTTTTTACGTTTTCGTCAATATCGCCATCAACGTAAATATCCGTGTTAGTGGTTCCGTCCGATTGAATCTCAATACCTACACCCTGACGCTTGCCGTCTTGCCAATGTCCGATGTAACGAGTACCGTCATTCCAAAAATAAGTTCCCGTCTTAGAGAATTTTCCATCAGAGAATTGTCCTATATACGAGGCTCCTGAAACATAATTTTTAACACCGTAACCATCCGGTTTCATATTAGAATTGAAAAAACCCGTATAACGCTGTTTTGCATCTTGATAGGTTCCGTAACCGTCCTTACAGTTACCGGAAATACACTGGGCATAACCGCCTTGTGCAGCAGCTAAAAGAACCGCAGCCGCTACATAGTTTTTGTTAATAGTCATCTTTTTCATAATTTGCAAATTATTTTGTTACAAAGAAAAACATTTTATTTTATAAAAAGAAAAAAAAATCAATATTTTCCATATTTTTTTTACAAAAAAGAACGATTTTTGTGTCCAAAAAATTATGTTTTTTTGTTATTTGAAGTGATTTTTCTATTTTTGCAAAAAAATCATCAACTATTATGTTAGAGATAGGAACAATTAACAAATCAAAAGGTAAAAAAGCTATTCTCCTTGGCTCGGGAGAATTAGGCAAAGAAGTAGCAATTGAACTTCAAAGATTTGGCGTTCAGGTAATTGCCGTTGATAAGTACGAAAACGCTCCAGCAATGCAAGTTGCTCACAAAAGTTATGTTTTGTCGATGTTAGACGGAGAAAAAATCCGTAAAATCATAACCGAAGAAAAACCCGATTTTATAATTCCCGAAGTAGAGGCAATTGCAACTCAAACTCTCGTAGAATTGGAAAAGGAAGGTTTCAACGTTATTCCGACGGCAAATGCAACTTACCTTACGATGAACCGCGAGGGCATCAGAAGACTTGCCGCTGAAAAATTAGGAATCAAAACCTCTCCTTACCGTTTTGCCTCAACAAAAGAAGAATTTGAAAAAGCCGTAAAAGAAATCGGAATTCCTTGCGTTGTAAAACCGATAATGTCATCTTCAGGACACGGTCAGTCCGTTATTAAAACCGAAAACGATATTGAAACCTCTTGGCATACGGCTCAAGAAGGCGGAAGAGCAGGCGCAGGAAAAGTTATCGTTGAGGGTTTCATAAAATTCGATTATGAAATTACGCTTTTAACGGTAAGACACATCGGCGGTACAAGTTTCTTAAAACCGGTAGGACATTATCAAAAAGACGGTGATTATCAGGAATCTTGGCAACCTCAACCAATGAAACCCGAAGTTTTGGAAAAAGCGGAAAAAATCGCCGAAAAAATTACAACCGCTCTCGGCGGCAGAGGTATTTTCGGTGTTGAAATGTTCGTAAAAGACAACGATGTGATTTTCAGCGAAGTATCGCCACGCCCGCACGATACGGGAATGGTAACGATGATTTCACAGGATTTGTCAGAATTTGCACTTCACGCAAGAGCCGTTTTAGGACTGCCGATACCGAACATCGCTTTTCATGGCGCATCAGCCTCAAAAGCCGTCGTTGTTGAAGGAAACAGCGACAACATCGTTTTTTCGGGCATGGAAGAGGCTCTCTCAATACCCGATACCTCTATGAGAATTTTCTCAAAACCCGATGTAAACGGACACAGACGCATGGCTGTACTTTTGGCAAGAGCAGAAACAGTAGAAGAGGCTCGTAAAAAAGTTTGTCAAATGGCTGAAAAAATTAAAATAGAATTACTATAAATTTTTCCCCTTTTTTCTAAAAAAAATTGCCCCGAAAAATTCAATGACAGAAAGACGAATAGGACTTTACTTGCTGTGTTTTTTATTTGTTATCTCACTGATTTTCATGACGTATTTGGAGGATTCTAAATACGGCGGGGGCATTTTGCTTGTTTTTTTAGGAATACTTATAACAATTCTCATCAGTTGCGAGGACGAAGAAAACGTTCAAAAAATTCCGGGCAATCAAAGACGTGAAACAGGACTAAGAATTAACAATAGGATTCAAGTGCTTGCAAAAAAAGATTCAAATTTTTCATTGCCCGTCTTTTTGGATTATGTTAAAATCATTTTTCTAAAAACATACATTTCGTACACCGACGAGGAAAAAATAAACGAAATCACACCGTTTTTTGAATACGATATTAACAAAATTAAAAAAGTTCCGTTCACTCATGTTTTTGTTGATAAGACGGAAATTTCCGACATAAAAACTTTCGGCAACAGATGTAATGTTTCGGTGGATTTCAATGCGTATTTTCAAACAAAATACAAGGGCGAGGTTTTGCATTGTAAAAGCGAAGAAAGATGGGTCTTTTCGCGTAAAGCCGATGCCGTTTCGGTTATTCCTAACGGTTTCGGACTTTTAAGATGCCCTTCTTGCGGACGAATTTATGATTTTTCGCCTTCGGGAATTTGCCCGCACTGCAATTGCAGGCAAAATTATGAATCAGGACAATGGATTGTCTCAGATGTTAAACGCCTAAAAATTTCACAAACCAATCCCCAAAAAGATTTTCTGAAATACAGACCCGAAATCGGAACCTCAGACCCGTCAATTGTTGCACCAAACCTTAAAAAAGCGGAAGAGGTTTTCTCAAAACTTCACAGTTACCGTTATCCGAGTTTCAAAATTTTTGAAAGCAGAATCGCAAAACCGTATTTTATGAAAATTTGTTCGTGTTTTGCCTCCGATACTTGGAACAAAGCCCGACATCTTATTTACGAGAATAGTTGGCAAAACATAAAATTCAAATTAAGTCTTTATAAATCATACGGTTACAAGCGTGTTTTCGACTCGCTGGAAATCAAAAAAACCGAAACCGTAAATTATGAAGCCGACAATTTTTATCAATCCGTAACGGTGAGAATTTTTGCGGAATGTTATGACTATATCATTAACTACGAGGACGGAATAATCGGCGGGACAAACCGTCAGAAACGTTATTTTTCGCAATATTGGAAATTCGTTTCGTGCATAGGTTTTATTGGAAAATACGAAGACCTTGAGGTTTGTCCTTGCTGCGGATTAAGTGTCGGCGACGTTGATAATTCGGGCGTGTGCCCATACTGCATGAACAAAGTAAATGACGGAAATTTTTCATGGGTTTTGTATTCTATCACAGAAGATGAAGATTATTGCGGACAATAAAATTTTGCTGGTATTTTCGTTAATTTTAACGCTTTTTTCGGCGTGTGATTCTCAAGTCGAAATCATTTTGACAGGTGATGTACTTTTGGATAGAGGGTTAAGACCGACGGTCGAAAAATTCGGAACGGAATACGTTTTCAAAGATGTTTCAAAAGTTTTCAAAGAAGCGGATTTTGTCTTAATAAATCTTGAAGGTCCAATAACGGACACTATCAGCCCCGTAAACAAAAAATATATTTTCAGATTTGATTCCAAGACTGCCGAAGGTTTAAGGAAATCCGGCGTAACACATTGTCTTTTAGCCAACAACCACACGGTAGACCAAGGATACTCAGGACTTAGAAACACAATCAAAAACCTCGAAAAAGCCGATCTTAAATATTCAGGAATCGGACGCAACAAAGAAGAACGTTTGAAACCGATAATTTTAGAAAAAAACGGAATCGAAATTGCCGTTTTCAATTGTTGCCTTCTAAAAATCGAAAATTGGATTTCTAACGATAACAATTTGAATATCACAGCTGAAGATTTTACGTCTTTGGAGGCTGCCGTCCAAAATTTTAAAAGCAAAAATCCGAAAACATATATTCTCTGCGTTTTGCATTGGGGATATGAATTTCGCGACAAACCTGAGTTTTTTCAACGCATTCAAGCCCAAAGACTTATCTCTGCCGGTGCTGACATTATCATCGGGCATCACCCGCACGTTGTCCAAACCATGGAACTGATAAATTCTAAATTAGTGGTTTATTCCTTGGGAAATTTTGTTTTCGATCAGAAAAACCCAAAAGGCAGAAAAGCACAAATCGCAAAATTGAATTTTTCAAAAGACAGCATCAAATACGAACTCATTGACATCGACATTCAAAAAAACTGTCCGAAAATCAAAAACTAATCCTCTGAAAAAATAATATCATCAGTCTTTACTGCATTGTACATCTCGTCATGAATTTTGGTTCTGACATCAAGTTTTGAAAGCATTGTTCCGCGTTTAGGAAATGTACTATTAGTCAAAAAAACGAACAAAAGTCCGTTGTCGGGGTCAGCCCAAACAAAACCGCCGGTAAACCCCGTATGACCGAAACTTTTTTGGCTTGCCATTTTTGAAGGCGTTCCGTTAAGAGTGGAATCTATCACGGGTTTGTCGAAAACCAAACCCCTGCGGTTACCTTCAAAAGCTTGAGAAGTAAAAAGTTCCACGGTTTGCGGTCTTAAAAAAAA
>Ga0256407_10007004_pt1 | contig 17186 bp, 14 predicted proteins | sample RumenRJG_04DNA_FD_193489 | JGI IMG/M metagenome (GOLD analysis project Ga0256407, IMG submission 193489) | Bovine rumen microbial communities from Lethbridge, Alberta, Canada - RJG_04 | ecosystem: Host-associated > Mammals > Digestive system > Stomach > Rumen | place: Canada: Alberta...
TTAGCATCTTCTACACATTATGGAGATGCTGGTATCATGTCATTAGATAGAATTAAAGTATTCTTCAATAATGCAGGATTACAAGAACTTATTGGTAATCTTGCAGGTATTGATACAAACCGTATTACTTTATCTGAAAGACTTGCATTATACGCTTCTACTGTTAAAGGTACTCTTGGAGGTTCTTCTGCTGGTTTAGGTAGACACATTCAGGATAGATTATTAACAAATAATGTAGCCAGATGGTTCTATGGTATGTCTGGTACTGGATTACGATAATATTAAAATCTCCCCTCATCAGAGGGGAGATTTTCCTTTCTGTACTCTAATAAAATTCAAGTATATATTATACATATAGAGGCTGAAAAGAAAATCCCCTTCTCCAACGCACTGGAGAAGGGGATTAACTTGGAGTAAACAGAAAGGAGGACTGTGATTTATGAGAGATATTCGTAAGGAACTTGTCGATCGGTTTGGAACCAACAAACCGGAAGATAAGAAAACTGAGAAGAATTCTCCTAAAGCAGTGGGTTTTCGTTTAGAGAATCCGTTGTGGAAATTCAATCAGTTTACCTATTATAGCTAAGCTGTAATAAGTCACATATCCATAAGAAACATCTAGCCTCTAAGGTGTTTCTTTTTCCTACCTGTTTATAGATATATTATTTCCGGAATAGCGAATAAAATAAATATATACTATATTAGTGAAAATAATAAAACTATTAGGAGGTTTCCATATGTTTATTTATCAATATGAGGTAAGAGGCCATGACTTACATATGGCTATTGTCCAGCTCCATCTTATGGAGCTTCGCTACGGTGAATGGGCAATTCGCCATTTCTCCGAAGTGATGATGTCGAGAAGGAGGGTCGATGCCCTCCATAACTATGTACAACGCATAACCACCAACGAATACTACAAAGACTTCCTCAAGAGTTACAAGCTCTGGATGGAGGCCGAAAAGAAGAGCGCCTGAGAGGGCGTTCTTTTTTGTTTTATTTGAAAAAGTGAACAACAGAATAAAAGAGTAGAGAAAGAAATGATGGTTATGAAAATAAAAAATCGTAGGCAGAGGATTTCTGCTTATAATGAAAAATATCCAGACAGAGATCTGGATATCAACAAACATCTTAGGAAATATTTTAAATCCCGTAAATGGGATTTTGATAAAGCCACTAAGAAAGCTAATAAGAAATTAGAAAAAATTCTCAGTCAACGAGAATATGAAACAATCCAAATTATATTTTTTGAATATCCAATGAAGACTGAAAGACCTCGTGCTTTTGGTCGTCGAATCTATTCTCCCAATGCTGCGGAGAATCATTCTTATTTTGAAAAAGCTTGGAAGAAAGTAATTGATGAATTTCGATTAATCAACACTCCAGCTGAAATAGAAATTAAAGCATATCTGGAAATGCCTTCCAATGTAAAAGCTGATGAAGTTTTATTATTTGAAGCAGGGGTTTTAGATATCATAGAAATGCCTGACTATGATAATATTGGAAAGTGTTATACTGATATGCTGAAAGATATTCTTGTAGTAGACGATGATTTATTTCACACGGGAATTATCAGAAAATACTATTCGGTTATCCCTAGAGTAGAAGTAAGAATCACCTATCTGAAACAACATGAATCGGAGTTTATTTACAAGAAAATTAAGTCACGGAAACGTGTAAAAGAATTAGAAAAGGATGGTTTACTTGATGTAAAAGTAATTGACTACAAAGGATAGGTGAAAAGAGAGATGAAGTATACTCAGCTATACAAGATTGAAGAGTATAATGGCACCACTTTTATTGGTGAAGATATTATTAAGGTCTTTGCTGATCATATGGAATGGTGCGAAGAGAAAAAGAGAGAAATTATCAATGAACTTCATTCTGGTCATGGAGAGATTATGAATTGGTTATATGATCCAATTAAACCAGTGGATCAAATTAAACGAAATCATATCTTTTATTTCCGTCCACTGACCAGATACGGAGCAGCGCTATTCAGAAATTTAATTTATGAGCTTATTCCAGGACTAACTATACGGAATTCAATTAGTTGCTTCTTAGTTGATTGTTGGTACAAGGTTGAGCCTCATTTCATTTCTTTTGATTCATATGATTCCGATTATGCTATGATTTATGAATACCCCAGAGGATCAAGAGAGTATAGATATATAGATGAGTGTGATGCTCATGTAGAGAAAAAGATTGTAGAAATAGATAGTAAGGAAGTGAAGAGTGTATGAAGAAGAATATTGCATATTATCAGCAAGCAATCATGAATGAAGTAATGAAAGAATATACAACTAGAGATATTGCTGACCATATGAAAGCTGATGATATGACTGTATATAGTTCTGATTTTGAAAGTATTACATTCCGTAAAGATAAGGATGTAACGATTACAGACAATGCATTGATTAAAATGTTCGCAAAGAGTATTAAACGATTAGTAGAGAAATCTGATGATATTGAAGATATTATGTCAGATGTATACGATTTTAAATATAATGAAAAATATATCACTGAGGGATATATTTCTACCATTATACAAATTATCAGATCTGGTAAATTGATACGACTTGATATTGATTGTTAAAAGATATTATCAACTTAATAAAAATATAATAGAGAAGTGAAATAAAGTTCTGCACAAAAATATTTGTTTTCCTGTATTTTTGCCTCCTATATGTGGTCTGTGTCCATACTAAAACCACCTTCCTTTCATTTTTAACTTTAGACACCTCCGAGCATATATGTAGCTTCTCTATATGAATCCGACCGCCCGAGATAAACGCAGGACTATCTCGATTCTTCACCTCAATGTCGGATAAGATAAAATACCCCTCCCTAAATGGGAGGGGTATTTTTCTTTTTCTTACTGATAATAAATCTCTTCGGCAATCTTCTTCACTTCAGTAGGAGTGAACTGTTTAAGACCCAGAACACTAGCAGATTCAAACAGACTATACATAATAATAGATCTATTCTTAATCTCCTGAGCATTCTCCTTCAGAATCTTACCAGGATTCTTCATACCATCAACACCAGCAGATTCACTGACAGCTTTCAGAGCTGTACGGGAGAAACCATTCATGATAGCATGCATCAGAGAATGAGGACGATTCATTCTATATGCAGTTTCCTTCAGGGAAGCTTCAGCCTCTTCCTTGCTATGCTCCTGTTCATCAACTTTAACCTGCGCATTGGCAATGTTGATAGCATCTTTAACTTCCTGTGCCTTTCTGTCTTCGGCCATGAGAGCTCTAACAGTAGCATCACGAACAGCATCGATCTGAACAGCAGGTTCTTTGTCATCATACAGAGTATCGATAACTTCCTGATCTTCCTTGCTCAGCTCAATATCCTGATCTTCAGGAATCTCCAGATGTTCTTCCTGAGCATCATTAGCCTTCTCTTCAGCAATGGCTTCAGATACCGCAATGCAATCCTGAATGAAAGTAACAGCTTCACACATGCATTTCTTTGTTTCTGTGATAGTTCTCTCATTCAGATTCAGAAGGTTATTATAGAAGTCTTTGGACATATTCGCTGCAATCTCGGTGTATTTGGAGCTGTCCATAGTAGTATCCATACTACCTTCGCCACCGCAGCATTTCAGAGTGAACTTAGTCAGACACTCCTGCAGAGCTTCGTTGAATACACGACGTTTAAATTCACGATAAGACATAGTTCTCATAGGTAATTACCTCCCTATTAATCTTCTTCAAGTTCTATTTCAATTGTAGGTATATTTAACTGTTCCGGTACATATCTGGTGATGATATCCTGAGAAATGAACTCAGGAGGATCATAGTAGAATTCCTGATACGATCCGTCGTAAGAATTTTCTTTTGTTATCAATCCCTTATATGTAATAGATTTAACTCTACTGAAGTTATCTTCAACTGCAGTACAGATATTAGAAATGAATACCTTCTCCTCTGTGATATAATGATCTCGTAAGTATTCTCTGATATATTCTGCAATTTCAGAAATATCAATACCAATACCATGTACTCTGAACTTAAGAGTTGGATTCAGATCAGCAAGATTTACAACATCAGTAACCATTGCGTTCTCGCTAGTACTCCACTTCTGACCTTCTACCATGATATATTTAGATCTACCATAAGTAGAAATAAATTTCAATGATATATCGAAGTCAGTGGTTAGTGTGAGAAGATTGCTATATAGATCTAACATCGATTCGAACTCAGGATACAATGCGATCATATTAGCAATACCATAATCATATTGAATGAATGGGACTTCATAGATTGTATGACTTACAGTAGTTTGAGTTAATGGTTTAATTTCATTCCAAGATGATGTAAACTTGGTATAGTCAAGAATCAAGTTATATGGATTCGCAGAAGAGTTGTAATAATGTGTAGAAACTTTATATCCTTCAGTGAAGCTCTTGTGGAGTAACTGATAGATCTGAAGATCTTCACTATAATTATCTGCATCCTCTTCCTCATATTTATACATTACATACAGATCAAAGTATGCATTCTTATAGTTAATTACAGAATCATAGTTACGAAGAGTCTCTGTTCCAACGTAATATAAACCACGTTTGACTTCTAACTTTTCTTCCTCCGTAATGAAATCAGTTACAGAGAATTCACCAGTAAATGTAAATTCTCTTGTCTCTGGATCATATGAAGAAATTGGCATGGGCAGATATGCAACAGGGGTTGTATCTACTCTAAGAATCAAATATGCGGCAATGCAAGTATCATCAAACAATGCTTCAGTCTCATAGTTATACAAATCATCATCGGAAGAAGTATTTCTTGTCATAATAGACTGAACAGTGTACTTATCAAAGTTTTCACTATCGTGAGAATTTCTTGTGATTAATACACTGTGAGTAATCATCTCATATGGGAAAATCGATTCAGCAGGAAGTTGTTCTTTATTAAGAATAATTGCCTGATTAATTGTAGTAAGATAATAGTTAGCAATATTTTCTTTATTGACCAAGATCATGAATGGGCAAGTAAAGTAATATTGCGTAGGATCTTCCTCGGGATAGTACCAACTATCAGTCTTACTATTATATAATCTCTTTACTTTTACCATGTACTCATTATCAGTAGGATAATTTTCTGGTTTTACCATTAAGAATTTATTATATGCTCGTAAAATCTTACGATCATATTCCATTTTGTATTCATCAAAGTCACCATAGTTTAATGGACTTACAATTCCTTGTAAATACAGATTTCTTGTACTAGTAGGAACAATCTCACCTGCAAGTCGTAATAAAGTATACATATATACTCTACGATCTTCGATATCATTACGTTTCTTGATAATCTGAATGTTTGTATCAACGTTATTGATGTACTGAATGATATCATGCTCAGTAGTGATATTGTCTCTACGAGTCTTAGCATCAATCAGTTCATATTTGATATCTTCCAATGTGTCACCATTAGTTGCTCCAATACCATCAGATAAGATGGTACAGTTAACAGCAACACCAGCATAGTTGTATCCATCGTCTCGATACAAACTAAAGTAAGTAGGAGAATCATTTAATGTTAATTCTCCTTCTAAACCCATGGTTTCTTTAATATCAACACGAATCATTGTATTAACTGGAATATTCAGATTAGGATTATCTAAAATGTATAATATTCCAGATTCATCATCGTTGTAATAAATTGCATTGCTAGTCTCAGTAGTCAGGTAATGATCAAGTTCTAATGTCTTATAATCATCGGTACTTGTTTTACGATAATACACTTCAAAATCTGCAAGTAGGTTGTCGTAATCATACGCAAGTCCTTCATACATGAATCCAATCTTATCAGTAACTGCTAATTCCTGAATATTGTAATTGTACTGATATAAGATAACAGTCATCATTAAATATTCAGCATCAGTTTCTCCATCCACCCTTTCATACACCTGCAGATAATCTTCAGTTGTATCCTCATAGTTGATATGTTCACCACTATAAGAAACTGAATAAATGACATTACCGGAAGCTTTCTTTACTGCTCTGATAATAATATCATCAGGTAATGAAAATGGAATATTATCATGGGTAATTGACGATCTACGATCTATAATAAATCTAGTCTCTGTTGATGTGATCTTCTCACCCTTTTCAAGGATGTCATCTTTCAGAATACTGATTGCTGCAAATACCCTACTAGGAGAAGGTCTGGCAACAGAGACTCCTCTAATTTTAGCAGTCTGTCTAACACGAGCTCCACTGTTAGATAACTCAGGACAATAATCAACAGATCGTCTCTGCTCTAAGGTAATTGTATCTTCAATTGCTTTAGCAGCAGCTTCAGACAAATAGCCAAAGTAGCTAGTACGATTCTGATCAATAGAATCCATATCAAAATATTGAGGAGCAATATTATTAACAAGATCGTATAAAATATCAGTACGATTTACTAATTTTTGTGCCAATTATTCCACCTCCTTTATTAAGCATGTGGCCCTTGCGGCGCAGTGGCATTATTAGTATTACCAGATTTAGCTGTTGCTGTTGCTTTCTTTTCTGATTCAGCCTTAGCTTTTTCTTTACTTTCAGCCTCTTTCTTTTTATCACTAAGCATTTCTTTTGGAGAGATAGAAGCTGCAGTTTTCTGAGAATTCAGATATTGATTCCATGTGATACCTTCAGAACCATCTTCCAGTTTAGCATAAACGTCATTAAATGCAGTAATAGCATTCTGTTCAGCATTATATCCAACTTTACTAATAGAATCATTCAGTTTCTCTGCAGCAGTACGAGCAAAGGTAGTAATTTTCCCACCATGCTCTGGATCTCCTACCCAGTGGAGGAAATATTTTACATTACCAGAGTTATCCTTCTGTACAGTAATATATGGATGCGTTACAAGATTATCTCCTTTAGTAAATGGATAATCTCCAAGGAAATGTTCATAACCTACTTTATTGCGAATCTGTTTACCATTACTAAAAGTGTAATCCTCATCCTGTTGAATATAACCCTGCGCTCGCTGTTGTGTTAAAGCCATACCATTCAGAGCATTGATATCAAGTAACACGTTTGGATCATTCGGATCACTGCGCATGCCATATGAGAATTCAATACTTACAGTATCTTCAAGTATTGGAGTATCATTATAATTGAAGATACTATATGGAGCTTTTAACGGAAATACTCCAGTAAGCTTCTCCCAATATACTAATTCTCTCATATCTCTACGTGTTACAAGATAGTAGATAGATCCAGCATAATCCAGTACACCAGTTTTCTGATATACATCTAATGGTTGAATCCAATCTGTTTTAGAAACCAGATAGATATAACCCATCCAGACCTGCATCAGCTTTAGAATAGATAAGAATCTATCATTTCTAAAATCAATAGAAATTGTATTAGATTGCTTATGCTTCTCACTATGTTTACCATATTTTAAACTATGGCCATAATAAGTAGCACCTTTTTCAATCGTATCAATTTCGCTATCTGTAACACTGTAGTTTTTAGCTTGTGTAGTAATCAGAGGCATCCAGATATTATTTGCTTCTCCACTGATACTCTTTAACAGCTCATATCCATATTTATCATTTACATAAGCTCCAGTCATTGGATAGTCTCGTAAGACTTGCATATTTGCGCTATTCAAACGTAAAGATGGACGAGTCATTAAAATGAAAGCAAAATAAGGCTCTGCCGCATTTTCATAATCCGGCAGCATGCTTATATTGAAGTAATTTACTTTATCATCAAATGTGACTTTAGACCAACCAAGATCCTGGTCTTTCAGTTCTCCTGTAGTGAAGATATCTTGAGTTGCTTTATAATGATTTTTATCAGCCTTCCCATGTATTACTGTATCTGCTGTAGCACGTGCACTCATTACAGTTTTCATTGCAGCAGAAGTCATGGTATCTGATATGAGACTACCATAAGCATTTGTAGTACCAGAATTATTAGCACCAATAGAGGCCGGAAGACCAAGTTTTGCAACTTTATCATTAACTTGTACTGTAAAACCAGTTCCTTTTAATTTCCATAAATTTTTATCATTCTTATAGATCTGCCCAGTTCGTCTCATCTGGATAAACTCTGCTGTACTAACATAGTATATATTATTTTGTGTATAAGCCAAATAAATTCACCACCTTTATATGTCGGTAGGTTATACAGATGTCGAGGGAATTAATTTCGCATACATATTATATATAAAGAAATCAGAATGATTCCTTAACGATCTATTCAATATATTAATAAATTACTGTAGATTCGGTTAAGGAGGACTGATGATTATGAGATTTGGAAAAGGTTCTATTGGTGGCCCTAAACTAGATAAGGAGAAGGATCCATCCAGTCCGTTTTATACTGAGAATGATTATTCTCCACATCATCTCAGGTTCAATATTGGTGATACTTTTGAATTTATTCGTCCGTATGACAGTAAGAAGAAGAGGAAGAAATTCAAAGGTATTAGTATCAGTATTGATAAACGTACTGGAAGATTGGAAGAATTTGCTTTGGTTTGGGACCTTGTAGATAGGTAATTAAAAATATCCCCTGGGGCTTCGGTCCCAGGGGATTTATCCATTCTTTAATTGTTTTCTTTTTCTACGATATGTTATATCAGGACAACATTTAATATAATGCATACATTGCAAATAACACAGAAAGGTGGTGCTCTGACAACATGATTCGAGAGATTTTCGATGTGTTATCTGCAGCTGAAGACAGCAATGCTGGCAGAGGTTTGAAACGGAATATCAACTTGAATAAGAGTAGAATTCGTTCTATTTCTTCATATAGTTCCAATTCTATTTTTTATTTTCCGACGATTGTTTCTGATCAACTGATGCCAGAAGAAGCTGGTATGGTTCTTAAGATGCTCGAAAGATCGTATGCTTCTTTCGTTGTTGCTTGTATCGGATTAATGCCTTTCCATAGGGTATCTGCAGATGATAAAGCATCGATTGAAAATTATCTTCAGCAGTTCCATCAGAACATTGGTGTTAAAACTACCAATAATGTAAACTGGGCAGCAGATAAATTCCTTCGGGAAAATGCTACCGATGATGAAGCTGTTAAAGCTGCTCAGGATTATTTATATGAATGCTGGCAGAGATCCAAATCTTCTGGTGAAGATTTGATTAAAGTTATCGCTGAAGAAGTTTCTCTAAATGATATGTTTAATGAGGATGCTGTTGATCCTAAGACCAGAGCTATCCAGGAAAGATATCATGCTCGTATGGAGGAACTTAATACCTGGGGATTCCTCGGTGAAGCTACTGAAGAGATGTTCAATTTTGATGACAATGATGAGGAAGATAATGATCCTGAACTGTCTGAAGAAGAATATGCTCTGATGTATGGCGATGGTAATGATATTGAACTTGATCTTGAAGATGAAGAGATTGAAGGATTTGATGAATCTATGTTGGAAGCTGCTCTCCCCGCAAAGGAGAGAAATAAGCTTCCTGATTCTGCTTTTGGTCTTCCCAAGGAAAGAAAGTTCCCTCTTCATGATGCTAAGCATGTCAAGCTTGCAGTGAAGATGTTTGGTCATTGTCCTGAAAAGGATAGAAAAGCATTGGCTAAGAAGATCGATGCTGCAATGACTAAATTTAAGATCAATATGAAAATCAGCAAGAAGAATCCTATCGCTCAGTATCTTCCTAAGAATAGAGTTAATGAGAGTGCAGAAGATTTTAGAAAACAGTTTGAGCAGATTAATAGCGATACCGATAAACTTATCAGTAAAGGTAAGAAGGATCAAGCAGAAGCCAAGCGTCTTGCTGATGAAACTCGTAGAAGAGCAAATGAAGATTTTGCAGATGATATTACTGATGTTGTAGTTACTGAATCTGCTGGTATTATCAATGAAGGTAATGTCAAAGAAGCTATCGATTCTCTGAAGTTCTCTCTGGAATCTGTTTCTGATAATAAGATTCTGTCCTGTTCTTCTCTGTCTAAACTTCGTACCATTGAGTCTAAGTTGAATACAGCTAAGTCTAAGTACGTTAAGTATCTGAATAGATATAAGAAGAAGTATAATGAGAATCAGAAATCTGGATCTAAGTCTAAACTTCAGATTACTTTCAATAAGATGAAGATTAGTAATCCTAAGGCTTTCATGAAACAGTATGGTGAGTATATCAAACTGATCAATAAGAAACTTAAGCTTGTTGAGAAGCGTCGTGCTCAACTGAAGAAGTCTAAGGGGATTTCTGAATCTGCTGATCTGTTCGGTCAGATTGAGATGGATAATCTTGATTACATCGATCGTGTCATCACTGAAGCTTTAACCAAGCCTGACTCTGAAACCTTTGAGTATCTGGATGAAGCTAAAAGCCAGGATGATACTGTATATGTTCCTGAGACCGGTACGGATGGACCTAACCTTAATATAGCAACCTATAATAGTACTACTTTCGATAAAGAAGTCTTTACTAAGATGGATATGCAGAAAGCTAATGATGCTGTTCCGTTCTTTGCTAAGGCTACTGTTGGATTTATTGTCGAAGGCGATAGATCTGAAGAGGTTGTTAATCGTGATGTGCTTGTAGGAATCAAGGCGTTTGTTCACAGAGTTGAATCTAAGGAATTGATTACAAACTTGTACAACACGATCATCAATAAGCGTAAGTTCCTCAAGTTTGTCAAGTTTGTTTCTGGTGAAGAGAAATCTCTGAGTGATTTACTTTTTGGATTCAAAGAGCTTAGAGATGATGCTCTAAATACTAGAACCAATGCTGGTAAATGGACCTCTGCACTGAAACAGCGTAGACGTATGGCTAAGATCAGAGTTCCGTATCTGATGACAGAATATACTCCGAATGGAACTTTGGTTATGACTAAGAATGAAGTTGATTTCATTAAGGCTGAATATGGTGTGGACGTTATGGACTCCGCCCATGTTAAGATGATTATGGATGATCAGTTCCTTCTTGGTTTTGTTGTCGTTGATCAGGCTGAGGAATTAGTCTATGTTGTCTATGATGGGCACGACTATGGTTTCCAGACTTATACATTCCCGATGCTCGAGAGGGAAGCCAAGGATAGCCAAAGAGAGTTAATTAGCCTGTATAGGGCGATGTCCAGATAAGAGGAGGTGAAAGTTATGCCTAGACTGAATATGTATAAAGCTTTAACTGAAGCTGGTATTGAAGTTGATAAGGTGACTTTCACCTTACTTGATGAAGCTAACCAAGTTAGAGTTGCAGATGAAGCTCTCACTAATATGATGAAGTTTATTACTGATAAGTATAACTCCATTGATTTTGGTGAGATTGAACGTACTGCTGGTGATTACAAGAAGTTCAAATACATTGGCATGATTGATGAGAATCTCAGAATGCTTCGTAATGTATATGAGAGCTCTCCCGATGAAGGAGCAAAGAAATATCTTGAAGTCATCAATTCGTGTTTTATTGTACGGGATCATTTGATTGCTAACAGCTCTCTGTATACCACGTTGTATAAGCAGGGTAATGGTTTAGCTCAGCTGATGTATACGTCTTTGGTAGCAGCTCTGATTTATGCTATTGGTATTATGGTAAGTAATACTATTCGGTTTGTTACATCTGAGAAAGATGCTGAGTGTGAAGTTCTGTTTGATGAGATTCCTGGATCTATTAAACATATTCACATTAAGAATATCGTTGCGGCTGCAAATGATATTAATACTTTCACTAAGCTGTTAAATGAGATGGCTAAGCCCAGTACTCGTAATGCTATGACTGAGAGTATTACTGCAATTGCAGTTGCTGCATCTATTGTTGGTGTAATTGTTTTTGCGCCTAGAATTATCTACCTTATCAGAAATATTATTTACTCTGTCTATTTTAGCAGAGTTAAGATTGCTGATATGCTTAACACGCAAGCTGACTTAGTCAGAGCTAATATTGAATCTCTGGAAGGTCGTAGAGGCGATAAGAAGATTATCGCTCGTCAAAAGAGAATTGTTGATAAACTGGAAAAGTGGAAGAATAGAATTGCGATCAAAGTTGATAGTGTTGAAGCACTGAAAAATCAGCAAGTTCGTAAGGAAGATGCTTCCTTAAAGATTGATAAGAATAGCCCTAATATTATGTATCCTAACCCGGAGACTTCTGGTGCAGGATTACTGATCTAAAGGAGGATTCGGTTATGTTTTATAATCAGACGCTCCTGAAAGATGGGGCTTTTATAGTGTGCGAAGATGCTTCTGAGTATGATGAGAATGTTCCTGCTCAGGATGTTGCTCCAGTTCAGCAAGCATTGAAGGAAGAAAAAGGATATGATCCTGTTCTTAAGATTTATAATAAGATGAGACCTTACTATGAGAGAATCAAGACTTTCTATAGTTATATGACTCCTCCTGAAGATGTACGGGCAATGGTTGTAAATCTGGAACAGTTATCTGACTTTGCCTCTGAGATTGTTGACAAACTTCGTATCTGTGAAGTTAAGATGTCTGCAATGTATCATGCTGCAGATCATGATGAGTTTACATTAGAACCTATTGTTCAAAATCTTGGTATCATTAATAAGAATAAGAATGAACTTATCCGGAGAGGATATAGCGAAATTGGTTGTAATATTACATCCCTTGATCTTATTAGCGATTATCAGATCGATAAGCTTATCAACGTTATCGATACTCTTGGGTATGGTAAGAAAGTTACAATCTCTATTGATCAGCTTGCTGATATTTGTCGTTGGGATCCTAACGATATGCTGAATGCTTTCAATACCATTGAAGAGTTATTTGATGCATTGTTTGATGATGCTACCAGAATCAGAATGGAACGTACATCTATTGCTAGTCGTCATATTAATGATGTGATCAATAGTGTGTATTCTAACAACTCTAACGAGAGGCCTTGTCGGCCTGAGATTGAAACCAAACACATGTTTATTAAGCATGCGTCTAGACAGCTTCGTTACATCAAAGTGTCTCTTAATGAACTGATTATCGATGCTCCTGATATGGAGTATGAAGAAGCTAGAATGAGATATGTTGATGTTGTCCGAAATGCAATTGTTGCAATCATGGACATGTTTTACGTAGGTATGATTGACCTTAGTTGTAAAGCGTATCAAATAAAACGGTGCATGGATGTTCGCAATTGTTATGAAGATTATGTACGTTCTGTTAAGTCAGAACTTAAAACATAATAAACAGCTTTTAAACAAAAATAAATGAACAATTCTATAATGGGTATTCCCCTATGCCCATATACCCCATAAATCGTTTTGAAATACCTTATACCACTTAAATGCATTTATTTTTGTTATTTTCTAGAAAGCAACAAAACTCTATGATTTAAAGGAGGAATTCCTCATGATTAACATGTCTTACTTTAGAAGCATGGTAGAGAATACCAATGGCTTCTTTGGTAAAGAGTACGTTGATGAGTACCCCTACATGGGTCTGGTGGAATGCATTCAGGCGTCTGCAAATGACTGCATGATGAGTCTGGCTGAGAATGCTAATACCATTAAGACTGAGAATGATAATATTGTTCACAATATGTATCGTAGCATCACTGAGGGTGTTGAATATAGCCAGGCTGCTATTAACGAAGCAAGCAAGCAGAGCCTGCTTGATCGTATTAAGGCGTTCTTCACCCGCATTAAGAAGTGGGTCCAGTCCATCATTGCTAAGATTAAGCTCAACATCGACCGTCGTACTAAGAGCGGTGAGCAGCTTTGGCACCGTTATCAGAATGCTGAGGGCCTGAAAAATCTGGGCTCCAAGAAGCTCGTCTTCAATGGCTATGAGTTCAAGAACGAGGTTCCGTTCACCGTTAACGTGAATGCTGATTTTGTTAACAAGAATATTCCCAAGCCGACTCCTAACATGGCAGCTCCTAAGAGTGCTGAGATCAAGAAGGTTAGCGATGAGACTTCTGACAAGAGACAGAGAGATGTCGCTCAGGCTGTTACTGGTATCACTGGTCTGTCTGAAGGTTCTTGGAAGAGCGATCTTGTTAAGAAGATCTATGGCGAGAAGAAGGACCTGCAGCTTGGTAAGGGCATCTTCACCCTGAATGCTGTTAAGGATATTCTCCTCAATCAGAAGGCTCTGAAGGAAGATCTGTCTAGCTACGAGGCACTTAACAAGAAGATCAACGACGATCAGGAATCGATCTCCAAGGCCATCGAAACCATCAAAGAAGGTTATGCTGAGCAGCATGATAAGATGGCTGAAAAGAACGATGATAAAGAGATTAAGGGTCAGAGCGAAGTTATTGATTATATCAATAAGTATTTTGCGCTGTACACGGAAGCTCTTGGTGTCGTTCAGGCTGTTAAAGCAATTGCCACTAAGTATCATGAGGATAGAGAGAATCAGGCTAAGAGAATGTTCGTTATGATGATCACCGGTAAGGTTGAGAAGAAGAATGAGGATTTTGAGGGCACTGATGATCTCTACGACTTCGATTTTTAATAGTTAATTTATATTAACTATTAAAAAGAACATAAGGAGGAATAACAGTTATGATTTCTGTTTTTGATCTTGTTCGTGCTGTGAACGAATCTGCTGAATATAATCATAGTGGTGGTACTAATATTGCCCCTATGGATATTCCTGAAACCATGAATATTTGCGAGTCTGTTGAGTTTGTGAATTATGAGATTTACAACGAGTCTGCAGAGTTCGCTAAGTTTGCTAGTGAGTCCGATGAGATTCTCTTTGAGGCTGCTATGACCAATCCTGATATGGTTGGTCCTATGTCTGAGAGCATCATCAAGAATATCGGCCAGGCTGTCAAGACCTTCTTCCAGAAGATTATTGCTGGCGCTAAGGCTATCCTTAATCGTATGAAGGAATTCTGGGCTAAGATGTTCGGAAAGACCAACAAGTGGGTTGAGCTTGTTAAGCCTCGTATTAAGGCTGCCCGCGACAAGGGTGTCAATATGAGCGACGTTACGGTTCAGCTTCACAAGTGGGATACGAACCTTGTTATGTCTGGTATTACCAATACCGTTAACGAGGTTATCAAGGAGCAGGAGAACGATGCTGGCCCTGGTGCTGTAATCAAGGCTGATAATCTTATTGACTATAATCATAGTCTTGAGAATGCTGACTCTGGCGATTCTTCCATTTCTAAGGCTATCGAGGATCTCGATAAGGAGATGGATAAGATTAAAGAAGCTAACGAGAAGTATATCAAGCAGGCCACGGCTAAGGTTATTGCCAAGTTTGGTGGATCCGGTGATGAGATTAGCAACATTTGGCCCGCTCTTGATAAGAAGGTTCGTGGTAGCGATAAGAACGATCAGAAGATTGGTTCTGTCGATGATAAGGTTTCCTTCGTTGAAGGTGCTGCCAAGGCTCGTGAAGCTATGGAGAAGACCTATACCGACTATATCGATCGCTTAGAGAAGCTTCGCACTGCATGGGAAGGTGAGGCGGATAAGCTTACTAAGATTAGCGGTAAAGATAGCGTCGTTCGTGGTAAGATTAACAATAATGACGATAGCCAGCCATATGCAGTTACCGGAATTGTTAACACTCCCCCCGATTCCACCGTTTATAAGAAAGATAAGGAAAGCGGAGGTTATGTAAAGAAGAGCGACGACGCTAGAGCTAAAGCTCATGCTAAGAAGGCTCCTACTGAATACATCAATAAGTATCAGGCATACTCCAAGTCTAAGATTAACGGCATGATGGGTATGCTTACCAACATTAAGAGCATTATTGATGGTTTGCAGTCTCGTAACCTGGGTTACATCAGAGAGATGTGCTCTGAGTATATGACCGCTGTTACTAAGGCTATTGGCGGTGCTAAGAAAGACTGATAATTAATGAATTAAACGGCTAAATTCATTATACGACAATTTAAACGGCTAAATTAATAACCCCTTCCATATGGAAGGGGTTATTTTTATATTTACACAAAATGTATAATTTTATATGATATAGTTGCATACTTTACAGATAAAGATAATTTATTATTATCCATATCTAAGTTTGTAAACAAATACATATTATTGTCAGTATAATACACTAAAGAATTAGATATGCTTGCAAACCACACATCAGAAGATGACACATCAGAAGATGACTGAATAGATTTGCCACGTATAGATATATATGCCGATCCGTTAGGTGCGTATAAAGTTATCATGCCCGATATATAATCAGATTCAGACATTGTGCATAGTGTTTTGCTGATCCAGTATCCTGAAGTTTCAGTATAATTTCCTTTATATAAGATTTTATTTGAAAATCCAGAATGTGTATGGTCACTAAAACTAACCTCTTTAGTGCCATTAGTTTGTGTACCGATCCAAGCCTTAGTTAACCCAGAGACCAGGCCAGCCGTTAGAAATCCTAGTTATTTTAAATAATTTGAACATTTTAATAATAAATAACATGCTCAGGAGGTGGGTTACCACCATGCGTCTATCAAAATTTATCCCAGAACATCTTATCGATGATAGCATATACGTCCCTATGGATATTCTTGAGTCTTGCTATACTGCAATTGATGAAGGGGTTATTGATCCATCTATTGTAGATATTGCAAGAAACAATTCCGACTCAATGGTCATATCTTATTTAGACAGATCATTATATTTATTAGAAAAATATACAGAATCTTTAAATTCATATTTGAATAACTTTATTCTTAACTATGCTAAACTTGCAGAAAAATATAAATCTGTAATTATTCAAATGTATGAGAAATCTAATACACCTATTACATATCATACATATCAATATCCTAAACAGAGAGATAAATTCCCAAGAGAATTGAATATTAAATTAGACTGGTATCGTCCAGTCTCTGAAGCTAGGGGATATGCAGATGTTGATGTTTCTCAATTATCTAAAGATGAGTATCTGAATGTTCAAGTAGATAAAGCATTACAAGAATTCACACAATCTTATCTTGGAAAGAAATTGAATGTTAATAGTTTAGAGAATGAGACCAGGAAACATACACAAGATACACTCAGAGGAGTATCTAAGACAATTGGATTAACTCCTAAAAATATAAATGATATTATTAACAACATTGTGGATGATGCAAAGAGCGCAATTAAAGAATTAAAGACGACCAAAGCTCAATATCAGAAAGATTATAAATCTTTACAAAGTGTATTTGATGTACGTAAACCGAATAAGAAGATCTCTTTTACTCATGCTATTTCAATGATGAAGAAGCCTGAAATGTATGCCTTTGAACGAGAAGAGCTTCGACGGTTCTCTACAGTT
>Ga0256407_10007005_pt1 | contig 17183 bp, 8 predicted proteins | sample RumenRJG_04DNA_FD_193489 | JGI IMG/M metagenome (GOLD analysis project Ga0256407, IMG submission 193489) | Bovine rumen microbial communities from Lethbridge, Alberta, Canada - RJG_04 | ecosystem: Host-associated > Mammals > Digestive system > Stomach > Rumen | place: Canada: Alberta | collected...
ATTGGGAAAATGATGAATTATGTATATGGGGAAATAATGATATTAAATGATTTTATATTAATTTAATATCAAATAAATTAAGATAATATAAATAAATAATTATAATATTTAATATAAAAATATAAAATATTAAACTTTATATTTAAATATGAATTATATATTATTATTTGGTGTTTGAATAATTGGAGGAGGAATATCATGTGAATTTTTCATATAATATTCTCCTGGTATTAAATTCATATTTTCAATATTTGTATTTAAAGTTTCTTCATTTTTCTTTTTCAATTGTCCATTCACATATATAGTTTCAGCAATTGTATTTGGTGAATTATCATTTATAAGTTCAGAATTATTTTCATTATTAATAATATTATTATTATTATTATTATTCATTGTATTTTGATTAATATTATTTGTTCGAACATTTTCATTTATTTCTTTAATATTATTATTAAATTCTTCAGCCAAATCAAAATCATCAATTGGATTAATTTCTTTAAGTTGATTCATTATATATGGTTCATTATGATTTATACTATATATTTCATTTGATCCTGTACTTGAATTTGTTTGAACACTTGGATTAAAAGTATTTTCATTATTTATATAATGAATTTTCTGTATTTTTTTTGGTTTATTTAAATTATTATTTTTATTATTATTTATATCTGTTTTATTATTATTAATTTGTTTTTTATTTATATCATCTCCTAATAATAATTTCTCTTGAAATACACTAACAAATTTATCATATTTTTGACCTGATGACATTAAATCATATCTATTAATAGTTCTATTAATATCTTCAGTAATTGATAAAGTAATTTCCATTAATTTTTCATCTTTTAATGAATCTCCAGAAATGGTATAAATTAATTTATTATTACCTATTCTTAAAGGACTTAAAACTTCAGATAAACAATTTTTTTCTTTTAAATCAATCATTTGATTAGCTAAACAAATATTATCAATAAGATTTCTTTCATAATCAATTAATTTTGCATATTTTCCATCATATTTACTAAAATCTAAATATGATTTTATTACTTCAGCATAATTAAATTCAGAATTTAAATTAAGATCTAAATCTTTATTATTATTATTTTTTGGTTCTGGTTGAACTATATCATTTAAATTAGATTCAACAAAATCGTTTTTAAAATTAGATAATGTTTGATTAAATAAAGAAATATATTCATTATATGGTGAAATATAATTATCTGGAAATTTAATTCCATTATTTAATAAGCTATTATAAAATTGAGAAAAATTTGGATATTCTTCTTTTTTATTTGAAAATTTTATTCCCCATTTTTTAATAATTCCTAAACATTTTTCCTTTATTTCATTATTACTTTGAGTTTTTAAAATCTCTGCAAAAGTAATTAAAAAATCTTTTGAAGAAAAATAAGAGAGAATAAAATTATTTCCATTGTCAACAAGATAATCAATTATATCCATATAAAGTAATTGATCCAAAATTGGAGGTTCTAAAATTTTAGATTGAATATATTTGAAAGACTGAATAAATCTATAATATAATAAAATATTTTATTTTACTCTTCTTGATTTGAATTACAAATATTAATTAAATTTGTCCATTCTTGTCTGTTATAACCTTTTGCATAAATTATACTTTTTATCGAAGCAATTGCTGACATTTTTTTTATATTAATTTATTACAAATTAGGTTAATTATTTATAGTTTTTAATTTCATTTAAATATTAATTATTTATTTTATTTTTTAATTATTTCTTTTATTCCTATTTAATTTTGATTTAAATGATCATCTTCATTATTTGGAAATTGATTTTCATTAAAGTTTATATTTATATTGTTATTTACATTATTATTTTCATTATTATTATTATTATTATTATTTTCATTATTATTGTTGATAATGTTATTATTATTTCCATTATTATTTCTATCTCGATATCTTATTCCAATTGATTCTAAATATTGAGATTTTAGTTCTTTAAAAATATTAAATATAACAATTAAAGAAAAGATATAAAATGAGAGACATATAGTTATTATAATAAAAGCATTAGTTCTCATTTTTATACTTTTGTAAAGGAAATAATTTTGAAAAAAAATACCAATATCAAAAATTAAATATAAAATATTAAAAAATGTTGAGATTAAATATAATCCACCATAAATATAAAAAAAAGTATAGTTCATTAATATTAAGAATAAAAAACTTAAAATATCAATTAATATATCCATAATGATTTCTTGATCCATTCGATGTCTAAATTTTATTGTATTTATAATTATTTGGATTATCAATATAATATTTGATAAATTGATCATTTTTTTTAATTTCCTATCTGGATTGATAATAGGTATAAAGCAATTCATTTTTTATTTCAATTATAATTATATTTAAAATTATCATTAAATATTAATAATAAATCATAATACAAAATTATAATTGAAATAAAATGTTTATATTGTTTTTCAAAATAAAACATTAAATATAAAATGCATATTATATTAATAAATTAAATTTCACTATAAATTAATATTTTAATTTAAATAGTTTTTTTTCTAATTAATTTAATTTTTAAACATTAAATATTTAATTTAAAGTTTATTTTTTAAATAAATAATTTGATTCCCATCTTTATTCCCAATAAAACAATATTTAAAATCATAACTCATATCAATACATTCAATATTATCCATAGACATAGGAATATCTTTTTTCAAATCAAAATAAGGGAGAGTTAAAGTTCTAATACTATTAGTAGTACTAGAAATATAAATTAAAAGTTCATTAAAATTACTATCTCTCGCAATTTTAGGACTTTTAATTCCAGGTTCTTCAATTTTTTTTAAGAAAGTACCATTAATACTATAAGATAAAAGAGTCTCATTTTTTTTACTATGAATAATAATTGAAGGTAAAGGAGAATAAGATAAAAAAATTTCATCACAAGAAAATTCATTTGGATCAACAAAAATAGAATTAAATAATGTATACTTTGGTAAAGTATATAAATTAATATAACCATCTTTTGAAGTAGAAGCAAAAATTGATAATTCTGAACAATAATATAAAGATATTATTTCATTATTATGATCACAGAATATTTTAATAATTTCTGCTTTTTTTCTTATTGCAACATCAGGTAATTTTACAATAAAAATATTACCTTTAGTATTACCACATAATAAATTAATTTCAAAATCATCATTTTCTTCAATTTCAGAAATTTTTTTTAATTCTTTCTCATCATGTAATAAACACAAAGCTGTAATTGGATAAGGTAAATTAGCAAAATATAATGAATCATATGCTTTAACAAAATCTTTATCTTCATTATGATCTGTATTATAACTATAAATATCAACAGTAGAAATTAAAATTTTTGGGAAATAAAATCCAGCTTGAATAATAGTCATAAAATTATATCGATTTGGATTTCTAAAATAAACAATTGGATATTTTATATTATCTTTTACTTTGAGTTTACCTACAAAATTAAAATCTCTATTGAAATTTATATTATTTGGTTCATTTAAGAAAATTAAATTTGATGCTTTATTTTTAAATAAATTAAATCTATCAAGTAATCTTTTATTTTTACTATTTTGATTATCTAAACTATTTTTATTTTGAGATTTATATTCCATATTATCAATATTTAATTTCAATACCATAACATCATAATTTTCATCAATTAAAAGAATTCTATTTTCCTCTTCGCATATTTTAAAAGAATAAAGTTTCTTATTTTCAACTTTTTCAATAGTTGAAGATTCATATCTTGTAATAATAGATTCTTGATCACAAACTAATTTAAATTCATTTAATTTTTGTTTTATTTCAAATTCACTTGTACATAATTGTTTCGGCATTAAACCAAAATCACAAAGTTGTAATTTAATTATTCTATTTTCCTTATTTAATTTCTCAATATTAACTTCATAAGAATCTGGAAAGAAAACATTACATTTTTTAATAGCGGATTCTCCTCTTGATTGATAACCAAAAACTAAATTTATCCATTCATTTAATTTAAGACTAACAATATTACATTCTAAAATTTTTTTTTGTTTATATATAAATTTAAAAGGGTCTTTTCCCCATTCAGGTAATTCAACATTATTAACTAAATTACCATTTGTTAATTGTCCTAAATTTAAATTATTAATATTTAAAAATATTTCTGGTAATATAAAAAAATCTGGTATTAATTCTCTTAAATCACCTTTATTTGAAGATGACATTTTAAAAGCTTTTTCAATTGAAAAAAATAATCTATCTGGAGCATCAAAATTATCTCCTTGAATTTCAATTGCCATATTTGTAAATGGGAATAATCTAGTTAAATAATGTGAAACATATACTCTATTACTCATTTGTGTTCCATAATAATATGGAATTTCAATTTCATTATTTTGAACATTATTTTCATTTTTATTATCTTTATCTATTACTTTTAAATTAATATTTTTATCATAATTTAATTTCATTTGTTCATAATGTGTTATATAACTTTGTTTTCTTTCTTTTCCTTTTTCATCTAAAGTCATCATTCCCATTGGAAGTGAAAAATCTCTAAGATCTTTTTCTAATCTAATATTATCTTCATCAAATTTTGTAATTATCCAAGGGAAAATTGGATATTGTAAAATATCGAAATATGATCTATTAGAATATATATTTAACCACATTAAAAATTCAAAATTTGATATTTTAAAAGTATTCCATAATTTAATTAAATCATTTATTGATTTTCCTCCTCCGAAAAATGATCTTTTTCCTGGTAAATATCCAATTATATTCTTAAATTCATCTATATTTTTATTTGTATCTAATATTATTTCATTACATTCAATATGAGCAATAATATCATTTAAACATTTTTCTCTGTCTTGTTTTGTTAAAAATGAAAAGTATCTTCCTTTATATTTTAAATCAAAAATTTCTATTCCAGTATCTCTTTGCATATATCTTTTTCTAAAGAATATTTTTATTTCATTATATGGAATTATACATGTTTTTATTATGTTATCATTTCTTGTATTTGAAAATGTTTCTCCATAACAATAACCATTTTTATTATCATAAATTAATTCATTATCTTCTATGTTGTAATTAAAATATTTAAATGATATTTCATTTTTGTTTATAAATAAAAATCCTTTATAATGATATTCTTCTTTTACTAAACATACTTTATAATAATTTTCATATTTTTTTAATTGACTATCATATGGTGATACAATTCTTAATGAATTGTTATAATTAATAAATAAAATTTCATTTGTTAATAAATTAATATTATTTAATGAAAAATCAATATATTGTTCACACAATTCTTTTTGAAATTTATTTATAATATAATATAAGTAATTTATTTTTTTATTTGTTGTAATTTCTTCTTTTTCTTTTTCAATACTAAAAATTTTATCAATATCTAAATTAATTGTTTGAGCTTCGTTTTTTTCTCTGAATAAATTATTAATATCATATTTTTTAAATTTAGGTTCATATGTATTAAAATCTAAAATAGGATAAATTAAAGGTCTTCCTAAAAATTTTGAAAAATGATTTAAAATTTTATATTTATATTTATGTCCATATAAATCATCAGAACAACTCCACATTCCTTTCCAAGAAAAAATTTCTTTTTTTATTTTTCTATAATAATTTTTTTTAGTATTAATAATTAAAGAAGAACAATTTGAAAAAATTGATAATAAACCTTGATAAACAAAAACTAATTCTCTTAAACTATTAGATACCATAATATTTAAATTATCATTTCTTTTTGATTTAACTTCTCCAAAAGAAATTGTTAATTGTGAATTTATTTGATTAAGTTTCTTTTTTATCATATTAATTTCAAAAAATTCATTTGAATTATTTTTTAATGTTTGATTCATTAAAATCATAATTTTAAAAGGTTCTTCATCATTATTAAGAATATTACCAAAAACTTTATAATTATCATTTTCATATTTTTCAAGTTTTATATTAATTAAATTTGTATATTTTGTTAAAAATAAATTAATACCACAATTTTCTAAATCATCTCTTATTCCTTTTGAAAATAATTTTCCAATAAATCCTTTTTGATTATTTGTATTTTCTGATTGAATTATTCTTTCTCTTATCATTAAAATTAAAGATAAAGTTTCTGAATTGAATTCATTTATTTTTTCTTTTATTTGATTATCAATATTTTCAGTATTATATAATTCATTTAACATTATATATGAAAAAAATAAAATATTTATTGTTGAATTTTGTACTTTTTTATAAAATTGTTCTTCTTTAATATCAAAATAAAGATTACATGAATAAATTATATAAAATAAAACAAATTTTTTTAATTCTTGTATCCATTTTATTTTATCTTCTATTGATTCAGATGAATTAATTGATAGATAAAGAAAGATTAATATAACACAATTTAATTGAATATTTGGGAATTGAACAAAATTTAAATTTTTTAATTCTTCAATTTTCTCATTTTTATGTCTATCATTATATATCATTGTATTTATTATATTTATATTTTTTTGTTTTAATGTTTGAACATTTACATTTAATTTTTCAATATCACTTATATCAAATTCTTTTTTAACAAAATTATACATTTTTTCTAATAAAGTAAATTCTTCCCATTTATTATTGGTTTTAATTATTCCTTTTAAATAACAAGAATAATCTTTAATTGATTCAATATCTTTAATATTATAAATTGATGAAAATTCTAAAAATATTGAAAATAAAGTAACTAAATTTAAATAAGCATTTTTTTTATGAACAAAATTACTTTTTGATTCATTTTCAAGATATGAATAATATGAATCAAATAAATATAAAAGATATTTTTTTTTATTTTCATAATTTTCTCCTTTCCTTGACCAAATTAAAGCATGATTTAAAATATTTGTTGGTAATGCAATATTTTTTAAATCTTTAACTGCATTAGAAAGAATATTTATTAATAATTTGTGATTAATTTCAAATAAATCTTTATTTTCTTCATTATTATAATTTTTATATCCAATCTCAAGATGATATTGAATTAATTTAACATTATTAAATATTAAAGATGAATTAATTGAATTATTTTCAAATAAAATTAATAAATATTTTGAAAATTTTAAATAATATTTATTATCATTTATTTTATTAATCAAATTAATTAAAGGTTCGATAATCAAAGGATTATTAATTTTATCTTTATTACTAATATTTTCTTCAGTAAATTCCTTTCCAATTAATAAAAAAAATAGAGAATTAAATAATTGTTCATAATAATTTTCGATATATTCTTTACTCACAATTAATTCATTATTATCATCATAAAATTCCTCGTTAAATAATAAATATTCTTCCATAATTTGGGAAATATAAATACTTAAATTTTCATTTCTCTCACCTTTAGGAATATATAAAATTAATTTTAAAATACTAATTTTAATATCAAATAATGATGTTTTAAATAATTTCATTATTACATCCCAAAATTTCCCATTTGTAATAAGTTCTTTTGCAATAAGAATTTGATTTAAAGATTCAGATTTTCTAGTAAAGAAATCAATGAATATATTTATTATATTTTTAGATATACAAGGAGATATATTCAAACATAATAATCTAAATAAATAAAGGAAATTATGTACAGAAAAAATATCTCGTCTAATCAAAATTGCTTGTATTAATTTAAATATATTATCTGAAATATTTGATATTGGATATTCCATAATTTTATCAGAAAAATTTTCATTTTTTAAAAAAATTTTACAATGTTCTTCACAACAAAATTCATGTTTTATTTTTTCATCATAATATTTTAATAAAAAGCAAAGTTTTCCAATCGGAATAATAGTAATATAATTTTTTATTAATTCATTCATAATATAATTTTGACTTTCTAAATCAAATTTAAAATACAATTTTTCATTTAAAATAATATTATTCATAAATTTCAATATCAATTCTTTTGTTTGAAAAATATTAATAAATGCATATATTTTTTTCATAAAATCCAAATTTAAAATTTCTTTTGGTATATTTTCAAAAAATAAACTTATAATTTCAATAAAATGACATCCATCAAAATCTTTAATATTTAATTCATTTCCAGCACATAAATTTGTAATAATACAAAAAATAATATCAATAATATTATTAATTAAATCATTTGAAAATTTATTTAAATTCAAATTAATCATTTCAATAATTGGTAATAAATTTTTAAATCCTCCAATCGAAGAAATATTTCTACAATTATTAAAAAATTTATGAATTCCACATTTTTCACCATTCATAATCATTTTTTTAGAATAAATTACATCTTCAAATGAATTTTCATCAATAAGTATAGTAGAAGGAATAAAGTAACATAAAATATTTTGAATTTTATAAAATTGTAATATATAATTTATATATTTTGAATCAATACAAATTTGAGTATATTTAATAATATCATTAAAATAATTTGTTATTGCAATATTTTGAATCACTGTTGCTAATATAATTGAATAACATTCACCAGAACAATTTGTAAAAAATGTTAATTTATCTATTTCATTTTTTGTTTTTGTTGTGAAAATATATTCTTTTTTATCTCCTTGAATCATAAATTTAAATTCTTTTATATTAATGACACAAGATAATACTATTATATTATTAAATGGAAAAGTAATATTTTCTTCATTTTTTTTTGTTTTAATTATCTTATTTTCTTCTTCATCATATAAATTTATTGTATTTTCATTTAAAACAAGTGAATATGAATATTTATTTTCTTTTGATGATGATATTGATAATAATTTCAAAGAATTATCTTTAGATTCTGTTTTTAAAATTTTAATATGTAATGTTATATAAAGACCTACATCAAATAAATCAATTTTTTCATTTTCTTTAAATTGATATTCAAAAATACAATTATTTAAAAAATAAAAATAATTTGTTGGAGCTAGTTTTGAAGTATTATATTGATATAAATTTTGTAATAATTTCAAATAACTTATTATTATATTTTCATCAAAAAGTGAGTTATCAAAATATATTTTTGATAAATTTTGATATATATAATTATATATTTCATGTTTACATTCACAGTTATTGATTAAAAAATTAATTAATTGGAAAAAATTATTTTGGTATTTTTCATCCTTTAAAAATCTTTTTATAAAAATTTCAATGAGTAAAAGAAAAAAATTAATTTTTTTAAGTTTTATTCTATTCATATATAAAGAAATATATATTCTATCATTTCTAAAATAATTAATTAATTTAGTGAAAATATTATCTATATCTTCATCACTTGTTTCTTGATTTGTTAATTGTGTAATTGAATCTTCTATGAAAGATATTTCCATATTTGATTAATATTATACTTTTCAAAAAAATATTATTTATTTAAAATAAAAAATATTTTTTAGATAAATATTTATTAATTATAAAACAATAAGCAAAATAATTATATCAATTAAAAATAAATAATTAATAAATACTAAAACAAAAAATATATAATTTTCTAAATTTTATTCAATGTCTTATTTAAAGAAGGTAATTTTTGATTACTTTTATATTTATTTTTTTCATTACCACTTTTATTTTGATTATTTTGTTCTTTTTTAGGTTCAGAATTATTTCTTGCAATAATTTCATATTCTTTAACTTTACTTTTAATATTATTTGTAAATTGTATTTTATCATCATTTTTAATAAGAATAGTCCCAGTTAATTTATTTTGTCTTCTTGTTAAAGTATGATTTTCACTAAAAACTCCATTTGATATTTTTTCAATATTATTAACAAAATCATTTTTAATTTTTGAATAATTATTTTTACTATCTAAATCAATTTTATTTTTAATTTTAACAGTTTTTGTCTTATTTTTTATTCTTTCAAAATCATGTTTTATTTCTGTTGATTCAGTGAGATTATTATTTTTTTTTTGATTATCAAAAATTAAAGGTGGAGTTTCTCCATTATCATAACATTGAATTAAATAATGTTTATTTTTATTTTTATCAATTTTAATTAATTGATTTGTACTATAATTTGAAGAAGGTTGAAATTTAATTTTATTATGACTAGTAGTATTATCATTTAAGTCTTTTATTGTTAATTTATTATTTTTTGAAATATTAATTTCATGTTTTATTTCTTTATAACAATTTTCATAATCACTAAAACTAATATTATATAATTCTTTAATTAATTTAAAATATTTTCCATCTTCTTCATTTATGAATTTTTCTCTTCCAAGATGAATTAAACTAAAAGCAATTTTAAAAGGATTATATTTAAAGAAATATGATTTTGAAGTAATTAAAGCTAAAGTTTTTTTAATATAATTATATGTATTATTAATAGTATTAACAGGTTTTCCTTTAATTTCTTCTTCAAATATAAAACCATTTGATAAAAGTACCATTAACCAATCATAAGAAGAATAATTAATTAGATTATAATCTATTAATTTTAAACAAATAATTTCATATTTTAATATTTCATCAATTTGAAGTATAATTTTATCATTTAATTGAGTTAAATCATTAAAATCTGGTTCAAAAATATCATTTTCATTATATTTACCACTAATTAAAAAAAAACCAATTGTTAAATATATCATTCTTTTTAAATTAATATCTACAACATTTTTCATTGTATTATCTATATAATTTAAAGCTTTATAAAAAGTAGAATCAGAATATTTCAAATGCATACTTAATTTTTGTAAATATGTCATTCCATTCTTTCTTTTTTTTAAATAGGAATTTTGAATTATATTTGTATCTTTTGTAATTGGACATCTTTTTCTCATATTTTTATATATTTCAATTGGATCTTCACATAATTTTTTCTCCATTGATATTGGTTTTATTACATAATGTAATATTTTATTTTCTTTTATAATTAATCCCCCACAATTTTCACAAAATGTATATTTTTCATTTTTAACATTTGAAATTTTATTATGTTTACATTTTTCTTTTTTTAGATTTTGATTTTTCGACATTTGATTTTTTATAATAAAATAAAATAATAATGAAAAATAAATTTATATATTTTAATTTAATCGAAATAAAGTAAATTAAATTTTATTTTTTCTAGAGTTTTAATTTAAAAAAATTAAAAAAATGTAAAATTAAAATTTAAATATCTTCTATTTCATTTTCATTTTCATTATTATTTTTATTAGTATTAATATTATCATTTAATTTGCTTTCTTCTATTTTAGATTCTTCTTTATTAAGTAAAACTGATTGAGCCATTTTAATATTGTTGAGTTCATTAAAATTATTGGTAAATCCTAATTGTTTTGGAAGTATATTAATTTGACTTACTGCAATTTTTTTTCTTTCTTCATCAAAATGATTAATATTAACACATTGTTTAATAGAATCTACATAATGTTTTAAAATATCATTATTAGACATTTGCTCAAGATTATTATAAGTATTAATAATTAATCCTTCTAATTCTTCTTTATTTTTATTTTCTAATATTTGATCAATGTTATTATAATTAAAATTTTCTTCTACACTAATTTGAGACTTTACTAAACTTTGATTAATTGTATTTATAATATTATTTTGATTTTCTTTATTATCAATAATTTGATAATAATTTTCTTCATTTGGATTTTTAAAAGTATTTTGATCTCTTGATTTATATTTATTATAAAATTCATTTATTGTTAAAGTATTAACAATTAATTGTTGTTTTGCCCTTAATTTATTTTCATTTGGAGATATTTCTTTTTTTTCATCTTCAAGTGATTCTAAATTACGTTTATTAGTATTTAAAATTGGTTTTTTTGGAAATTCATTTTTTTCTATATCTTTGTTAATAATATCCGTTTTTTTATTTGTAACTACATTTATTATTTTTGAAATATCTGACATTTGATTGATAATATTTTTTTTTAAAATAATATCATCATCATCATTATCATCTATTAATTCTCCACCATAGAAATTTGTTTTTTTATCAATTTTTTTAATTGGTTTTTTTTCTTCTATAATATTTGGTTTACTTCTAAAATCATTTTTTTTTTCTTCTTCTCTATTATTTACATTAACAGTTATATTTTTTTTATTATCTCTTAATCTTCTATTTTCTTCTCTTAAATCATTTAATTGTGATTCATATAAATCTTTCATTTCTCTTAATGCATTTGCATTTTTTTCATTTTGTTCTTCCATTCTTTTATTCATTTCATTTATATTATCTTTTAATAATTTTATTATTTCTTCATTATTATTATTATTATCATTATTTTTTTCAATAATTTTTTCAGTATAACCACTTTGTGGAATATATAAATTTGTTGTTTTTACATTTCCTTGATTTAATGTTGATTGAATATAAAAATCTTTTAAGTCTTTTAATGTATCTTTAAAATTTCTTTCCATTTTTTCCATTTGTTTCTCATAATTATCAGATTCTAATTTTCTTTGTTCTTGATAATTTTTCATATTGCCATCTTGAAAATTTTTAAGATAAGTTTCAAATTGTTTTTTTAAATCATCTATTTTTTTTTCTATATTACTGTCTTCTCTTTGACTTTTTATTTTAACATTTATTTGATGTGCTTTTTTCATATGTCTTTGTAAATCTTCTTCACTATAAAATTTTACTCCAGTACAATATTTACAAAAAAATTCTCCTTCATTTTCATTTTTTATAACATGACTATTATTAATAGAAACATTTATATCAGTTTTTTTTCTTAATTTTCCCATATTTTGAATTACATTTTTATAAGTTAATAAAACTCTATCATCATTTTGTTTTTGTTTTTTAAATTTAGTAATTAAATCTTTATTTTCTCTTAAACTTGCATCTTTATTTTCATTTTCATTAATTAATCTTGAATTTTCATCACTAAGATATTCAATTTTACTTTCTAATTGATTTTGATTTTTGAGAACATTATCAATTATAATTTGATAAAGTTTAATTAATTTTGCAATATTACCTTCTGGAACAGAACCAATTTCTTCTTCTGAAATATTTGAATAAATCATATTATCAATATAATTATTTAATGGAGTTAAATCATTTGTACTTCTTAATGCATCAATATCAATTTTCATTATATTTCTCCATTTAATATTCATATTTCTTTCATTATAAGGGCTATAATCCATTGAATTATAATTTTGATTTGATATTGGATTTGAATTTTGACTTGAATTTATATTTTGATTTGGATAGTAATTTGGATTTTGTTGATATTGATTTTTATTATTATTGTTTAGTGGCATTGTTTGATATTTATTTTGTTGATAATTAAAATTTTGATTTGGGTATCCATAATTGTTATTCATAGAAATTTATATTTTATATTTTTTTAATGTTTTTAATTTTATTTATTTTATTGATTAAAAAAAAATAAATACGTTAATTATAATTGTTTAATCAAATAAAATGGGAGTTTGTATTGCAAATAAGTAAAATATTATATATAATAATATAGAAAAGAAATGAAAATATTGAATTAAATGTTGCCCAAATAGAAAAGGAAAAAGAAGTTGTTGAAAATGAAATATTTGAATGTTCTATTGAAACTAAGTTTAAATCTGTAATTAATAATAATAATAATAATGATAATAGTTTAAAGACTAGTTTAAATAAAAAAGAAAAAATTAGTAATAGAATTCAAAATTTAGATAATTTAATTCATTTTTCAAATTTGACATCAAAAAAAATAGATAATGTTAAAAATAATGAAGGAAATGAAGTGTCTTCAAAAAAATAATTAAAAATATAAAAATCAAATCAACTACTGTAAATTATTTTTTGAAATTTTGTAAATAAAAATATATCTAATAAAATTAATTATTAATATTATATATAAGCTATTTTTTTTCATTTTTTATTGATTTTTTAATTATTCCTTTTCTTGATAAAACATTTTCTAAATAATTATTTGATTGATTAATTTTTTGAAGTGTTTCATTAATAAAATTATAATTTGTTTCCTTTCCTAATTCTAATTCTTCATCATCACTTGAAAAATCATTTTCAATCATTTTATATAATTTTCTAGAAACTTCTTTATCAATATTATAATTTAATAAAGAATCATTAATACAATGGAAAGTTTTATATCCATTTTTATATGATTTTAAAGTAATAAATGAAAGAAAATTGATTTTTGACTTATTATAATTATGAACTGTATCTTTCCCATTTTCTGTGAAGTTTGTCTTAATTGATAATGAATGTTTCAGTTTTGATTTTATTGAATTTTTACTTGATTTTGTTGATTTTGATTGTAATTTTGAATAATTTGAACAATTTTTATATTTTTTTTTGATTGATAATATTTTTGTTTTTTGTCTTTTTTTTCTTAGGAAATCTTTTTTTTTCATTATGGAAAAAATAAAAATTTTTTAAAAATAAAAATGACTTTACCTAATTTATTTATAACCTTAATTCCACCAAAAATAAAATATTTTTATAAAAATAAAATTATTAAATATTAAGTATTTTTAGTCAATTATTTTATTTATAAAATTCATTAATTAACCAAAAAAAAAGAAAAAAAGACAAATTCATGGAATGAAAATAAAAATAGAAGAATGCAACAATTAGAAAAAGAAATTAAAAAATATACTGATTAAAAGAAAAATAATTAATTATTTTTCAAAACATATTTATTGAATCATATAAAATTATAAATATTAGTTTTTTTTAATGAAAACTATTTTTGTTTTTATATTTTTCCAAAAATTGCATAATATATATATGTCTATTCTTTTTAAATTCATATTTATTTATTTTTAAATTATTTTTTATATAATTTTGAATATAATTAATTTAGTTAAGAAATAAAATATATAATTTATTTAAATAATATTATTTTTTCAATTATGGTTTTAATAATTTTTAATATTTTTTAAAATATTTAATTAAAATAATATCCAATAAAAAAGGAAATTTTAATTAAAAGAAGATATTGTTTTTGAGAGATATATAGAACAAGAAAATTGAATTAAGAAATGATTTTTTTCAAAATTATAATCAATAAGGAAATAATTAAAAAAATATAATGATTAGTAAACATCAAAATGTTCATAAATGAAATTAAAAAATGAGATACTAATAAACATTAATTTAAATTTATCTAATTTAGGAAAGATGTTTCAAGTTTTAATATTATATAAAACTAATATAAATACTCAAATGATACTATTGGTTAAATGATTTAAATGATATTTAAATGAAAATTTAATAATTAATAAATCATAATATTGAAATAAAAAAAATATTATTAACTTTAGAATTGATAGAAATTAATATTTAAAAAAGGAATATACTTCTAAAATTAGGATAGAATAAAGATAAATCTTATTTAAATATTAATTATAATATATAAATTTTTTAAATATTTTTTTATTATTTATTTGTAAAGATTAATTAATGTCATCATTGGAATTTTTTTCAAATGATATTAATGGATGGATTCATATTCAAATTGGAGAGTTATATGAATTATTAAAAGAAAATAATCTTTTAACAAATGAAAATTTATATTTTTTTGATAAAAATAATATTTTAAATATTCAAAAAGAAGGGAATAAATTAAATCTACTTGATGGAATTTCAATAGGGAATTATATTGAATTTAAAATTAAAGTCATTTACATTATTAAAATAAATCCCAGTACCCAAAAATTATTTATTGAAGGATATGAGGAAAATTTTTCTCAATCAAATAAAATTATTTGGGCAAAAGGAAAAATAATTTCATTTGATAAAGAAAAGCAAATCTTTTTTATTGAACATAATAATACAATTTATGTAATTGATAATATAAATGATTTAAGATTTTTAACTGAAATTAAAAATGAAAAAACTTTTTGTTTAAAAACTATAAGTGATGTTTCAAAAAGAATAATTGAAGAAATTGTTTCAGAAAAAAAAGATTTATCATATTTTTATGATGAAGAAAATAAAGAATTTATTTTTGTTGCAGAAAAAAATTATTGTTTATTTATTAATGAATTATTACAAATAAAAAAAGATGAAAAAGAACAAATTGATAAATATGAAAAAGAAATAGAAATAGAATCAAATAATATAAATGAAATGAAAAAAATTTCAAAAAAGAATTTCAAAGAGATTTTAATTTACAATTATAAATTTAAAGATTATATTGAAGAATTAATTAAAGATGTTTCAAAAGTTGAATATTCAATTTTTCAAAGTGAACAAAATGAAAATGATTTTAAAATTATTTTATATTCTAATAATAAGGAAGAATTAGAAGAAATTAAAAAAGATTTAACTTATTATACTGAAATTATTCATACTGATTTTGGTGTTAATGAAACAGAAATAGATGAAATGATTAAAAAAATAAAAATTAATTATTCAGTTATAGATAAAAATAATATATATTTAATGGATAAAGATGAAAATAAAATTATTAACTTTAAAAAAGTATTTAATATATCATCTTTTTATTCAAAAAAAATAGCAAAAGAAACAAAAGAAAATGAAAATGTTAAAAAAGAATTAAATTTATTTATGAAGAAAATTACAAATAAAAAAAAATAAAATAAATTAAACAATCTAAGTTAAAATTTAAATTAAATATTCTTTTTTATAATATAAAATAATATTGTATTAAAATAATAAATTTAAATAAAATAATAAAAATATTATAATTTATTTTGGTGAAAAATCCTTTATTGTATTAACTACAAGTTCCATATTTTCATATAATGATTTAATAGATTTTTTAAAGCTTTTAGTATATTTTGCTTGAAAAGTATATTTCCTATAAAAAATTAAAAATTAATCTATACAATAAAAGTCTACAATCATCAGTTTTAATTTCTCTTTTTATTTCATCAATTAATTCTGCATCAACATTTAATGTATTTGATATTATTGTTGCAATTTTTGCACTTGGGAAATTTAAATTTGCTTCACTATTATTATTATTTTGATTTATTTACTATATTATATATTCATCATTATTTATAGTAATTTTATTATTTTCTATTTCCATTTTTAAAATAAGATTAAATATTTAAAATTATCAATTCAAAAAATAAAAATTTTTAAAAATATGAACAAAAAAAAAAAAAAAACAAAAAAAAAATAAAAAAAAAAAAAACTTAAAAAAAATATTAAAAAAAAAAAAAAATAATCTCAAATCAAATTATT
>Ga0256407_10007007_pt1 | contig 17180 bp, 24 predicted proteins | sample RumenRJG_04DNA_FD_193489 | JGI IMG/M metagenome (GOLD analysis project Ga0256407, IMG submission 193489) | Bovine rumen microbial communities from Lethbridge, Alberta, Canada - RJG_04 | ecosystem: Host-associated > Mammals > Digestive system > Stomach > Rumen | place: Canada: Alberta...
TGGAACAAGAATTAATATGTCATCCCCCACTTCAATTTTATTTCCAATGTTATCAAAATATTCCATAATTATTTCATTACTTCCAATTTTTCTTTTTCTTTGAACGCTTTTGATAATTACTTGTCTGCTCGTATTTTTCGTAATCGTTTGCAATATTTTTCATTTTATATAAATTTAATCAGTGATGTCAAAAATATTAAGATACTTATTATCTCTAGTTGTAATCTGTACACGAATATTTCCGTCAGTTTTCCACAAATCACAAGTTCGTGGATAATCTGCTCCATTATCGTAGCACCAAGATTCAATCATTGTGATTGCTTGTCCAAGACTACAATCTTCTGAAATAACATTTATTGTTTTCTCCAGTGATGTTTTTAATCGTAATGTACTTGTAAGTTTCATATTACATTTATTTTATAAAAATTATTAGGCAAATCATCAAAATTATAAACATTCCAAGACCATAAATTAAACCACATCTCCAACCACTATCCCAGCATTCTCTTTCCTTATATGTTTGGGGTTTAACAAACCATTTCATATTACATTGATTTATAAAAATTGTTTGTGTTTTCACCAGCAGCCATTAATTCTGCATATTCAGCATCTCCCATATTCTCAAGAGCCTGTTCAATCAGATAATCATTATAATCAATTCCATTATATTTCATAATTTATTCGTAAATTGTTATTGAAAAGTTTTTGTAATGATCCATATCTGCATAATTGGAATCATACCAAATCTGCATTTTGTGTCCTTTGAAATCTCCAGATCCGAAATCTTCCGCCAACTTTTTTGTTACTTCAATTTTATTACCTTTGAAATAACAAACATGTATTGAATATTCTTTAGAAGAATATGGTTCTTCATTTATTGGTTTATAAATACCAATTGAATAATCATAACGCCCTAATCCGAAATTCTTTTTAAGCCAACTCTTAACTTTTGCCTTAAGTTTATCTGCATCTTTACAGAACGGAGTCTTTTTAGATTCAATTTCCGCAAGTTTCTGTTTGCGAAGTATTGCTTTAATTGTTCTTGTTGAAATTGCCATATTTGTTTGATTTACAAATATAATATAGTATTTAATTTTAAAAATTCAAATTATATATTATTTATTAAAAATTTTATCAAACAATTTCTTCAGACCACTCCTTATGTCAGGATAAAGCTCAAAATTCTTTTCAAATGCAAAATTCATTGCGTCATCAACATTATTAAAAATAGGATTCTCTTCAAACAGATTATACTGTTTATTGATAACACTTTCCATATCTGAAGAATACCATGATCTATTTGGACACCAAGCACCCCAATTACCAACGGGAGTCAACTTAATCTTATATGATACATTGTTTTCATTTTTACACCAGCCAGAATGCCAGTCTATCAAATAAACTCCATAAATCTCATCACCATTATGAGTACTAAGCTTATGCCCATTTACAGCAAGTTGAGTTCCAAAAGGTCCACCCCAAAACATATGTTCCTCATAACGCCATCGAAGAACAAGATACTTACCAATATCAGATGGCTCAAATTTGCAATACCGAATTTCCTCAGTACCATCAGGATTCTTCTTAACTGTTCCCCTATAAGTTTTCTCGTAATACATTATATCCATATTATTCCCAAGTTCCACAAGTTTTCAAATATTCATTTCTAGCTTTCTGCCATTCAGCTTCCTCCTTAGCTTCCTCCTTATTTACATAATCGAAGAACTCACCAATTGTATTAAAAGTTGACTGAATTTTTTTAAATTCATTTTTGTCGCGAACAAACATTGGCAAATAAGGTTCTCCAGACTCCTTAGAATGTCGTTCTGCACCGGGATAATTGACAAGTGTACATGGTTGGTGCCAATTTGTTTTGTACTTTCGTTTCAACTTAATTTTACACAAACCAAAAATACTAATCTCAGTCTCGTAAGTCAAATCTTGGTCAGGACTAATACGATATTCAAGAACGTGGCTTGTACTATAAGGAACAGCCCTAAACTCAATTTTTAAATTTTTATTATAAGCAAAACTCATTTTTATTTATATTTTTATTAAATTATGAATTTAACAATATTCATTAATTACAAATATAATATAGTATATATTTGATATTTTTCAAATATAATTAAAAATTTATGGGATTTGTTTATTTATTATGTGACGGCGAGAAATTCAAAATAGGAATGACAAGAGGCAAAATTGAAAAAAGAGTTGCGGAATTACAAACTGGTAATCCTAATGAAATATGGATTCATTCTTATTATGAAACAATGTACCCAGCAAAAATAGAAAAGATGTTGCACGGTAGACATGCAACATCTAATGTAAAAAATGAATGGTTTGATTTAAGTGTATCTGAAGTATCAAACTTTAAGAATGAATGTAAACAATGTGAAGAGATTCTTAAAGCGCTTCAAGATAATCCATTCATTTAATGAAATTTTGACAAATGTCATCATTTTCAATAATTTCTCTTCACCTTTCTTTTACCAGTAATTTTAATCTTAAGTTTTGAGAAATCACCATCTCTCAACAAAGAACCAATTTTAAGACCTGGGTCAGTTACTGTCTGACCATTATAACATTTGTCATAATATTCTTTATCTACTGGTATTTCAAATTCAACATCATTCATTGAGTTTTTTACATGTTCAGATATTGACAAACTATATGTAGTCTGATGTATCTTAATTTTAACAATATAAATTGTATTTGATGCAGCTAATGCAAATTTGTCTTTATTAATTTGTTCAACTAATGTCTTATGCTGAAGTTTAAGTTGTTCATTAATATTTATGTTTCCATTTACCTCTACTTCAAGCTGCTGACGTTCTTTCATCAATCTATCGTTGCGTTCTCGAGATTCCATGTTCTCCATAATATTTTTATTAAGTAAGAATAAAGAATCATTGAAAGCAGTAACAATAAACTGCTGTTTCTTCAAGCTATCAATAGTTTGTTCAAGTTTAATTCGTTCATTCTTTAGAGCCTCATTTCGTTGTTGTGATTCATCAGAACAACTTACAAGCAAACACATTCCAATAATCAAATACAAAATCTTTCTCATAACTTCTTATAAATACCAGTTTCAATAATATTCTTTGCAATACGATACTTATTATCCTTGTCAAGTCGACTCATCTGTTCAATGATAGCATTCCACATCTCATCAATTGACATATTGTCAATCTTATCATAACGTAGTCCAGTAAAATTCTTATCCTTTAGCATCTGACGAAGCTTATTTGTCTTTTCCTCAGCTGCATCATCAGGAATAATAATCTCCCACTTATTTGATGTTGCCTCACGAGGAGAAAACATTGCCTCATCAATGTTGTGAAGACCTGATTGGAAAAACTTTGAAACACCAAGTCGCAATCCAATTATAGGATATTCTACTCCATCAACTTTATGTGACTTATACAAATTGTATGCAAGATTAAAATCAAGGTCACTCTTAACAGTTTTCCAATTACTGATTATCTTTGGTCTACTCATACTTACTTATCATAATTTGAAATAAACTTATGAGCGGAATCCCAACAGCGGTCAAAACTAATGTTCTCATTTGGAGAAGCATTCCAACTACCGTCATAGCCAACAAGATAGCGGCCACAAATATCAGCCTTATAAATGAAGAAACAGAAATCTCCCGCATTAGTTGTAGTGTTGCGGAACACAAGCTTCAGTCCATGCAGCTTTGCATAAGCTCGCAAATTCTCGACTGAGTTCTTTACGTATTGACTATTCTTATTCATATTATTTATTGTTTATTGTTTACAAATTTAATATAGTAAAGAAATTAAAAAATTAAATATTATTAGAAATTTCTTCTACAATTATTTCATTTGCATATTTTATAATTATCTCTATTGAATATGTTAATAAGATATTCATTTTCTTTTTTTCCCTTTTCAATCCCATATCCTTTAAGTAGAAGCAAAGCCTCAATCATTCCTGGGAGTCTACCACAAGGTCCATCTCCAGGCAGTGAAAATTGAATCCACCCATTTTTAATACAAAGTTCAATCTGACTATCTATAAAGTCAAAATATCTTTTATAAACTTCTTGATTAATTTGGAGATCATTATTAATCTTTTTGTAAATTCCATTTATGACTTCTTGACGAACATGTTCAGCACTTTTAATAATACCTATCATCGTTTTGTATAATTTTTTAAATCGTTTACATTATTGAATTTCTTACCTTTGTTTGTCCATGCACCAAGTACAAGTTTTGATGCTTTTGATACTTCAACAAATAACATTTCGGGAGCTTCTCTTGTCTTACGGAACATTATATTATAACTGTAAACAAAAGTGTTTTCTTTTATCTTTACAGTAAATCCATATACTTGATTCTCTAAAAAATAAGCATCAAGTTCTTTTCTTGTTATCTTACCGAATGTATTTATTCTTGGACGCATATTAAAGGTATTTCTTTACAAGTTCAGTATAATTCTTGATGATGTACCAGTAGTCTTCTGAAGTAATTCCATATTCCTTCTGAACTTGATGAGCGTCCATAATCATATTGAACTCTCCAGACTGACGGGCTTCCTCATAACTAAGAAATGTTGTCTTATCCATATTTTTATATATTATTTGATTTTTACAAATATAATATAGTAAATTATTCTAAATATTCAAATGAAGTTATATTTTTAATAAATAATATAGAATATTTTTAAGTGACAAGAAACATCATAAATATTGGGTCATACAAATATTTGATAGAACACTATAGTGCAATTGATGACTTAAAAAATAATGAATACGTATCTGAATTTGTTATGCTTCGTAATTTTACAATTATGAACAATATAATTTATGATAATGATATTTATATATTTGAAAAGGATCATCTTAATGAATATATTGAAGAGCTTAAAATAAATGGTAACTTTGGTAAATCAATCGCATTTCCAATAACAGATACAAATGTAAATAATTATAGTGATAGTTATACAAGATTCAATAGTAATTTCAATGATGATTCAATATATAATAAGAATGGTTTAAAAGGAGATGATGTATATGAATTAAAAGAAATTTATACAGATAAACTTGGTATAAAGAAACTTAAGAATAAAAAATTAAAATGTAATAAGATTCGTATATATCATCCAATGACAAAACTTAATATAAATGCAATTATTGATATAAATAATGTAATAAACAATATTAAGTTTCATTATCTTTGTCGTCCTTTTAATAAATATAAAAGTCAGTCTGAAACAGAAATAAAATATAATAATGAAAGATATTCAGAGTTTATAGAACTTTATTATCCTAACTTAGAAGAATTATTTAAGCAAAATATTGATGGAAGTTACAATGTATATTATGAAGAAGAATTTAATATTGTTGCTTCTACAAGAAACGAAAAATTCATTAATTCAATAATGAGTAATTCTTCAGATATTGAACATTCTGAATATGTTGAAGGTGATTATCAAAGTGAAGTACAAATTGTTCCATTAAATTTATTGATACAGCCATATAGAATTATTGAAGAATATGCTGCTGACTCTGAATTTAATTATAATGATAATATTGAAGATGATGAAAAGATATTTGTAAAATTATATCTTAAGACTCATAATTCAATTGAAAACAATTATCTAACATATCCAATTAATATAAGTATGTATCCTTATGAATCAGTTGATACGCAGAATAATGTTTATATGTTAGATTCAAAATTGCCTCAAGCAACAATTTCATTACATAATGAAAGTAAATTTAGTCTTATGTCAAGATTAGGATTTAGTGATGGCATTATATCATTAGTTGCATTATTCAATTATCCTAATAAGTCATATTTCTGTAATTTATATAAAGATGATAAAACAACATCTCCTGTTCTTGAAGCATATAAGTATTATAATAATGTAACCGACGATGATTATAAATTATTTGTTAATGAAGATATTGTAAAAGAAATTGAAGAAATTGATAATGTTGAAACTATTAGTGACGATATGATTCAAACAGTAAAAGAAGTTGCAAATGTCAATTATGTAGATAAAGGTGAAATACTTAATACATGGAAAGACTTAATGAAGAAATCAATACTTGATGAATATGAAGAAGAATTTGGAACACCAGGAAATTTCGTAGGATTCAAAGTAGATATTGCAACTGATTATGCATTCAAAAACATAATATTTTCAAAGAATATAAGAGTAAACTTTAATGATATTGATGATTTTGCTTTTAAGTTAAATGGAATATTTGATAAATGGGAGCAAAGACCTGAAAAACTTATTATAAAAAGTTCATTCTATGACCACATACTTGGAATAGAAATACAAAGTAACTTAGTTATTATTACCAAAGAGTGGTTCAAATATTTAATAAATAATGTAAATGTTCATCGTTTGACATTTATGTCACAAGCAAATAAAGAAAAAGGAGAATTAGACGACGATATGAAAGTAATAGAATTAAAAGATGATAATATTAATTTCATCAATAAGATTAGTTGCTTTGTAAACAAGAATGAAAATTCTGCAAGTATAAATGGTATTAATAAAAACCAAAGAATCATATTAAAGCCTGTTTTCTACAAAGTAAAAGATTTGCAGAATATAACATTAAGAAGTACATTATCACAAAACATTGGCATTAACTTGTCAGAATATATGACAAAGGTAGATACTTTCAAAATGATTATTGGTAATAAAGAATTTGTTGAAACAGCAAGAAATGACATATTTGTAATATTCAATATTAATCCTGCAGATATTGATGTAAATGGTACAACTGGCAAATATGATATTACAAATGAAGATGGTACATATCTATCTTCAGGAAATTGGACAATTGTATAATTATGATTGATTTATCATTAGATCATAGAGTTATATTAAACAGTGAATTTGATGCAGGATTACAAGAACTTGATTTATTGTTTAATACTGAAACTACAGAATTAATTAATGACCCAACATTTGGTACAAATTTTGAACAGTTCTTATGGCAGTTGACACCAGCAACATCAGCATTAAAGAAGTATATAATTGAAAAGATTAATGATACTTACTTTTTGTCTAGAATGAATTATGATGTTGAAGTTAATTTATATAAAGGTGAAATTAGAATGATATATGATGTACAAATTCATATTGAAGATAATAGAGGAAATAAAACAACAAGAAAATATCAATTTAGATAATATATGAAACTATTCAAGACAATAGATACATCTTTTGAAAAATTTGATGACACAGTCAGAAGATATTTAGCAAAGACATTAAATAATCTTGGTTTAGAATATACACATACTCAAATATTCGGTGTAATATTTGATGGTATGAAGGGTATAATGCAAAATATCTTGTTCTATATTGAAGATGCATTTACAGAGCAAAATATATTTACAGCAACTCGTAAGAAATCAGTTTATTCTTTAGCTAAAGTATCTGGATATGAAGCTTATTATGGAGCTGCAGCTTGCGGTACTGTATTAGGAAAACTTCAAATAAACAATCGTCTTAATTCAAAATCAACAAAGTTGTTCATTCAAAATAAGACAAAACTTATTAATCGTACAACCGGATATGTTTATACAATTATATTGCCTACAAGTTATTATACTGTTGATGTTGCAAAACCATTAATACAACATGAATTTAAAATAGTTCAAGGTACATTTAATAGAGCGTCAGCGGTTGCAAAAGGAGTACAAATTGAAACAATACATATTAGTACTACAAATATGTTTGATAGACAATATGTAGAAGTAAAAGTAAATGGCGAAACTTGGGAAGAAGTAGGTAATTTTTATGATATGACAGAAGACGGTCATCAATATATCATAAATATTGGATATGATAATACTTTCGATATTATATTTGGTGATGGTATATATGGAAAGATATTAACTGAAGGTGATACTGTTACAGTAGATTATCTTGGTCATAATGGTATAAATGGTAATATAACCGTTAATGACAAATATGATTTTACTTTTGATACTTATGGAACAGACTCATTAGGTAATCCTGTAAATATAAATGATTATATAATATTATCAATGCAGACATGTGTTTCAGGTGGTAATGAATCAGATACAATTGATTTTATTAGAAACATGGTTGGTACAAATTCACGTTCATTAGTATTAGCATCAGAAGAAAACTTTAATTTGTTCTTTAAGCGTTTCTCATTTATTGGATATACAAATTGTTGGTCAGATGCAAATACAATGTTTATTAATGTTATATGTCTTACAAATATTAAGAATACAATTAAAGATATTGAAGATTATTATAATATAAGTGTAAACGATATGCTTTTGACAAATAGTCAGAAACTTATGATTACAAATACTCTTGAAAATTCACAGAAATCATTTGCAGGTTTAACATTAAGATTCAAAGATCCAGTAATAAGACAGTTTGCATTTATATGTTATGTTAAAGTTGATAGTGTATATAATAAAGATACAGCAATACAAAGTATAAGAACTGAACTTGCAAATTATTTCTTGGAGCTATCAAATAATACATTATTTATTGCAAAGTCAACTTTGATAAACTTATTAGTAAATAACATTGATTGTATTAAAGCTGTTGAATTAGATATTATATCAAAATATGGAGAAGATGCATATTATAATAACCAATACATAAAATATGAATTAAACAACATTAATAATTCAATTCAATATAAAGAAACACTTTGTATATATGAAAAGGATAATTATCCAGGACTTGATGGATTTGGAAATATTTCATTAAATTCAAAACTTGAAGTTCCAGTATTGCATGGTGGATTTAATTATTATGCAGATAAAGATAATTATAATAAAACAAATGTAATTAAGATACCTGATATACAAGTATACTTTATTTAAGTTATTTGCTATAAGTTAATATCAAAAGCTAAAATTTAAGTTATTTTTAATATATAGATAATACATTATATACAATATGAATACATTTTTAAATTTCTTAGAATCACGTAAGCAGTTTATTGTAGAATCATTTAATTCAAAAGACACAAATAAAGCATTTGAATTAATTGATAAAGTGCTTAAGAAACATATTGATGGTCTTGTTCCTCTTGTAGGATATGTTACAACAAAACAAGGTGCATCACAATATTATTCAAAGCAATATATGGTAGTTCCTAAAAAGAACCCAGAAAAATCAATTGCTTTCCAAATTAATTTCAGTCAATCAAAAGAAAAGACTGATGTATATTCAATTGACTTCTTCAAAGACTGTGAAATACTTTTTGATGGAAAGTCAAAGTCAGCATTAACACTTTATACATTAGGTAGTTCACTTGTTTATTTCTTGCCTATTATTTGGACTGTAGCGTCGTCAGGTAACTTCAATTTGTCTAAAGAAGAAGCAATGAAAATTGGTCGTGAGAAATTATCAGGTGTTAAAGAAAGTTATTATTACTATGTAGGTGCTTTACAATATCATATATATGAAAATTTATCTCAAAATATTATTGATGAAACATTTAAATTAGAACAACATGGTACTATATTTAATGGTCAACAAACAATAAATGAGATGAACAACGAATTAAGAGATCTTAAAAGAAAGAAGATCGCTGATCTCCGTAAAGCCCGTGATGCAAAAGACAAAAACAAAACTCCCGAAAATGTTCAAAAATGGAAACAAGTAATTGCAGATATACAAGATATTGATAATGCAATTAAAGGTGGTGCAACAACTCTTGGAGAACTTAAGGTTGCTGTTAAACATAATGTTTCTATTATTAGTGAAATTGATAAATCTCTTGAAGAAGCAGAAAAGAAGTTCCAAGAGGAACATGAAGATCCTGACCAAGTATTCAAGAAGATGCAGAAGTATGTCAAAATGGTAATCAAAGGAATTAACCCATCAGTTATTCTTTGTGGTGCTCCTGGTGTTGGTAAGACATATAATGTAAAACAACAACTTAAAGCTGCAGGTTATCATGAAGGACATAATCTTTGTACTATCAAAGGTAAATGTACTCCTCGTGTACTTTATACAACTTTGATGGAATATAAGGACAAAGGTTGTATTGTTTTAATTGATGATGCCGACGGTCTTGTTGGTCCTAATGCTCCTGAAGATTGTATCAATATTCTTAAGGCTGCTCTTGACTCAGAATCTGATGATGAAGGACGTCTTGTATCATACGGAGTTGCTGGTCCTATTAAGGATGATGAAGGTACTCCACTTCCAAAGAAGTTCTATTATAATGGTGGTGTAATTGTTATTACAAATTATAATGCAGGTTCACTTGATACAGCATTAAGAGGCCGTTCATTTATTCAAGATATTCATTTTACAAAGGAAGACATTCTTGAAAGAATTAAGAAGTTGCTTCCTGCAATTGACCCAGAACATCTTTCATCAAAATCAAAAATAAAAGCATATGATTATTTGACTGAACTTTCAAATGCTGATGCTGAAATGGAAATTTCAATGCGTACTTTCGGTATTTGCGCAAAGATTTTTGAAACATCTGCAGAGGATGAAGATTTTACTGATGATGATGCACGTTCAATGATTAAAGAACAAATGAAACTTCAAGCTCGTCGTGAAAAGAAAAAGAAATATTAAACATAGTTATATAATATTTGTAAGAAGTGGTAATAAATTTTTATTGCCACTTTTTAATCTTTATATAAGTTATAAAGATATACAAATATTTATTATTTTTTATTTTTATATATATTGAAACAGTTAAATGTTTCAAACATTTTATAATATGATATAAATTTTATAAATGAAATCAATTACTCAAATGATAAACGAAGGAAAGAAAGATACATTTTTTTCAATGTTTAAAGATGATGGAAATTCTATGCTTTCAATGATTGCAAAGCGTATTGAAAACTGGGATAAAAACTCAGGTAAGCATTCACAAGAACCAATGTTTTTATGTGATTGGAATTTCCAACAAATTTCTTGGTCAACATTAGAACAAATGAATATCGAAGTAGGTGATGAAAAGGGTCATACAGATGGAGCAAAGAATGTTGGTACTTTTGACGGTTTCTTAAAAGAATATATGTCAGGAGAAAAAACACCTAATGAACAATATGTACTTGGTGTATTTATTGATAGATGTTTCATTCCTATTCCTGATAAAGAAACATTTGATAAACTATGGGATAAATTAAATCAAGAATAATATATGAAACACTTAACAGAAAAGTTTAATGAAAGTTATAATATAGCATTAGGTCAAGTTTCAACAATAAATGAAGCTTGGGGTTCAACTAAACACTATAAAGCAGAATTAGAAAAAATCTTTGCTGATTATGAAAAGAAAAAAGCTCCTAAAAAGAGTTCACGTCCAATGTGGGGTCCAGGTAGAACTGCTCCTGAAGAAGTTCTTGCAAAATACCCAATGCAAATATTAATTGATAAAGCTGGATATAAACCAAAAGAAGTTTGGAAACAAGTTTGGGGACCTAAAGGCCGTGGAGAAAAGAAAGAATTTAGTAAACAAGATTATGGGCAATTTATTGCTGACCAAATTGCTGATGGTAAACTTGATAAAGAAGAAATGCTTAAATGGTGGAATGAATATGAAGAATCTGTTTCAACTGCAAAATGGCATGATATTAAGTTTATTGCAAAACAAATTGACCCAATAAGATGTTGGAATCCATATTATCCAAAAGATGATTCTATATTACAAAGTTTCTTTACAAAACCAGCAAATATTGTTTGGTATTTGAAAAATGGTAACGGATTAGTATATAGTGAAAAGAAAGAACTTGGAGAATTTTTAGCAGATCCTGCAAATCAAGAAGATTTACAAAAAGCATTAAAAGGTGTTAAAAATTCAATTTTAAAAGCTCGTCCATCATTTAAGACAGGTGCAATTGAGCATCTTAAATCAATTATTGATAATTGTGATTACTCAGGTGGTAAACTTCAAGATTTGATAGAACATGAATATAAAGATAGTCACAAATCATATTATTCAGGTGGTAATGATAGAGATCATGAAGCATCAGCAGTACTTGGACTTATTATGAAAGTAATCAATAAGATATATGGTTTTGAAATTTGGACTACAATTGGTTCTGATAAAGATGAATATGAAAATGAAATCATTAGTGCAAAAATTAATGGATTAAATAAGGAAGATCAAACATATGAACAATTTGTTGATGACGCTGATGATCTTAAATTTAAAATCAAAAAATTAGGAATGTCTGAAAAGAAAGATAAAGGAGATGTTCATAATTCTTCATTTATTAATAATTATAATTACGATTTTGAAGTAATATGTACTAAAAAAGGTGAAGAAATATTCCATGAAACAATTACTGATGTAACAGTTGCTTCTTATTTCTTTTCAGGTGGTTGGTAAAAATATTAATTATTAATATGAAATCAATGGAAGAAATTGCAAATCCAATTAATGAGGATTTAACATATGATGATATAATTCAAAAACTTAATGAAGCAAAAGAAAATAATGTTCCAATTGATGAAGGAATATTAGGAGCAATAGGTGGAGCAGTTCTTGGAGCTGCAATAGGTCCTAAACTTGGAGCAGCAATTTGTAAAGCATTAGGTGTTGACCAAAAGGGTACATTTGGATCATTACTTACATCAAAACTTGTAATGGGTGCAATTGGCACAACTATGGGATGGAAACTTTAATTAAATAATTAAATATTATTATTTTTATATAAAATTATATAGAAACGAGAATTAGTTGCAAAGAACTAATCATGAAATTTATAAATATACCAAATATATAAGTATGAGCGAAAAATTATTGACTAACCTTAACTTTGCCGAACTTATAAGTAAGAATGATGCTATTACAGAGGCAGGTAAGGAAATGCTTAACGGATATAGAGGATATTGCTATGCAAATCCAGTAACATGTTCGTTAGTAAATGGATTTATAGCAGAAGCTTCAAAGTACGGCTTTGATACAGGTTTAACCAATATTTTAGAATCTGTAAACAGTTTTATCAAAGAAAACAACATATCTTGGAAACTTGCTTCTGCATGCGAAAGCATCAATGCAAACAATTCTACTTACAATTACATTAACAAGATTGGAGTACAGCAAGTTTCAAAACTTCTTGAAATGAATGAAGCTGAAGTTGTAAGCTACATCAAGGCAGGTTCTTTAAAGAATATTCAATACATTCCTGAGTTCCGTGCAATTTGTAAAGAAGTTTATAAGACACAAGTTACAGAAGCTCAAGCTGTTAATTATACAGTAGTAAATCCAATTAGCTATTGTATTAATGAAGAAAAAGAAGATGGCACAAAGAACATCTATTTCAAAGCACTTGGTACAACATTTATGATGAACGAATCTGGTGTTACAATTGTAACAACTCCGGTTCAAAATGAAAAGTTCAACCACATTAATGCATTACTTGAAAATATGGGTCGTGATGGTGATTCATTATACTATGAATTTAAGGGTGCACGTGGTGTTTACCGTTTTGAAATTTCAGAATCTGTAAATGAAGAAACAAATGAATCAAAATCAGAATTAACATTCAAAGCAACAAATATTAATGAAAAGTTTGAAGATCATGTTGCATTCCGTCAATACTGTGATAATCTTTCTAAGGTTCTCCCAGTAGCTGAAAAACTTCAATTAATGAAAGTTTCATCAGCAATTGCCGACGTATTTGAAAACATGGAATCAATTAATTTAGTAGACAATTGTAAGTTATTGACATCATCTAACGCAACTTGTGCAATTATTGAATGTAAAGATAAAGTTAATTTGACAGTATTTAATTCTATTAACGCTGGTTCTTCATCTAACAATTATGACTACATGGTTGAGGCACTTAATAATGTCATTAAGGTCGCAGGTGTAGATCTTAAGAATATGTATGAAGAACGTATTAACGAAGATATGAAGAAATTAGATCCAGAAGCACAACAAATTAAAGAACAACTTGAAGCAAATAAAGAAGCACAATATGCTATTCGTAAGAAAAAGATTGCAATGTTAGCTGAACAATTTAAAAATGATCCTTTAAAAATTATGTTACTCAATAAAGTAGCAAAAGATTTGAAAATGTTAGAAGAAACTGATAAAAAATAATAAATAAAGGTACTCTTTAAGAGTACCTTTATATTTTATAAATATCTTCTAATTTCCAAATTTCTATATAATTTAAATTATTTTCTTTAGCTATATTTCTTTTTTTAACATCTCTTTTTGTCCAAGTTAAAATAGCTCCATTATAAAATTTTGAATTTTTATTTTTCCATTTATCTAATTTAATTTGATCTTCTAAATTGTTTTCATTAAATGGATGTTCACCATGTGTCCAAAAATAATTACATTCAACATATAATCCATTATCTATTTTATTATTGTTATAATTTGGTATATAAAAATCACAATTAAATGGATATAATTTAGATTTATATTGTCTTATTATATTTGAATATTTTTCTTTTAATATTTGATATGAAAAATCTTCTAAATTTGATTTATTATATGAATTATTTTTCTTTTTTGTTTTAAATGCTTTATCTTTATATTCGTTTGTTTGTGTATAAAAATTAACTCCATATTTTTTAAAACATGTTTTCTTATATTTTTCTACATTTCTATAATTTTCATCCATATATTTTTTAAAACATGTTTCTTTTATTTGTTTTTTTATTATTTCAGATTTAAATCCATTATCAACTCCATATTTTTCTAAACATGTTTGTTTATATTTTTCATGATTAATAAAATGAGGATCTCCATATTTTTTTAATTTTGTTTTTTCTGATTTTTCTTTAACAGTATCATTTTGTAATGAATATTCTACTCCATATTTTTCTAAACATGCTTGTTTTATTTTTTCTTTAATTTGTTCATTTTGTGCAGGATATTCAGTTCCATATTTTTCTAAACATGTTTGTTTACTTTTTTCACTGTTATTATAATTTTCATTTCCATATCTTTCTAATTTTGTTTGACGTGACTTAATAGTTATATCTTTATATTGTATTTTTAATTTTTCTTGTATTTCATTTCTTATATTTTCATTAGTTATAATATATTCAACACCATATTTTTTAATACATGTTTCTTTTGTTTTATTTATAACATCTTTATTATTAGAACGACATTTGCATGAACAATATGTTTTAAATGGAAATTTTAATTGTTTTCCACATTCTTTACAACAAGGTTTAATATTTACATTATTTCTTATTCTCCATATTGTTTCTTTCCAAGATTCAGAATCATTATATCTATTATCTATGTATTTAGATAATAATGGCAATTTATTAAGTTTTCTTTTAAATAAAGATGTAGCGCAATTTTTTGTTTTAATATTTAAAAAGTAATTACGAATTATATTATCTATAAAATTATTAGTCATATTTAAGATATCTATTTAATTAATAATAATCTATAATGAACCGGTTAGTATAACATTATTAAATAAATTTACTAAAAATTTGTTAAACAAAGGAGAACATTAGTTCTCCTCTTTATTGTTTTCTAAATTTTTTCTTGATTATTATCAATATAAATCTGTCTCGCAAACTTACTCATATAATATGCATCTGCAATATCATCAACTTTTGGAAGATTATTTGCTAATTCGGGTTCAACACTTTTAAATAATTCTATTATAAGTTCTTTTTTACAATTACCTATTCCAGTTGCAAATTTCTTTATATGAGTTGGTGGTGCAATAAAGAATGATATATTTTCCTTTTCAATAAATTCATTTCTTATCATATAATTTAAACCTGCCAAATCAAATACAGATTTAGTTCTTGCTGAGGAACCATAACTTATTCCTTCTTGAACTATATATAATTTATATGATTTTCTTCCTTGAATATTATCGTATATACATTCTTTTATTTTCTTGACAATTGAAATCATATTTACAGTCTTCCAATATTCAGAGAATAAGTTATTGTCTTTATACATATCTAAATCAATCTTATTATATAATACATAATCAAAATTTATCAATGTATCTTGAGCTGCTTGTTCTCGTTTTGTCAACTTATTTGGCTTGATAATATAAAACATATCTTTAACCATTTTGTTGTCTTCATAAAACTGTAAACATAATCCTGTACTATTCAATGATGGGTCAATACCTACAAATATTTCTATTTCACTTTGTTCTTTAGAAAAATGTTTTATCTCCACGTTCTTAATATATAATATATTTGTGGATAATATATAAATATAGATATAATTTAGATTTAATTAAATAAATGTTAAAATTTGTTTATTTCATTCCTTCAGGAGATTAATATGATAAATGCAATATAGTTATTCAGATTATATATAAAATGATGCTAGAGGAACATCTACATCCATCTAGCATCATTTTATCTATATTTTAGTATAATGCAATTTTATTAACAAATTTTTACTATTTTTCAAAATCAATTACAATTCCTTCAGCTGGAAATCCATAACATATGATAAACCATTGTGCTAATGAAATTGCTTGGGCATCTTTATATTGATATAAGTTCTTATACGCTGCAATAATCAACTTTTCATAATTATCTAATTGTTCTTTTGACCAACGATATTTATACATCCATCGTTTGTCTTCTTTAATCATTTTGATAATTTGATAGTTTCTTTTTGAAGACTTAATTGTTTTGAACATTCCAATTACTAATGAATAAAATAATCCACGTGCATTATTATCTAAAAGATTATTCAATTCACTTTCAGTAAGTTCATGATTCCCAATAAATTCAATAGGATAAATCTTTACTCCGTAAACTGTTTGATAATTTGTTTTACTCATGTTAATTAAATGATTTATACATTCATTATGTATTAATTTCTATGTGTCCACTAAATGCTGCGTATAATAATTTAAAAAATATAACTATCCAAATCATATTATACATAAATTTACAAATATGATCTGTTTTAACATAGTCTTCAGGATCTTTTGTAATTTCTTCAACTGCCATCTTTGTTGCAGGATCCCAAAATACAGTTACAAGATGCCCTATTGTAAGAACAATTACACGAATCATTAAAATGATTAATACAATCTTTATTATTGTTAATGTCATAATAATTAATGAAATGTTTAATAGTTAATATTTAAGGCTTTTTATAAATTTTTTCATATGATCCATCTCCTATTTCATCTGAACTAATTATAATATTTCCTTCTTCATTAATTCGTGCATGTCTTTTATGCCATTCA
>Ga0256407_10007008_pt1 | contig 17178 bp, 21 predicted proteins | sample RumenRJG_04DNA_FD_193489 | JGI IMG/M metagenome (GOLD analysis project Ga0256407, IMG submission 193489) | Bovine rumen microbial communities from Lethbridge, Alberta, Canada - RJG_04 | ecosystem: Host-associated > Mammals > Digestive system > Stomach > Rumen | place: Canada: Alberta...
GTGCTACTAACCGTAAGCTTGGCTCTGATATGGGCTTTGCTGTTACTGGTGGTGGCTTACATGGTAAAGACCTCAGCAAAGCTGATGTGTCCATTAACATCTACGCTCATTTAAAAGCCCAAGAAACCGGAAGACCTGTTGAAATCAGCTGTGGCATTGGTGATGAAACAGTTGATGGTAAGCCTTATGAAGAGATTGTTAAAATTGCCAGAAACTACATTAAAAAGATCGGCGGATTCGAGAAGTTTGCCGAGTGGGGTTTGATTCGCTAATGGCGAGCTGGTACAAGAAGACAACGTCTCATAAGCCCAAGAAACTTGAACGCTTTTATAAATCTGATAGGTGGCACGAAGCTCGAAGGCAAGTCATCATCAGGGACAAAGGTCTCTGCGTGATGTGTGGGAAACCTGGTAGCCAAGTCCATCATAAGATTCACTTAACCATTCAGAACGTTGACGATCCTAGCATTGCTACCAATCCTGATAACCTCATCCTTCTTTGTGAACACTGTCATAACGAAGTACATCATAGGGTTGGAAAGCATAACCCATATTGTTTTGACAGCAATGGTGATCTCGTTCAGAAAAAATAAAATAAATTACCCCGCCCCGGTCGATATCACTTTGTGATTTGGAAGTACCGAAGCGCCGAACCTCAGAAATACGCGAGGCCCAAAATTTCAAAAACCCTATTTTTCTGGGAACAAAAATCTAAGGGAGGGAACATGAACAAAAACGTAACAAAAGAATACGAAAGATTGAAATCCCTCTTTAAAGATGTGGATGAAAAGAAATCCGAACTAGTAGATGAGCTGCTTAAGAAAGCGGCTTTTTTAAAGGACCAATTAGATGATCTAGAAAATGAAATAAATAAGTATGGAGCTATTCTTCACTATAGTGACGGAAGTAGTAAACAGTCTCCAGCTTATAAAACTTTCCTAGCTTCTGTTGGCGCATATCAAGCCATTATAAAAACCCTTAATGGAATCATGGGTAGCGACGTCATTGATGAAGATGACGAGTTTGATGAATTCATAAAGAACGCGAAAGGAGTGTAACATGGCTTTTGAAATTACCATTAATGTAAAGAAAAATGGCAAACTCGAATTAAGCGAAGAGCCATTTGAAATATCAGTCTATAGAGAATCTAAAAGAGTAAAACTCTTATTTGAAGTCGATTCAGAAATTGATAGTACGTATCATTACTTAAAATTCACTCATAAAAACGCGACTTATCTTTATAGGGTTCACGATAATGAATTTGAAATCCCTAAAGCGATCACAGCTTATGAGGGTGCTTGGGAGATGAGTTTTATCGCCTGTGATGAAGTCGCTAATAGTGATTCAACAATTACAGCAAATTACATCTATGCTTCAGAACCAGTAGTGGCCACAGTCCTAAAAGGAAACTTAGGGATTATTCATACATCAGAGGAGTTTACTTTGCTTTCTCAACTTGTTGAAGGAACGTTTGATCACTTTGAAATCCCTGAAGGAGTGAGTTTTGTTACCACTAACTTTTTAGCAGAGGCCACTAATGAATTTACAGTGTCTGTACCTTACACAGTTACAACGATTAAGGCACACGCATTTTATCAAAGTGGTTGTACGCATATTGAGTTTGAACCTGGTAGTCAATTAGCCACACTTGAAAATAGTGCTTTATATCGTATTGAAAACTTAGGTGATATTGAGTTCCCTTCATCGCTCTCGAGCTGGGGACAATACAATTTAGGTTTTTGCGGATGCGAAATAGTCACTTTTGGTGCTAACTCAAATTTAAGACAATTGTCTTCTTATGCTTTCTGGAGTATTCCAAATCTTAAGAAGCTCTTTTTACCAGATAGATTAACTTCTTTTAGTGGTGGGACTGCGGTTATCAAGAACTGTCCACTTTTAAATGAGGTTTGGTTCCCTAATACAATTAATGTACCTATTCCTTTAGAAGCAATTCAGGATTGTCCTGTTTTAAGTAAAATTAGTTTACAGAGCAACTTTAATGTTAATGCTAACTTTGGTAATTGCACATCATTGACCAGAGAATCGGTTATCCAAATGTTTAGAAACTTAAAAGACTTATCTGGTGCAGCATCAAAAGTCATCTCTATCCATCAAACTGTCTATGACAGATTAGAGGCTGAGGATATAGCTATTGCTACTAGTAAGAACTGGTCCATTGGAATTGTTGGTGCGGATGATCCGCTTGCTGGCAAGTGCTTCCATTACGAAAACAATTCAATTTCTATCGATATTGAGTTTGGCTCTGGTATCGGTTGTATAAGTTGCACAGGCAATGCAGTTAATTTCACATACGAATATCTTTCTGAAACATCATTCAAGATTGATATCACAGGTGGAGATTATATCCCAAGTGCATGGGGCAACTTTAGACCTGTTCCAGTAGATGAAGTCATAAACGACACTGGTGTTATTATCTTCAGCAGTGGCGAAGTCAGCCAAGTCAAGATTAAAACCTACTCTAATAACAACGTAGGAACCAATAGAACATTCAGTTTAGTACCGGAGGAATAATGTATGGAAATCATTGAAGAAAAAGGACTAAGAATTTTAGTTGCTAGAGATGGATGCGTTATCCAAAGTGTCACTGACGGTTCTATTTTGGGTAAAAAGCTCGTTTTAGGCAAAAAAGACTCAGAGATTCATTATCATGAGATTCCAGTGCCTAAGCAAACTACGGAAGATAGCGAAGAATGAGTTTTTTCCTATCATATTTAGACGAAATCAACTCAGGCCGCATAATTGCTGGAGAAGAGTTAAAAAGTGTCTTAAATGGCTTAAAAGCGGATTTAGAAGATCCTCGCTACTTTTATGATGAAAGACCTGGTCAATTAAGAATCGAATTCATTGAGAAGTTTTGTAAACACACAAAGTCTCCTTTTAATGGTCAACCATTCCTTTTAGAACTATGGGAGAAAGCCTTCTTAGAAGTAGCATACGGTTTTAAGATGAAAGACACCGGTCTTAGAAGATTTAACGAAGCCTTACTTCTTATCGCTAGAAAAAATGGAAAGACTACCTTCATTGCAGGTATAGACCTAGCAGAGTTTTTCTTAAGTAGTGGAGGTACTGACATCGTCTGCGCATCAAATACAAACGATCAAGCATCTATCTTGTTTGAAGAGATAAATAACATGAGAGAGCAGAGCAAAGCTCTCCGCAATGAAAGACGTTCTAAAAAGAATATCTTCTACATTTATTCTCCAAAGAACAAAAACAAGATAAAGAAGTTATCCGCTCAAAGTAGAAACAAAGATGGTTATAACATCGAAGTTGGCTGTATTGATGAAGTTCATGAGATGACTGACTCAAAAGTCTATGATGCGATTAAACAATCTCAATCCACGAAAAAAGAACCTTTGATATTTATCATTACTACCGAAGGAACTACAGTGGATGGCTTTCTAGATAATAAACTCGCTTATGTGAGAAAGATGATAAAAGGAGAAATCAAAGATGAACGTATTCTTCCTTGGCTCTATACTCAGGATTCAATGGATGAGATCTTCAATGATCCTAGTTCATGGCAAAAGAGTAACCCGAGTTTAGGAACCATCAAGACAAAGTCTTATTTTGATGACATCATGAACAAAGCCCGCAACGACATGGCCACAAAAGTAACTATGTTATGTAAGGACTTTAACATCAAACAAATTGAAAGTGGGTCTTGGCTCACATTTAATGAGCTAGAGAATAAAGCCACTTATGATTTAACCAAGTTAGAAGATAGCTACGCAATTGGTGGAGTTGACCTAAGTTCGACAACTGACCTAACAGCAGCTGTGCTTCTTATTATCAAAGACGGAATTAACTATGTTATTCCTCATTTCTTTATGCCAAGTAACTTAGTTAGTAAAAGAGTAGAGGAAGATAAGATTCCATATGACATCTGGGTTAAGCGTGGACTTATCACCTTAACCGATGGTAGTCAGAATGATTTCTCTAAAGTTACCGAATGGTTTGTAAAGATGGTAAGAGAATATGGAATCAGACCTTTATGGGTTGGATACGATCCATGGAATTCTCAATACTGGGTAAAGGAAATGGAAGATGCCGGGTTTACGATGGAGAAAATCCGTCAGGGCATCTATACACTTTCTGAACCAATGAAACAACTAGAAGGTGACTTAAAGAACAAGAAAGTTATTTATAATAACAATCCGATTTTGAAGTGGTGCTTTGCTAACACCCAAGCGAAGGTTGATTTAAACGGAAACATTCAGCCGAGCAAATTAAATAGCAAGCTTAAAAGAATCGATGGTTGTGTAGCTCTCATAATTGCTTACGCAGTTTTGAACCGCTATAAGACCGATTATGAAAACATGATTAATTAGGAGGGTTCTAATGGGATTATTTGATATTTTCAAACGAAAGAAACAAGTCGTTACTCCTGTTCAATATGACACTAGACTCTTCCGTTCAACTTTAAATATCTTTCAGGACTTTGGAGATAATGTCAATGCTAGCGATGTAGTAAAAATCTGCATTGATCGTATTGCTACTCATTCTGCAAAGTTAAAGCCAAGATATGTAAAAACGACAAATGATAAAACGGTGCAAGAGAAGAAAGGGAATCTCTCTTATATACTTCGCTTTCAACCGAACTATCTGATGTCACCTTATGACTTTATTTATCGAGTAGTAACTTTGTTATTTCTCAATAATAATGCATTTATCTATCCGGTTTATGATTCCAAAACTTATGAATTAAAAGAGTTATGGCCACTTAAACCGAACTCGGTAGAGATGCTAAAAGATGACGGCGGAAGCGTGTTCTTCCGTTTTTATTTCTCTAATGGGAAGACTTATACACTTCCTTATGAATCAATCATTCACTTAAGAAGATTTTATGGAATCAATGATGTCTTTGGTGGAACTAGTGCGGTCAGCGATCACGCAGCTTTATTAAAGACAATCAAAATTAATGATTCATTACTTCAGGGAGTGGATAACGCGATTAGGTCCTCGTTCCAAATCAAAGGGCTTTTAAAGATTAATGGTTTACTTAACGAAAAAGATAAGACCAAACAAAAAGAAGAATTTGATAATGCTCTAAAAGAGTCAATTGGAAGTAGTGGAAGTTCAATCGTTCCAGTCGACCTTAAAAGTGACTACGTTCCACTTAATACGGACCCTAAGTTAATTGATTCAACAACACTGACATTCTTACAAAAGAAGATCATTTCTTACTTTGGTGTTAGTGATGCAATATTCGATAACAAATATAACGAAAACGAATATAACGCGTTCTACGAAGGTGTTATAGAAGGTATCGCTATTCAGATGAGTGAAGCGTTCTCTAAAGCTTTATTGACTAGAGGCCAATTAGAAGAAGGAGAACAAATCGTCTTTTATTCAGAAAGACTTCAATATGCATCTTGGACCACAAAGGTAGCGGCGATAGAGAAATTGATGGGATTAGGAATCCTTTCTTTGAACGAATCTAGATCGTTACTTGGCTTCGAGCCTATTGAAGGTGGAAGTAAGAGATTACAATCACTCAACTATGTTGATGCTGATAAAGCAAACGAATATCAGCTAGATAAATTGTTTAAAAAACCTAAATCCAAGGAGGAAATCGATAATGGAGAAGGAAACTAGATTCTCGACTCTAGAAAGTAGAGCAGATGAAGAAAACAAAAAGATGATCGTTGAAGGGTATGCGATTGTCTTTAATGAAGATACCCTTATCGGAACTGAAGAACATGGGTTCATTGAATCTATCTCTCCAGATGCGCTTAAAGAAGCAAACATGAAGGATGTGCCATTTAAATATAATCACAATGACTCAACCTTAATCATAGCGAGGACCAGAAATGGTTCTCTTTCTCTAGAAGTTGATGAAAAAGGTCTCAAAATTAGAGCCGAACTCATCGACACAACTAGCAACAGAGACATTTTCAAATGTATCGAAGCTGGATTATTAGACAAGATGTCATTCGCTTTTACTGTTAAAAGTCAAAGCTGGGATAAGAGTGGAAAACTACCAAAGAGAACGATCACGGCAATTGATCGTCTTTTTGATGTTAGTGTCGTTGATTTGCCAGCATACGACCAAACCTCTTGTCAGGCAAGTTCTCGCTCTTTAGAGTTGGCGGACGCTGAACTAAAGGCATTGGAGGATGCAGAGAACTTAGAACGAAGAACTATATTAGTGAAAAGACTAGCAATTAAAACAAAGTTTTAGAAAGGAGTTCGATATGAACTTAGAATTACGTTTAAAAGAAATCAAAGCCCGTCTTGAAGAAATCCGTGGCTTAGTTGATTCTGAAACAGATGTCGAAAAGCTCTCTGCTTTAGATAAAGAAGTCGATGAATTAACAAATGAACGCAAAGCAATCGAAACCAAACTTGCTATGCGTGGCAAATTTGACCCTGCAAATGTTGTAGAAGTCAAAAATGAAGAAACCGAAAAAGAAATGGAATCAAGAGGTAAGGCTTTAAAAGAAGGCCGTACTGTTACCGTTACTGCTGATGGAGTTTTACTCCCAGAGCATGTCGATGACAAAATCTCCCCAGTTCCATTTAGAGAAGTTTCTACCTTAGTGGAACAAGTTCACACTGTAAATCTTAAAGGTGGTGAAACCTATAAGAAATCATTCGTGAAATCCCACGGCACTGGTGGATTAACCGCAGAAGGTGATCCTTATACCACAGCAGAACCTGAATTTGGTTATTTAACAATCTCCAAAGTCAAAGTAACTGCTTATGCAGAAATCACCGAAGAGTTAGAAAAACTCCCAGCGGCTGATTACCAAGGAGAAGTATTAAAGGGTGTTAACATCGCTTTAAGAAAGAAAATCTCCGAACAAATCCTTCGTGGTGCAGGAACCACAAACACCTTTAAAGGTATTTTCTCTGCTAATTGTGAAGCTCTCGCAGATGCAGTCGATTTAGAAATCTCTAGAATCGATGAAAATACTCTCGATGATATCGTCTACGCCTATGGCGGTGATGAAGAAGTCGAAGGTGGCTGTGTCCTCATCCTCAACAAAAATGACTTACGTGCATTCGCTGGTTTAAGAACCGCTGAAGGTCGTAAAGTTCACACTGTTGACTATAAGGCAAAAACCATCGATGGCATTCCATTTATCATCTCTAGTCACTGTAAAGCTATCTCAGCTTCCGGTACTGCTGTTGGTGAATATGGTATCGCCTATGGTCCACTCGCTAACTACGAAGTCCCAATCTTCAGTGGTGTTGAAGTAGCCAAATCCACTGACTACAAATTCAAAGATGGCATTATCTGCTATAAGGCATCTGTCTTCACTGGCGGTAACGTTGTCGGCTACAAAGGTTTCTTAAGAGTCAAGAAGGCTGCTGCTCAAGCTGCTAACAACAACTCTTCTGAACCTGAACCAGAAGATCCTGAAGCACCTGCTGAAGGAGACTAATCTCGGTCAAAACACGGAGGGCAACCGGCTAACCTAGATAAGTCGCCTGCGCATTACAATCGAAATGAGAAATCAATAAGAGAAGTAAGAAGGCCGGTTCTTCCGTTTAAGAGTAATAGGAAGAATTTTATCCGAATAAATAAAAGAGGAGGTGTTTAAATGTCGTGTGAAAACATGCTCGAACTGATGAAAAAAGCTTTGCTTATCCCTGCAACCGAACACTATGCTGATGATGAAATCGAAACTCATATCGCCTCGTGCCGCCAGTTGTTAGTCACAGCTGGAATTCCTCGTGAAATCGCTGAATCAGATGACTCATTAGTAAAAGCTCTTATTACTATATATGTGAAGACAATGTACGGATGGAAGAGCGATGGTACGGCGAAGGAACTTCCCAAGAGCTTTGACGTCTTACTCAGGCAACTGTGCTTGCACTGCCCTGAGGTTGGTGGAGGTTCATCCTCGTGATAGCCTATCCTAATTCCGGCAACATCTCTTTATTCCTATTACGTGTTAAAACAGCTGATGACGCTCTGGGCAACCAGAGCTTTCGGTTGGTTGGCTCCAAGGAGGTGGTAGGGGTGACTTCCTCTATCACTTCTAAGGAATTCTATTCATCTAAAGAAACAAAAATATTGCTGGATTTCAAAGTGTCTATTCAAGTGATTCTTTACGATAGATCTAAATATATCTACGTTCCGAATGAAGATACTATCTACAAAATAGAAAGAACCTATCAAAACGGAATGATGATGGAACTATACTGTTCTGAGTCTTCTTTAAAAAAGGAGGACATTCTAGATTGGAATATATAAAAATTGAATCACTCACACCAGAAATCGAAAAAGCAGTCAAATCCTATTCTTCCAAAGTTGAACTAGCAATAGTAGACAAGTTAGAAGAAACGGCGGACCAGATTCTTGATTACATTAAAGAAAACGCACCTAGAACACCGTGGAGTCATCCACATCTAGGTGATTCTTTCGTTAAGGAGTCCTATGGAGAAGGAGTAAACAAGACAATTGTTATCTATTCCAAAACTAAGGGCTCAATCGTTCATTTAGTGGAACTCGGCTTTAAGCATAGAAGTGGAAAGATAGTAACAGCTCAGCCATTTTTAAGACCAGCTTATGATAATTTCACTCCAAAAATGCTAGAAGACATGAAAAAGATAATTAAAGGAGACATGTGATGTTAACAAAGTTAAGAACCATTTTATTAACCGTGTTACCTACTGTGATTTATGCTCATAGTCAATATGATAGTGAATCCAACACTAAAGTTCCTTTTATTGTCTATCAGGAGATTTCAAAACGACCTCCTGGTTATGCCGATGATAGGCCAGTTTATTATGAACGAACAGTTCAGATCACATTGATCACTAAAAAGAAAGATGAAGAATTAGAAGAACGGCTCGAAGATGCGTTATTAAACAATGATTACATCTTTACTAAAACCACTGAGTTTAGAAATTCAGATGGCTCTTTGAACAGTATTTATGAAATAAGGCTGGAGGATTTTAAACATGCCAAAAAATAAAATTACATTCGGTTTAAGAAATGTTCATTATGCCATTGCTAACCAAGACAACAATGGTAACTGGAGCTTTGATACTCCAGTCGCTTTACCAGGTGCTCAAGAATTCTCAAGTGAAGTAGTTGGTGGATCTACAAACGTTTATGCAGATGACACCTTATACGCTTCTTTGGTTCAAAACGCTGGTAGAACTTTAACTCTTAAATTTACTGAAATTGATGATGACTTCAAAACCTCTGTCTTAGGCTACAAGAGACTCGCTAATGGTAACTTAGTAGAAATTGCTAATGCTCCAGTAGTGACATTCGCTCTCGGATTTGAATTCCAAGGCGATGCTAAAGCAAGAAGAGTTTGGTACTACTTATGTAGTGTCACTCCAATCGCTGAAGCTACCAAGTCTAAAGCAGACTCCATTGAAGCGAATAGTACAACGCTTAATATCACAGCTCGTCCAATCGAAGTTGGTGATGATTTAGTGACAAACTGCATCTGTGCTAAAGGAGATAGCAACTATTCTAACTTCTTAACCACAGCACCAGTGATTCCAACTATTCCTGAAGGTGAATAATCATGGAGCGCACAGTTAAACTCAACGGGAAGGAACTAAGATTAGCTTCTTCCCTTTTTACTATTATTTCTTATAGAAGTGTCTTTGGAACCGAACTTTTCGATGATGTTGAAAAGTTAGATAAAGCATTACAAACAAACAGAACTGATGTCGGTAAATTTATCGATGTTCTTTTCAGATTGATTTATGTGCTTCATAAACCTTTTTATAACGACTCATACGATCATTTCTTACAAGGATTCGATTTTAGTGTTCTTTCTAATGTGAACGAACTCACTAATTTGGCGAATGTTATCGCTGAGCTTCTTGGAGAAGTAAAGAAACAATCTGAGGGTACTGATTTATCCCCAAAACCGTAAGGCCAACTGGAAACATCACGGCAAACATTATTTTCAACTTGGCTTCACTTGGGATTCCGATTCGTGATGCGGAGTTCTTTGACATTTCTACCTATCTTGACATAGTCAAACTCCAAAAGAGTATCTATAGCGAAGAAGGTATGAGTCGAACAGCAACACAGGCGGATATAGACGCCTTTTTAGGTTAGGGAGGTGAGAAAATGGCAGAAGCGATAAAAGGTCTTAATATTAAGCTCGGACTTGATACGACAGAACTAGAGGCTTCTATCAAATCTCTCAACTCCGACTTAAAAGAACAACAACGTGATTTAGCTGCAATTAATAAGAACCTAAAATACGATCCATCTAATGTTGACCTTTGGAGACAAAAACAAGATAAGTTAAACGAAATCTTGCAGACCACAAAGAAAAAGTTAGATGAACAAAAGAAGGCACTTGAAAAAGCTAAAGAAGGAGTCAAACTTGGCTCTGTTTCTGAGGCCGAATTCAAGAAAATGCAACGTGCTGTCCAGTACACTGAGGCAGAAGTAGCAAAGCTAAATAACGAACTAAAGCAGACCGAAGGTAAGATTAATAGTCTAGGAAACATCAATGTAGATAAGTTATCCGCAATCGGTGGAGCCATGACCAAATACATCACAGCCCCTGTATTAGGAGCGGTGAGTGCTTTATCTGCTTTAGCAATTAAAACCACTGAAACTGTCAATCAAATGTCAGATACTGCAAAGCAACTAGGCGTAGGTCTAGAAGCTATGCAAAAGTGGGAATATGCCGCTAAACAGCTAGGTAGTGAAACCCAAGACCTAGATAAGGCATTTCAAAAAGTTAATAACCTGTTAGGCCAAATTGCTAATGGAGACGACGTCTCAGAAGAGTTAGCAAAAATCGGCTTAACCATGGATGATCTAGCGGGTTTAGATGCTGAACAAGCATTCATGAAAATCCGTAGTGCGATCTCTCAAGTTGGAGATGCTGCAACTAGGACTGCTTTAGCAAATCAGTTCTTTGGCGATAAATTAGGGACTAAATTAGGACCTGTTTTGTCTGCTACAGAAGATGAGTTAAAAGCATGGATGGAAGAAGCTGAAAAAGTCGGTATCGTATCTGAAGAAGATGCAGAAATAACCGGTGCATTAGGTAATGACATCTATGCATTAAAGCAAGCATTCCTTTCTTTAAGAACTGAACTAGCGACAGCTCTTGCTCCAGTAATTACCAAAATTGTTAATTTCCTAAAGGACACAGTTATTCCTAAGGTAAAAGAACTCATTCAAAAGTGGAAGGAAATGTCCACTGGACTCAAGGCAATTATTGGTGTTATTGGTGGAGTTCTAACTGCAATAGGACCGGTACTTGCTATAGTAGCCAAAGTCATCGGATTAGTGGGAAAACTTAAAGAAGTTGTTTCTGCATTAGGCGGGGCCACTAAAGTGCTAGGTGCAATTGCTAAAGCTGGTCCATGGGCCGCTATCATAGCGATCATTGCAGTTTTGCTTCTTCAAAATGAGAACTTTAGAGCGTTACTAAAACGAATCCTAGATATTGTTAAACAATTAATCGATAAGCTTGTTGAATTGGTCGGCAAAATTATCGAGAAATTAAAACCTATCTTGGATATCCTCATGGAAGTAATCAATCAGATTATTGATGTGCTTGTTGAGATAATCGATGGAATCCTTGATGTGGTGATGATGGTGCTAGATGAAGTAGTAAAACTACTTGAAAGACTAATCGAACCAATCACAAGAATTCTCGAAATGCTCACTGAGGTTTTAATTCCAATTACTCAGCTCATTGCTAAGATCTTGCAGGTTGTTGCTAGAATCATCCAATTAGTCATTCGATTAGTGGTGGAGATTATTGACGTTATTATTCAACTCATCGATGGTGTTTTAAACATTGTTATTGAAATCATCAACGTCATTGTCGACATCTTAGGCGAAATAATCAAAGTGATTGTGGTTCTTCTTGATATCATAATTGATATCTTAGAGCCAATCTTAGAGATTATTCTTGCGATATTAGAGCCTTTAATTGAATTCATTTCTGGAATCATTGAAGTAATCGCAGAGTTATTCGAGATTCTTCTTCCATTAATTGAAACATTCCTAGCACCAATCATGGATATCCTTGATGTGATCTTCACGATCGTTGAGGCTATTTCCCCGATTTTGGTAATTATTGGAAACGTCATCAAAGCGGTCATTGTTCCGGTTCTTCAAATCTTATTCCAAATCCTCAAACCAATCCTAGATATTCTCAATGCGATTATCTCCGCGGTTAAATGGATTTTAGATCATACAGTTGGATGGTTAATCAAACTGATTGGGAAGATGTTTGGAACAGGAGATTTTGATGCTGAAAATACAGTGAAAAACACCAGTAATTCATATATGAATACTGATAACTCAAGAACCACTAATAATGTCACCATTAACACAAGCGGTGATGTAGATATTGATTCAATTAATACAGCTTTAGGAGGTGCTTACTAATGAGACGAAAGTTATACCTAGTCAATGAAGTTGGTAGCACCTTCTATTTTGATTACGCTCATAACTCAGTTATTGAGGAAATGGATGGATTCGGTTTTGAATTTGAAATTGACTATCAGGACTTTGATGCTCGATTTGTTGAAACAAAAAGAAAGATACCGCAAAAGACCATTGACCTAACTTTGGTTTTTATAGATGGATATCATGGTTTTACCCGCTGGAGAGAGTTCCTAACAAAGTGCAAAGAGCTAAGACTTTTCTATGAAACTGATGCAGGAAAGAAATACTGCTATGTGAATATTAAGTCATCTAGTAAGACTCAATTAGAACAGGGAATTTTAAGAACCCAAGTGAAACTAGATTGCTTATCCCTTTGGCTTGTTAATAAATCAGCTCATATCGATGTCGTTGATACTGGTGGGGGCAAAATCTATCCTTATAGTTTCCCATATGTTTATGCAATCAGCTTTAATGGCAAAGTAACAGTTGTGAACGAATCTCCTAGAAAAGTTCCACTTTTTATTAGACTCATCGGAAACTGCTATAACCCTAGAGTTATCATCAGGCAGAACGGCGAAGATGTTCAAACTCTACGATTAATCGTAGATGAGCGTGATTCTCCAACAATCGAGATATCTTCTGAACCAACAGACCAATACATCAAATGGAAACTTGGAACTGAAGAACTAGATTATTACAGTAAACAAGACTTTAACTGTGATAATTTCTTATTTCTTCCTCCTGGTGAAAGTGAGATCTTTTTTGATCCTGGTGTTAGAGAAGAAGCTACATGTGAAATCTTCTTCAAAGAGGAATACATCGCTCATTAGGAGGACGTATGCAATTAATCTTTTTAAATGAACAAAACCTCGAAGTTTTGGACTACGCATATGCAACTGATGACTTTGATATTATTCTTGATGCGTTAGTGCCACAAAAGAGCAAATTCACAGTAAATAAACAAAGTTTAAATGCCAAAGTTGGAGATTTACTTTTGGTTAAAGATAATGGTTATCCTTATGTAGGGATCATTACTTCAATTAAGGTTGATGAAAAATCTCAAACAAAAGTAGAAACAAAGGATTATTTATCACTTTTAGATGTCGATGTGCCTTTGCCTACAACCTTCAATGGCAATTGCGCTCAGTTTATTGTGAACCTTATAAATAACACCTTTAGGTATTCAGGTGACACTTATCAAAATGTCTCTTATTTAGAAACAGCGGTAGAAATAGTGAAATCCTGTAGCCTGACCTATGAGGCAGACACAAAAGAAAACATTCTAGATTTGGTTGAAGAGTTTTCAAAAACTTATGGTATTAGACTCGAGTATGAAGTGGTGCTAGCCAGTGGCAAATTCTCAAAGATAAAAATCAAGGTGGTTTCTGCAAAGATAGGAATCACAATGAAATCAACTTTAGGAACAATCACAGATCTTAATGTTAATGACACTAATGAAGTTAGTTTAAACAAAGTTTATTACATTCCGAAAGCAGAGAATACTCAACATACAAATCAAGTCATTTATTACCTGACAACTGATGGCCAAGTTGTAACAACTGCACCAGCTTTAAAACGTATTCATAAAGTGAAAATGAAATATGAATTCTATGGCGATAAAGACTATGATTCTTTACTATCAAAAGCTACAAAGGCTCTAGTCGATTCTTCTTTAGAACATTCGATCACTTTTAGCTTCTCTTTTATCACAAATCAAATCGAAGATCTAAAGAACCTAAAAGTCGGTGCAATAGTGATATTTATCACAGAGAACAAAACTTATGAAACCATTGTCTCAAAGATGGAGTACAAAGGCACTTTTAATGTCGCTAAAGTAACGCTCGGAGAATATCGTCTGTCTTTGACAGATAAACTTAAATTAATAGATAGGAGGTCAACCTAATGGCTATACAAAAAATCACATTTGATGCTGCTTCAGTATCAAGCAAAATGGATGCCGACATCAATCACTTCTTAACAAGTGGTGTGAACGGCATTTTTTATGGCATTTTAGGTAGATGTCAAGCATCAGTAAGTAATAACTATATTTCATTTCAAAACGGATATATCCAAGTTTATGGAAGAAGAATCTATGTGGAAAGTGGAACAAAGATATCGGTCTCTTTGGATGGTTCTGCTTATGGCTATGTCATCATTAAAATTGACTTAGGAAATAACATAATCACGCTAGAGAAAAAAGAAGCTAGTTCAGCGTATCCGACACTTACTCAAGATGACTTGATGAATGGAGGCCTCATTTATGAGTTTCCTCTTTGCAGATACACTAAAACATCAACTTCAATCACTATTGATTCGACCTATGATCCTCCTTCAATTAAAAATGATCAAACTAAAATCAACGAGAAAGCGGTGGAAGTTAAAAACGATGCTAGCTCAAAATATGGATATGTTTATGATGGATGGTCACATTTGTCCTATGGACACTGTTATACCTTTGATAATATCAACTCATCAAACGCCTATAACGGAATTATCAGCATTTATGTTGGTGGTACAAACGTAGTGTTCTGCGGTGCATCGGTTGGAGGCAGTGGCGGTATTGTCTATTACCGCTATAACGGACAAGATTGTTATCTTTCATGTCAATTAACTAGCAGCAAACTTTATGTAGAAGACAGTAGGGGGAATGAACCAAAATATGCAAGAGTTATTAGATAGATTATTTTCGCCAAACAAAGTCCTTCTTTGCTATAAATGTGGATCATCCATATTTGGATTAAACGAAGAAGAAAGCGATAAAGACTACACAGTAATTATTGATGGCTTTGATGGTTGCAATGTTGTAAAAACCGACGATTCTGATTTCTTTACCTTTGGTATGACCTATTTTGAGAAGCTTAAAAGCTTTGATAGAAGTTGTCTTACATATTTCCTTTGCTGGGTGGATAATATCTTACTCGCCAAAGACAACATTGTGTACGTTGATGACTCGATTAAAGATAAACTTGATGAATTCTTATATATCGACTTTGATAAGCACTTTAATGATTGGCTATACCGATTGATTGCTTATTTTGGAATTAGACTTGAGAACTATAAAGAAGAGAAAAGCCTCTATCATTTATATCGAGTTGAATCACTTATTAAGCACTATAAGGAAACAGGTAAGTTTGAGTACTATTTCTCTAAAGAGAACAAAGAACTCGCGATGGACTTAAAAACTAATCTCAACATGGAAAAACATCTCCCTAGATTAAAGGAGATTTTTTCTTACCTTTTATCTCTTTATAAGGAGGAAGAAGAGAATGGAAATTAAAGACATCATCTTATCCCTTATTTCAGTGATGGGAACCATCTCATCGATTGTCTTTGCATTTCTAGCTTTTAGAAGAAATGATCGCGGTGATCATAAAGAAGCCGGAAAGAATGAAGGTGTTCTCATAAGCGATGTTGGTTACATCAAATCTAGTATCGATAGAGTTGAGAAATCTATCGAAAAACTAGAGACCGGCCAAGTGGAATTTGGTAATAGACTAACAAAGTTAGAAACCGAAGTTCATGACCATATTTATAACAAAGCGATTCATAAGACCATAGGAGGTACGAAAAAATGAATCAAATCTTACTTAATGTATTAGCGACAGTAGTGACATGTATCATTCTGCCGCTTATTTCTTTTCTTGGACTGAAACTTACTCAGTGGCTCAACACTAAGATTAAGAATGATAAAGGGAAAGCCTTGATGGAAAAGGCTACTCAGATCGTTCTTGATTCTGTTAGATGCGTCTTTCAATCTTATGTTGAAGCCTTAAAGAAAAGTGGAGGCTTCGACCAGAAAGCACAAATTTATGCTTTTAACCTCGCTAAAGATACAGCTCTCAAACAGCTAGGCGAAGATGCGAAAGCTTATATCTCTGAAAATTATGGTGATCTTTCTGAATGGTTAAAAACAGAAATTGAAGCATCAATTAATAAACTTAAAAACTAATTAAATCCCTGCGAAAGCCAATGATGGTGAGTAACAGGGATTTTTTTGTTGTCTTGACTCTTTTTTGAAAAAATGAAAAATTTTTAATATACTCTAACTCAAAGAGTTAAAAAATATTAATAAAATTTGTTTGTAAAAATTTTGAAAAAGTCGCCTACGGAGATACTTTGTATCTCCTTATATATAGTGAGGAGGTGTTTTATGGAAAACATCAAAAACATGGACATTGAAAAGTCCTTTAAAGAACTAGAAGAATGCTTCAGAATCAGAACCAAACTTCTAAAGACAACTGACAAACTCACTATAGAAGAAAAGGAGTTTATTAAAGGCAAAGCAGACACTGGATCTCCGCTTGCTGAATTCACATATGGTTTATACTACCTTTTGAATGAAGATGATGAGAAAACCGCAGAAGAATGGTGGAATAAATTCTTCTATCATTCAAACGGCGATGCTTTATGGGTTGCATCTGGTATCTTCGCTTATTTAGGCGATGAATATTATGACTGGTCCATGAAGTGTTTGAGAAGAGCAGCATGGAGGCAGCATCCAATTGCTAAAAGAATGTATAAGGATATGAAAGAACATCCATATAAATTCCCAGAAGCTTGATTGACCTCTATTTAATCCTTATATATAATAAAAAAAGCTACACATAGTGTAATGTCATTTCACTTATACTATTAATGTCATTTCACTCGTAGCAATTTACTATTAACGTCATTACATTAAGACATTTCGCAACCTAAACGGGATTCCAACGAAAAAATCCCGTTTTATTTTATTTATAAAATAAAAAAGTTGATAACTATTAATAGTTATCACTATAATATTTTTCCTCTTTTTCGTTCGGGGTCAAT
>Ga0256407_10007009_pt1 | contig 17175 bp, 7 predicted proteins | sample RumenRJG_04DNA_FD_193489 | JGI IMG/M metagenome (GOLD analysis project Ga0256407, IMG submission 193489) | Bovine rumen microbial communities from Lethbridge, Alberta, Canada - RJG_04 | ecosystem: Host-associated > Mammals > Digestive system > Stomach > Rumen | place: Canada: Alberta | collected...
GGCTCAAATTATTTACGCCAGTTTTTTCTGTCAAAGAGCAAGCTTGGGTATTACCTTGATTCTCTGCTTTTTCTGATAAAAGAATATTTACATCTACTGTTGCGTTATCAAAAATCTTCGCACCTGATAAATCAAGAAGTTTTAGAGGATTTGTCTTTGTTGCAAAGTAATTTCTCAAAGACTCACCATATCCAGCTCTCATCCACTTATTTGAAGTAATGTAGCAAAGTGTTCCATGCTCTTTAAGTAAAGAAAATCCCTTTTCATAGAATAAACAGTAGATATCACCTGTTCTTTCAAAGGATTCGAACTTTTCTTCGGCATAGATATCACCTAGTTTTTGATCTATCTGCTTTCCTTTTTTATCTAATACTTTAACTCCTGTAGCTTTCTGAAGTTGTATGTATGGAGGATTTCCTATTACGATATCAAAACCGCCATCGTCAAATACAGGTGCAAAATAGATATGCCATAGGAAGATAAAAGGATTTTCGATTTTTAGATTGATGATTTTGTTGTAAATTTCTTGATTATCAGAATCCTTTAATTTTGATAACAAAATCTTCTTTACATGCTCACCGATATCTTTTAGATAACTACGTTTCTTATAGTGGTCTGAAGTATCAAAATACTTGTTAATAATAAAGTTTAGCTCACTCAACAACCCACTATCTGTAGCAAATAAATCTGTAGCCAAATACTTTGCTCTAATATTAGTCTTTTCAAAATCACTTAAATCAACGCCATCAAAGCTTTCTAGCAAGCTATTGCCTTGCATGATCTTAAAATCAAGATTTGGTAGTGAATTTGGAGATTCTTCATCAACAATAATTGATAACCAAAAACGCAATCTAGCTATATCAACGGCGCCTTTTTCTATATCAACGCCATAAATATTTTTCTGAAGAATTTCTTTCTTTAATGAAGCATTTGAGATAACAGAGTTAGAATCGATAATATTGTGTAAAGCGCGCCTACAGTTAAATATCTCATTTAGCAATCCTAGAGGGAAGGCACCAGAGCCAATTGCAGGATCACAAATTTTTACTACTGATAGTAAATGATTTATCAAAATTGCATTTGTCCTGATATCGATAGTTTTAGAACTTTCATTAGTGTTTACAAAGTCAGAAATAACTTTTCCATCTTCAGCTAACAATAATTTGGCATCATTTAAAATAGCGATATCTTTGTTCTTTCGTTTACTCTCTTTTTCAATAAAATCTTTTATACTCTGTTTTAAATACTGAATTAAAGATTCCTTGCACATGAATTGGACAATTTTCTTTGGTGTATAGAAAGCACCTTTATCTTTATTATCTTCTAGTAAATTCTCAAAGATTAGACCTAACATTTCGGGATCAACGCCAACAACAGCATCGTTAGGATCATTTTCGTCGATAGTAAAATTGTATTGGTCAAACAAATCAAAAAGATCTGCAAAGTACTCTTTTGGGAACCTTACTTGAAGTTCATCCAAACTATCTCTTTCAAATAGACCGCCATTCAAATATGGTATTTTTACTATGCTTCCACTAGCAAAATTTACATTTGTATCGAACAGATCATTGTTGTCTCGTCTATCAGAATCAAGAGCGTTTGAAAATACAGGCTCTAAAACCTCATCTAGAAAGTTTTCTTGCTGAGCCTCCGTTGAGTACTTAAAAAGATTTTTTAGAAAAGCTGTATCTCCACTTCCCCAAGTTGAATCTTGAGGAACGCCCATCCAACCTTTTTTTTGTAAAAATTGAATAAATACAATTCTTCCTAAAAGTTTTTTTACATAGTCTCTTATATTCTTTTCTGTTTGTGATTTTCTATCTTCTTGATTTGCATAGACAGTTACTAATGATTCAAAATCATTGTACGTTTTTGTTTTTGTCTCACTAAGAAAATCAACAAATCTTGTATATTGCTTCTTATAATCATCAAAAAATCTTTTAGATAGAGCTTCCACACTAAATGCAGCAATAAGATCATCTTCTTTAAGCTCAATATTCTTTTCTCTTTTTTCAATAAGAGATAAAAAGTTTTCGGCAGCTGTTCTGCAAGATTGATCCTTTCCTAACAAAAATGTATAACGTTTGTTATCTGTAAACTCTGTATTATCTTTACCCTTTGAACAGAAAGTAAATCGCCACTCCCAATTATTGTCGTAATGGAAGATCATAAATGCACCAGAAAATGAATCCATGCAGCGTCTTATAACCTGTTGAATAGAAACTCTATTTCTTGCCATCTTGACTTTGTCAGTTACAGTTACTTCAAATATATCAATTGGGTAGAAATCAAGTTCAATCTGAGCAAATCTTTTCACTTCCTTAATACCAGAAGATGAGGCTAAAGTTTTAAGTTCAGGATTATCAGCAATAAGATTTTGATTGTATGAAGTTACATTATCTTCACCAAAAATTGGGTAAATGATTTCTTTTAAAAATGAATCAATACCTTGAAAAGATTGGTGTAAATACTGTTTTAAGTGCTCTAATTTTTCGTTTTTCATATTTATTTACCTAAACTTACTAACACATTGAGCGATAGCTTTTTATCGTTGTTTCTATTTACTAATTTTGACAATTTAGATTCAACATTGCGTAAAAAATCTTCGAAACTTACTAGTATAAGTTGACTGTTATTTGCTGTTAATTCTTCTTGATACTTTTTAAAGTTGCTTACTATAATCTTAGCGATATCAGTATTTCCTGCTCTTAGAGATTTATCCACTTTCTTCCAAATATCAAGGCTTTCTTTAGCTTCCTTAGAACGTATTACATGATCACGCATAATACTTTGCGCATCTGTAATAACTTGTTTATTTACCCTAGTATTTAGTTTATTTAAACTATTAAAAACATAATCTACAACTTTTTTCTTGATATCATTTAAGTTTGCTGATAATGGCAAAGAAGACTTCACATTAACAACAGCTTCTCTAACTTGTTTTAAAGCATCAAGTGTTGATATAAGAGAAAAATCTCCATTCGCAGCTCTAGAAACAAACTTTCCACTAATTTGGCTTGAATTTACATAGTAAATACTTGTAGAAGAAGGTTCTGATACAGAAATATCAAAGCCAGAGTCTTTATTCTCTAGGTATACATATCTTTCAGGATAATTGTTTCTATACTCTTTTAGTTCATGCACATATTTTTCTTGAGGAGACTCACCGCCATCCACTTGAGCATTCAAGTCATAATGAACTACGCTTTCATCAAGAGAAAAGATCTTGCTATCTTCACCAAAAAGGGAATGGAATGATTGAATTTTGGTATATGCCTTTTGAACTAGCTGTATTTCAGCATCACCTTGAGCACTAGGCATGAAGTTATATACATAAACAAAAGGACTCTTTGAACCGATACGATTTACACGTCCTATTCTTTGCATTAACTTAGTTGCGTTCCATGGCGTATCATAATTTAAAATTGAGCTTGCTCTATGTAGATTAATGCCTTCGGCTAATACATCTGTTGTTATCAAAATTTGATAATCATCCTTTTGCTCGCCCTCATAATTAGCATCAAAATTCTCTTGAATTGTTTTTTCTAGATCATTTCGATTTGATGCATTAACAGATAGAACCTTATATTCACTTCCATCAACCTGATTCTTAACAGCATCTTCAATTGCCTTTGCAGTAACAACAGACTCTGTAAAAATAACTAATTTTTTCTGAGGGTTGGTTTCTTCACTAAATAGTTTAGGTGTTAAATATTGATAGAACACAGATAATTTAGGATCTGCACTTTGTCTTTGCCATCTTCTATTTAAAGATTCCAAAATTAAGAGATCAGATCTAAGACCATCTAAATAATCAGAGGTAAAGTCAGAAGAATTATACTCACAATTTCGGTTTTTCTCATTTCTACCATCTTTATCTAGTTTTTCAATTTTTTTTCGAACATCATCGCAACACTGTTCAAATGTATATACCTTATTAGATTTTCCAGATTTTGCTTGAATATCAAATTCTTCATTTAAGTTAATCTGAGGACAAATAAACACGGTATCCTTTTCTAGCATCGTAATCATATTTCTAGTAACTTGAATTAATTTTTCTAATGAAGATTTAAATGCTGAAAAAGAGCTTTCCAAACGCTTAATTAGGTTAATTTGAACCATTTGGGCTAATTGCCTAGAAAATCTCTCGGCATCTAGATTTTTTCGACCTTCATACTTTACCCTATCACTTGGATTTTTTAAGAACTCAATTGCTCTATATCTGTAGAAATGAAGCCTTTTTTGAGAAATATCTTTAGAACTATTATCATCGTTTTGATTTTCTCTATGGTAAATTGCATCCACAGTATCTGCAAATAAACTTGGTAAATCACCTCTCAAGGCATACTTAAGTTCAATTGGACCTTTGATTTCGGGGAACACTAAATTCTGTTCTTTCATTACATCTTTGTAATGCAATTTAATATCAGTTCTTGTTCTTCTTACTAAAAGATGTTGCAAGACATCATTTCTGATTGAACTTGATATCTGTGATAAAACTTCCTGTTGTTGTTTTTTAAAGGAACTTTCATCTTGATCTGGCTTTCTTCTTGCGTTGATACAGTTAGAAAAATCTCTGTTTACCTTGGCAAAAAAACGTTCTAAATTTCCACCTTCTGCATCCTTTAAAGTGGACTTTGTATGGTCTCTCTCAAAGAGGTATATTTGATTTTGAAGATCTTTTGGTCTGTTATTTTGAGGGGTAGCTGAAAGTAAACCAATATATGGGTATCCACCTTTTTCACCAATAGCTCTGATAAGATTATCAAGAGCTTGGTACATTTGAGTATCTGCATTTCTAAACTTATGACTTTCATCAATGATAATAAGACCATAAGCTTTTGATTTTAGTGTTTCTGTAAAGTCACCTGTATCTGTTAAATCAAATTCATCATTGTCTGACAGGTCATCCTCTAGTAAATTATCAATGCTACCAGTAGTGATAAAGTCTACATGATCCTTTAGTTTTAACTTACTATCTTTATCAAAATCTCTAAGAGTGTTTTTCCAAGCTGTTTTAATTGCTGGAGGGGTAATAATTAAAACCTTATCTGAAACAGAATCTTCTAATTCATTTGCACAAATAAACTTCTTTATTATCAAGGTTCCAACAATTGTTTTACCTAAACCTACAACATCACCTAAAATAAAACCATGATGCTCTTTCATAATAGAAAAGCACTGCTTAACAGCATCAACTTGGTAAGAGTATGATTTGTAGTTTTTAGGAAGGTAAGATTCTATTTCATTACTTAGACCGTTATCTACTATGTAAGAGAATTTACTTTGTAGTAACTTAATATAAGCCTCGTAAGGAGTAATTACAGATTCTTGTTCTTTTAGTTTTTTTACAATTTGTTTTGCTGCTTTTGATTTTGTAAAGCCTTCAATTCTAAATTGTCGATTCCATGGTGTAGCAAGCTTCCACTGTTCATCAAACCAATACTTATGACCTTTAAGATTTGCTCGCTGATTATTTGGCATTGCGTAAATTATAGCGGTCTGAACTTCAATATAATTTAGCTCAGCGTTATCTTCTAGACCTTTTTGAGTAAAATTACTACTACCAATTATTCCTCTTCCATAGTTATTATCACCTGAAAATACATAGCACTTTGCATGAAGAAATTGGCTATCTCCATTTTCGTTAGTCTTATATAACCTAACTTTAATTTTTGAATCTTCTTCATCTTCTTTGCAGTAATCAAGAAGAAGTTTTATTGATTCTTCATATTCTTCTATTACTTCAATAGAAGAAAGATCTCTTAAAATGTAATCAGAAGGAAATTTACCTTTACCTATTGGATTTTTTAATAATTCTGCTCTTACAACAGGATCTGTACCTATTAAAAACTTAACAGTCGTATCTGACCTATGGAGAAAATCCTTTAATTCCTTACAAATCAAGGATAGAGCTTTAATATCCCAATAACCAGTAGCAACCATTAGCTCAGAACAATCATTTTCTGCTAAACAAGTTTTTATAATATTTACTACTTTTAATTGTTCGGAAGAATTATCTAATAAGGTATTACTTAAATTTGCCATTGCATCACACGCCTAATAAGCTTTTCTTTCATATCATAATAGTGTTGATATTTGAAGATTTTTGCTTTTTACATGACCTAATATTATCATCATATAGATTCAAAAAATCTAATGAATACATCATTCCATTGAAAGAGGCTGAAATTAAATGAATATCAAGATTTCATAACTAATGAAGAAGTCGGTTATCAACAAAATTTTGCGCTTTATAATAAATAGTTATCTTATATAAATTTATCTTTTAATATTATCTGTCAAAATTTTTTCAAAGAATCTACTGCACAATATTATCCTCACCTTGAAAAATTTTCTGATAATTTTGTCCCCGTTTCTCGTCCCCATTTTACGGGAACAAGGTATGTTGCTAGGTGCAAAATTCAAAATTATGCTAATAAGTAACAATTAGTGTTAATTTATTGAAATACAAAGAATAACTTATGAGAATTTGTAGTATTTTTTGAGGATTAAAAATTGGTGATTTTTTGGGGTAGTGGTGCGAAAGAAGGGACTCGAACCCTCACGCCTTGCGGTACAAACACCTGAAGCTTGCGCGTCTACCAATTTCGCCACTTTCGCATGACTAAAAAAAAATGAATTGTGGTGATCCCGATGAGAGTCGAACTCATGACCACCGGCTTCGGAAACCGATACTCTATCCACCTGAGCTACGGGATCATGAACAATCACTTGTGATCCGTGCAATATTATATCAAGATTATCCAACCTTTCAAGAAAATAGCATCTTATAGGCTATGTTTATCTTAGTTAATTCCCAATGTCTGTGAATAATTTTCAGTTTTTTTCATGGATAGACAACAGATCACACAAAAATTAAACGCTAGCTAGACATCTTATTTGTAATACAAGCTATAATTAGAAAGATAATTAAGGCAGAGAGCTTTAAGGAAAAAAGATGGATTTTAATAAAAAGTTAGCATTTAGAGGCATTAGAGCCCTCTACGGTAACGATGGTTTTGAAAAGTTGCAGCAAGCACACGTTACTGTAATTGGCGTAGGTGGTATTGGTTCATGGGCAACCGAGGCTTTATGTAGAACTGGTATTGGTTCTCTTACCTTAATTGACAATGACACCATCGAAATTACAAATTCTAATCGTCAATTGCACACTACCACTAAGACCTGTGGTCAATCTAAAGCACAAGTTTTAGCAGATAGACTACTTGAGATAAATCCAGAGCTTAAAGTAGAAGTTTTAAATATCAAATTAACTCCTGAGAATATTGATGAAGTTATGCAAGGTCGTGATGACTTTGTTTGTGATTGCATTGATGATATCGATGCTAAAGCCTATGTTTGCAATTACATGTATCACCATAACACAGTATTTATTGAAGCAGGTGGCGCAGGTGGCAGGATCGATCCTACCAAGCTTAATATTGGGGATATTGCAACAGCTAATGGCGATGCTTTAATTTCAAAATTACGTAACAAATTAAGAAAAGAATACGGCTTTCCATCAAACGGTAAAAAGTTCAATATAAGCTGTACTTTCTCTAATGAAAAACCAATTTACTCATCAAAAGAAGATTATATCAGTGGGGATTTACCAGCTTTTGGCGCCTCAATGAGCGTTACTGCAACCGCAGGTCTTTTAATCTCTTCATGGATTATTTCAAAAATTACTCAACGATAGTGGACACGATATGCAAGATTTAGATTTTGAAAATACAAGAAAGTTTTTATTAAGTAAGTTACCTGAGTATTTGAAGACTAAAGGTATCAATATCAATTCAAATTTCAATTGTGTAAATCCAAGAGATTTAGCACATCTTCCTAGTATGAGCTATAACGCTGAAACTAATACTGTAAGATGTTTCCACTGTAATGCTAATTACAATATCTTTGATTTAATTGGTCTTGATGAAAATATAACTGACTATTCACGTCAATTTGCTAGAGCTTATGAGATGTTTGTTGGCAAAATCCCATTTAGCTTAATGGATAAATTAAAAGCAGTTCAAGACGAGCAAGTTCGCACTACTATCAAAAGACCTACTTTTGAAATTGCTAATGATAGTTTTGGCTCATCTCAAGACTCATCTTCTCCTTTTAGTATTGCAAATGATGCAAAAGAAGACTCTTATAGACAAGATAATCCTAATCATTTTAATGCAGCTTCCCCTTTTGAAGAGGCAAGATTAAGACCATATAATCAAAGACAGGCAACCCCATCAAATATCAATCAACAAAACTTTGATGATCCATTTGGTCAAATTCAAGGTCTTAACGCTGCACCTCAAAATCAAAGTGCAAATAACGAATTTTCATCACAAGGCTTTGGTTCTTTAAATGATCAGTTCCATTCACAAGTAAATCAAAATCACTCTAGATTTGGCGATAATCAATTATCCCCATTTGGTAGTATCAATCATGAAAATGCCTTTGATTTTACTGATTATGTAAATCAATGCTCATCAAATGTTGGTAAAACATCTTACTTTAAAGATAGAGGCTTATCAGAGAATGTAATTCAAAGATTCCGTTTAGGTTTTGATGAAAAGTTTGTCGCTGAAATTGATAAACTCTCAGGCCAACCTTTGTATTGGAAAGCTGCGATTATTCCTTACGGTGTTCATGGCTATTGCGTACGTAATACTGATCTTGAGTCAGATAATAAAAATGAACGCTATAAGAAAAAAGGCTTCTTTGATATCTACAACCATGAAGTCTTAATTCAACCTGGTACTATTTTTATCACCGAAGGCGAATTTGATGCTTTAAGTTTAGAAACTTTAGGTTATAAAGCTCTAGCTCTAGGCGGTATTGGCAACGTTAGACAGCTTTTAAATAAAATTAGTGAATCTGCTCAAGAACACACATTCTATATTTGTTTAGATGATGACGAGCCAGGTCATGAGGCAACTACTCAATTAGCTCAAGGACTTGCTCAACTTAATAAAAAGTTTAAGTGCGTAAATCTTGCTTACCCTTACAAAGACATCAATGAATGTCTCTATAAGGCTCATGATATCCTAAAGCAAAGAGTTGATAACTTAGAGCAAATTTTAAGCAATAACTTTAAGTCAGTTATTAACACTCCTAACTTTAAGTACATTCAATCAACTCAAGATTTACTTTCATTAAATCTATCTAACACTTTATATTCAATCTGTACAAAACCTCAGATCACAAGACGTTTTATTGCACAGATGATTAGAAATAAGCTAACCCCAATCTTCTACGCTGGTAGTTTATCTCAATGGTTGTATATTTCTAATCTTGTAACCTTAGATAAGAGTTCACCATTTAATCAAAATGATTGGGAACAAGTTAAATTTGTTGAATTAAAACAAGACAACATTCAAAAACAACTTGTAGATGGTATTGAATCCCACATTATTCAAGGCATTACAAGATTTGTAACCTTATTAGATTTAAGTGCCTACACCGATGAAGCTGCTCTATCTCAAGTAAGATCTATCGCCTCAATTGTTGATGAGCTAGGAGTTCCTGTAATTGTAATGTGCAATGACTCAATTACCGACTCTGTTGAAGCTTTAAGCTTGCAAAACATCAATGTTTATCTTCAAGAAAATGGTGACTTCTTATGTCAGAGCATTGATAAGCAAGGTCATCCTATTAGCTTTATTCAAAGTCTAGGCGTATAAGATGCGCCTAAATGACGCGCAGCAAGCAGCTGTTGATTATGTATCAGGTCCTTGCCTTGTTTTAGCAGGTGCAGGATCTGGTAAGACTAGAGTAATTACCACTAAGATTGTAAGCTTAATTAAAGATCACTTTATCAATCCGCAAAACATCTGTGCTTTGACCTTTACTAATAAAGCTGCAGCTGAAATGCGCGACCGTGTGAAGGCTCAATTAGGCGGTGAAAGAGCAAGTTTAATTACCATCTCAACCTTCCACTCTTTAGGCTTAAATATCTTAAAAGAAGAGTTTGCAGCTTTAGGTCTTGGTAAGAACTTTACCTTATTTGATCAATACGACAGTCAAAAGCTAATTAGAGATATTGTCAAAGATAAGTTTCCTCAACTGCTTGTAGATAACACTGAAAGAACGGTTATAGAAGATATAGCAACTGAAATTAGTAATTGGAAAACAAATTTACTAAGACCAGAAGATATCACCGTAAAAACTCAAAGAGTACAAGTTTACGAAGCTTATCAAGCCTATTTAGCAGCATGTAACGCTGCCGATTTTGAAGATCTAATCTTCAAAACAACTTTAATGTTTCGTGACAATGAAGAAGTTAGAAATAAGTGGTCTAGTTATTTTAAGTATGTGCTTGTCGATGAATATCAAGATACTAACGAAACACAATATCAGCTTTTAAGATATCTCACCTCAAAATATAACTGCTTTACGGTTGTTGGCGATGATGATCAGTCTATCTATGCTTGGCGTGGTGCAAGACCTGAAAACATTAAAGTATTAAATACTGATTATCCAAATTTAAAGGTAATTAAACTAGAACAAAACTATCGCTCTACTCAGCACATTTTAAATTGTGCTAATAACCTTATTTCTCATAACGAGCACATCTTTAATAAAACCTTGTACACCAAGTCTAATCAAGGCACAAAGGTGCAAGTTATGGAGCTAAGAAACGTCACCGACGAAGCAGAGCGTGTGGTACAACTAATTCTGTCTCATCAGTACCGAAACCATACCCCATGGAAAGATTACGCAGTTTTATATCGTAGTAACTCTCAATCAAGACCTTTAGAAAAAGCTTTTAGAGAAGCTAGAATTCCTTGCTTTATCTCAGGTGGCACGAGCTTTTTTGAGCAAGTTGAAATTAAAGACATGCTAGCTTGGTGTCGAGTTATCTGTAATCCATACGATGATATGGCACTACTTCGCGTAATTAACATTCCTCGCCGCGGTATTGGACATGAAACCATCAATGCACTATTTACTAAGGCAAGAGATCTTGGAAAATCTCTTTATGAGTGTGCTTTAAATCCTAATATCACCAAGGAATTACTACCTAAGCAAAAAAAATCCTTAGGAGAGTTTGTAATTTTACTTACCAAACTTCGTCAGTACATCTTAAACGGCAAAGATCATGATCTAGCTAATGAGCTAAGTGAGCTTATTGGTTATAACGCTTACATTAAAGCTAATACTGAAAGTAAAGTAGCTGTTGAAATTAAAACTAAAAATGTCAAAGTTTTACTTTCATGGGTCAGCGACTTAATTGATGGTAAAAAAGGTGATGCAAAGCTAAACTTCATTGAAGCTGTAGATAAGCTAGGTCTTCGTGAGATGATGGATAGACAAAGCGATGATCAAGAAAACGATGCAGTACAGATGATGACCTTGCACGCTTCAAAAGGTCTAGAGTTTCCATATGTATTCTTAGTTGGCATGGAAGAGGGAACCCTTCCACATAAAAACTCACTGCCTAGCGATGATAATCAAGAAGATAACGTCGATGAAGAGCGCCGTTTAGCTTATGTAGGTATTACTAGAGCAAGACAAGAACTTACTTTACTACTTGCCCGTGAGAGCAATAGTCGTGGTGGAGTTGCAAGTGTAGTTCACCCAAGTCGCTTCTTAAAAGAATTACCACAAGCTGACATTGAGTATTTTCCTTTAGGTACAAATGTAGAATCAACTGAAGAGGATTATAAAAAAGATCTTGATGAGGCTTTACGACAACTTGAAAATCTGTTTTAAAATTCATCCATTAAAAAAGGGGCCGAAGCCCCTTTTTTCAATCTTTATGAAATATGATTAGTTGTTACCAACCATAACTTCCTTCATATCAGACATGTAAGCACGTAGCTTGCGACCTACAACCTCGATTGGGTGGTTGCGGATTGCGTCGTTAACCTTGATTAACTCGATGTTATCAACGCAGTTATCACCAGCTAGAGTCTCACCAAATACGTCTAACTTCTGCTTAGCCATGAAGTCCTTTAATAGAGGAATTGCAGCGTTAGCAAATAGGTAGTTACCGTACTCAGCAGTATCAGAAATAACTACGTTCATCTCGTATAGACGGCGACGAGCGATAGTGTTAGCAATTAGAGGAAGCTCATGTAATGACTCATAGTAAGCTGACTCTGGGTAGATACCTGACTTAGTCATGGTCTCGAAAGCAAGCTCAATACCTGCCTTAGCAAATGCAACTAATAAAGTGCCCTTATCGAAGTACTCTTGCTCAGCAATCTTAGTATCGCAAGCAGGAGCATTCTCAAATGCGCTCTTAGCGTAGTTTTCACGCCAGGTTAGTAGGTTCTTATCACCGTTTGCCCAGTCTTCCATCATTACACGTGAGAATTCACCGCTCTCGATGTCATCCATGTGCTTTAAGTATAGATCCTTCATGATGGTCTTTAACTCTTCAGCTAGATAGAAAGCCTTGATCTTAGCTGGGTTTGATAGTCTATCCATCATGTTGGTGATACCGCCTTGCTTTAGAGCCTCACAGATGGTTTCCCAACCATACTGTAATAACTTGCAAGCGTAAGCCTTATCAGCGCCTAATGCTACAGCGTGATCGTAGCATAGGATGGTAGCAGCCTGTAGAACACCACATAAAATGGTCTGCTCGCCCATTAAGTCAGACTTAACTTCAGCTACGAATGATGAACGTAAGCAACCTGCTCTGTGACCACCGGTACCAGCAGCCCATGCCTTTGCATAATCCCAGCCTTCGCCGTTTGGATCATTTTCTGGGTGAACAGCAAGTAGAGTTGGAACACCGAAACCACGCTTGTACTCTTCACGAACCTCAGTACCAGGTGACTTAGGAGCAACCATAACAACGGTGATGTCCTTACGAACCTGCATACCTAACTCAATCATGTTAAAGCCGTGTGAGTAACCTAAGCAAGCACCGCTCTTCATTAAAGGTTGAACAGCGTTAACTACAGCCTCGTGCTGCTTATCTGGTGTTAAGTTAATAACTAGATCAGCAGTTGGGATAACTTGATCATAGGTGCCAACTTTGAAACCATTCTCAGTTGCTCTCTTCCATGAAGCTCTCTTCTCGTCGATTGCAGCCTGACGTAAAGCATAGCTTACATCTAGACCTGAATCACGTAGGTTTAAGCCCTGGTTTAAACCTTGAGCACCGCAACCGATAATAACAATCTTCTTACCCTTTAAGAAGTTGCAACCATCAGCGAATTCATTACGATCCATTAACTCACAGCAACCTAGCTGAGCTAACTTTTCGCGCAAATTCAATGTATTGAAATAATTGAAGTTGGCCATTTGATTAACCTTCTAACTAAAAAATTAAAGTCTTGAAAAAATTTACCCTGCGGTAATTGATGTTTATGATAGCACATTTTTACAAAATGGCATATAATTTCTTTTGTGTTGCAAATATTGCAATATGTAATTTTGTGTGAAGGATTAAAAAGTGATTGATTTAAAAGACGCGGCAGCCTTTTTACGTCTGTGCGAAACCTCTAATTTAACTAGAACTGCGACATTATGTAATGTAAGTCCTTCAACACTTAGCAGAACTTTAAATAAACTTGAAAAAGATTTAAATGCAAAATTATGTATTCGCGATAAAAAAGGAATTTTTATAACAGAAGCTGGCCGTAAGTTTGAAGCTTTTGCAAGAAAGACCTTAAATGATTTTTCAAAACTTGAAAGTGAATTAGATACAGGCTTAGGAGCGATTTCTGGGGTAATTAAAATCTATTGCTCAGTTACGGCATCATATCTTTTCATTCCAAGACTTTTAAATGAATTACACCTTACAGCACCAAATCTTGAGATCAAGCTAGAGACTGGTGATCCAGCGGACGCTTTACATAAATTAGATGATCCTAAAACTGATTTTGTCATCTCAGCAATGCCAAATGAAATTCCATCTAATATCCAATACGCTGACTTAGTCGCTTTTCCTTTAATTTTAATTGCGCCTAAAAAGCCTCGTTTTAGCTTAAATACTGATCTAAATAATCTTGACTTAGAGCAAGTTCCTTTTGTAATGCCAGAAAAAGGTCAACTTCGCTATGAAGTTGAAAAATATTTAAACTCTCAAGAAATAACCCCTCACATTTACTCTGAAGTTTCAGGTCATGAGGCCATCGTAAGTCTTACCGCTTTAGGCTTTGGTGTCTCGGTGGTGCCAAGACTTGTCTATGAAATCTCTCCTTTTAAAAACGATGTTGTAGTCATAAGAGATATTCCTTGGTCTAATTTTAGAATTGCCCTTTGCAATTTAAAGAGCCGAGCTAATGATAAAAAGATTAAGGTTGTACACGATCTTGCTAAACGTTTAGCTCCAAGTTTCACCCCAGATTTAACACGTCGTCGTACTGACGTTAACACAATCTAGTGCAAGGCATAATGCAACCTATCTCACAAATATTGTATAATTAGCTTTGGATGTAGAAATTAACAAAAGTTATTTTTTATAAGGTATGGTTTTAAATCATATCTTGAACCAATTAAGTCTGTATTTTAGGAGACATCTTCATGTTTTACGGTATCAACCCTACTCAAACTGAAGCTTGGAAAAAGCTAACTGCTCATTTTGAGGCTACTAAAAATCGTACTTTAAAAGATCTTTTCGCACAGGATCCTAACCGCTTTGATAAGTACTCAGTAACTATCGCTAATGGTGATATCGTAGCTGACTATTCAAAGAACATCATTGATGAGACCACCTTAAACCTATTATTAGACTTAGCAAAAGAGACTAAGCTAAAAGAGAACATGGACGCAATGTTCAATGGTGAGATCATCAACCGTACTGAAGGTCGTGCTGTATTACATACTGCTTTACGTAACTTCTCAGGCAAGCCTGTATTAGTTGACGGTAAAGACGTAATGCCAGGTGTTAAAGCTGTTTTAGATAAGATGAAGAGCTTTAGCAACAAGGTTATCTCAGGTGAGTGGAAAGGCTACTCAGGCAAAGAGATCACTGATGTTGTAAATATCGGTATCGGTGGTTCTGACTTAGGTCCTGTAATGATTGCACAGGCTTTAACTCCATACCACACCCGTCTAAACGTTCACTTCGTATCAAATATCGATGCAACTCATATTGCTGAAGTTTGCAAGAAGTGCAACCCAGAGACCACTTTATTCTTAATTGCTTCAAAGACTTTCACCACTTTAGAGACCATGACCAATGCACACACTGCTCGTGATTGGTTCTTAAAGACAGCTAAAGATGAGAAATTCATTGCAAAACACTTCGTTGCTCTATCAACTAATGAGAAGGGCTGCGTAGAGTTCGGTATCGATCCTAACAACATGTTCGAGTTCTGGGACTGGGTTGGTGGCCGTTACTCATCATGGTCAGCAATCGGTTTATCAATTGCTCTAGCTTGTGGTTTTGATAACTTTGAAGAGTTCTTAAAGGGCGGTTATGAGTACGATAAGTACTTCCAAGAGACTCCTTTTGAGAAGAATCTATCTGTATTATTAGCTTTAATTGGTATTTGGTACAACGACTTCTACAAGTTCGAGACTGAAGCTATCCTTCCATACGATCAATACATGAGCCGTTTCCCAGCTTACTTCCAACAAGGTAATATGGAATCAAACGGTAAGTACATTGATAGAAACGGTAACAAGGTTGACTACCAGACTGGTCCTATCATTTGGGGTGAGCCAGGTACTAACGGTCAGCACGCTTTCTACCAGTTAATTCACCAAGGTACTAAGGTAATTCCTTGTGACTTCATTGTTCCTGCAATCAGCCACAACCCAATTGGTGATCACCACGTTAAATTAATTTCAAACTTCTTTGCTCAGACTGAAGCTTTAGCATTTGGTAAGACCAAAGAGCAAGTAATTGCTGAGTTTGAGGCTAAGGGCAAGAAAGAGAGCGAGTACAAAGACGTAGTTCCATTCAAGGTATTTGAGGGTAACCGTCCTACTAACTCTATCTTAGTAAAGGAAATCACTCCTCGTACTTTAGGTATGTTAGTTGCTATGTATGAGCACAAGATCTTCGTTCAAGGCTCAATTCTAAATATTTACTCATTCGATCAGTTCGGTGTTGAGTTAGGTAAGCAACTTGCTATGAAGATTATCCCAGAGCTTGAAAATGATGATGTTATCACCTCTCACGATAGCTCAACTAACGGCTTAATCAACGCATACAAGAAATTAAAGTAATCTAGACTTTAATTCTAAAAAAGGCACTAAGGAGTAATTCTTAGTGCTTTTTTTGATCCTTAAAATGATCCTTATGCTCTATTTTTGTAAAATTAATTATACCCAAGATCTTAGTATCTTGTTGAAATATAACGCTTTTTTACAAAGTGTGATCTGCTCTTTAAATTTAAGAAATATTAAATGGCTTAAGAAAGCGATTTGTGCTCATTAATCAGATCGTGATTTGGCTTAGGTAAAGGAAGAATTTATACAGAATTTTGGACTTTTGTTAATCAATACCTAGTAAGGTGCAGGAATAAACAAAAAGGGATTTCTTTTATAAAATTGTAATTACAAACCAACAACTTATAAAAGGAAATCCCATGTCAGAAATTCTAACAAAAATCATCCCTTCAAATCTAGCACATAAGTCTCCATTTGCAGTATTAAGTCACGAAAGTATTCATGATCATGTTATAGCTGCAGGAATGATGGAGCGAGACAGAAAATTTAGCGTTCCTGATTATATCTGTTCAACGCTTAGTTATGTGGCACAAGCACCTAACTACAATCACACTTTAGCAGGAGCACATAGTTTATACAAAATAAACACTGGCTCTGATATCAGCTGTAAGTGTGTGCATAAGAACATAGTTAAGGACAAAGCATTAACTGTAGTAGAGAACATTGCTTCAGAGTTTCTAGCTTCAGTATCAGGCTTTATTAAGAGAAGGATTAAAAAGGCTTTGCGTTGTGCAAATCTTTCAGTCCTACTCAAGTTTTTAGGAGTTGACGATATCATCCTAATTGATGGTACTGAGGTTAGTGTAAGACCTGGTTGCAAACCTAAGTTTGACTGTAAAACCAAAGGTCGTAAAAGACTTGATGGTAGAGGTCAAGAGGTAGATGGTGCAGCTGGTATTAAACTCCATATTGCATACTCTGTAGTTAAAGCTACCTATGAATATGTAACCGTGACTGAAGGTGTTGGTAGTGAAAGAGAGCAAGTATTACTTGAACAATTTCATAACTGCCTAATCATCATGGATAGAGGCTACGTTGATG
>Ga0256407_10007011_pt1 | contig 17174 bp, 11 predicted proteins | sample RumenRJG_04DNA_FD_193489 | JGI IMG/M metagenome (GOLD analysis project Ga0256407, IMG submission 193489) | Bovine rumen microbial communities from Lethbridge, Alberta, Canada - RJG_04 | ecosystem: Host-associated > Mammals > Digestive system > Stomach > Rumen | place: Canada: Alberta...
CATCCCACCATCCCCTGTGTGGTGCTCACACCGTTCTCACATGGTATCACGAAGCGCATCGAGAACGAGGATATGTCGGTGTTCGACTATGTGTTCTGCTGGTTGGGCAATACCAACCTCATCATGTCGATCATCAAGTTGTTGGAGGACAAGATGAACATTGAGCACGATATCAACGAGGCCGGTGTGCAGATGATCCTGCTGGTGGAGGATAACATCCGTTTCTACTCTTCCGTCTTGCCGAACCTTTATAATTATATTCTGGCTCAGTCGAAGCGTTTCTCTACCGAGGCCCTGAACCCGCATGCAGCTGCCCAGCGCAAACGTGGACGCCCCAAGGTGGTGCTCGCCACGAACTATGAGGAGGCGATGCAGATCTACGAGAAGTATCATGATAATACCCTCGGCGTGATTTCTGACACGCGATTCCCGATGAAGATAGTGCCCGGACGTTTGTCGCATGTAGAGGAGGGGGATCCGGAGGCTGGACTGAAACTGTTACGCGAAATCCGCCGCCGTGATGAATATGTGCCCCTGATCCTCGACTCCTCGGAGACCATCAACCGTGCAAAGGCTGAGGCAGAAGGTTTTCATTTCATCGATAAGAACTCCACCAAACTCAATGTGGATCTCCATAAGCTGATTGAGGAGCACATGGGCTTCGGCGATTTCATCTTCCGCGATCCTGTGACGAAACAGGAGGTGGCGCGTGTGAGCTCATTGAAGGAGTTGCAGGACAACATCTTCAAGATCCCTAACGACTCGATGCTCTATCACGTGTCTCGTAACCACATGAGCCGTTGGCTCTGTGCCCGTGCCATCTTCCCTGTCTCGGCGTTCCTGAAACATGTCACCTGGCATAAGCTGAAAGATGTGGATGCTCACCGACAGATCATCTTTGATGCCATCGTACAGTATCGCCGCATGAAGAATATCGGCGTGGTGGCAGTGTTCGACCGTTTGAAGTTTGATGCTTACAGTCACTTTGCCCGTATTGGTGAGGGCTCGTTGGGAGGTAAAGGTCGTGGTCTGGCATTCCTCGATAATATCATTAAGCGTCACCCGGAACTGAACCAGTATGAGAAAGCCCAGGTGACGATCCCGAAGACGGTGGTACTTTGTACCGACTTCTTCGACGAGTTTATGGAGAAAAACAACCTCTATCCTGTGGCTTTGAGCGATGCGCCCGACGAAGAGATCTTGAAGCATTTCATGCATGCCCAGTTGCCCGACTCACTGATTGCCGACTTCTTTACGTTCTTCGATGCCGTGAAGTCGCCTATTGCCGTGCGCTCGTCATCGTTGCTGGAAGATGCACACTACCAGCCTTTTGCGGGTATCTACTCCACCTACATGATTCCTTATCTCGATGATAAGTATGAGATGCTGCGGATGTTGGCCTGTGCCATCAAGGGTGTCTATGCCTCTGTCTATTATAAAGACTCTAAGGCGTATATGACGGCTACACAGAATGTGATCGACCAGGAGAAGATGGCAGTGATTCTGCAAGAGGTGGTTGGTAAACGCTATGGTGACCTGTATTATCCTAATTTCTCGGGCGTGCTGCGTTCACTCAACTATTATCCTATTGGGGAGGAGACGGCAGAGGAGGGTATCGCCTCGCTTGCCCTCGGACTGGGAAAGTATATCGTGGATGGTGGACAGACACTCCGCGTGTCGCCCTATCATCCTACGCAGGTGTTACAGACCTCGGAGATGGAGACGGCACTTTCGGAGACACAGACTCGTTTCTACGCCCTCGATATGTCGCATGTGGGGTATGACTTCAAGGTGGATGATGGCTTTAATATAAAAAAGGTACGTGTGAAACAGGCAGCCGAAGACGGCGCATTGACCTATATCGCCTCGACCTATGACCCCACCGACCAGATTATCCGCGACGGTATCTATGAAGGTGGACGTAAGATTATCTCTTTCTGTGGCGTGTTGCAGCACGGTGTGTTCCCTTTGCCAGAACTGTTGCAGATGACGCAGAAACTTGGTTCCGAGGAGATGAAACGGCCTGTGGAGATTGAGTTTGCATGTAACCTGAACGATGATCGCACAGGTGAACTCTACCTGTTGCAGATCCGTCCGATTGTAGATTCCAAGCAGATGCTTGATGAGGATCTGGAAGCGATTCCTGATGACACCTGTTTGTTGCGCTCAGCCAATTCGTTGGGGCACGGTATCTCTGAGGATGTTACCGATGTGGTGTATGTCAAGGCAGGCGATGACTTTACGGCGGCGGAGAATCCCTATATCGCCGACGAGATTGAACAAATCAATCGGAAGTTCCTGGCTGAGGATAAGAACTACGTGTTGGTAGGTCCGGGCAGATGGGGGTCAAGCGACTACTGGTTGGGTATTCCCGTGAAATGGCCTCATATCTCTGCTGCCCGCGTGATTGTGGAGACGGCACTGAAGAATTATCATGTTGATCCCTCACAGGGTACGCACTTCTTCCAGAACCTGACCTCGTTTGGCGTCGGTTACTTTACCATCAATACCTTTACGGGCGACGGTATCTTCCGACAAGAGGTGCTTGATGCGATGCCGGCGGTGGAAGAGACGGCCCATGTGCGTCATGTGCGCTTCGAGCACCCCCTTCGCATCCTGATGGATGGTAAGAAACAGTTAGGAGTCGTGCAATTGCCCTCACTGTCCACCGAGGCGTGAGAAGTAGTCGGCAATATCATCCCAGGTTTTGAAGGTGTCTGAGCCGAAGCGTATCAGCGCACCCATACCCTCTGTCTGCTCTGCGTCGATGAGATAGTCGCCGTAGAGCAGTGCTTTTTGATTGGTAAACACCGTGTGGTCATAGGCGGGCACATTGATATACTCATAGAGCCACTGGTTGATGTCGGCATAGTGTTGAGACTCGACGGGGGCTGGTGCTACGAAGAAAAGCTGGTAGGTTTCCAGAAGGGTACGAACCGTCTTCTGTGAAGAACTCAGGGGCTTTCCCCATTTGTCAATCAGCGTGTTCACATCGATATAGACAATAGGTCGCTCGCGCCCTTCCTGACGGTCATCGATCCAGCGGATGACGGGTACGACGGCATGCATAAAAGACTGGTCGTTCATCCGATGTTCGCCATGAAAGCGGATGGCGGTGGGGTAGTGGGCATGGAACAGATCGTAGGTGTTGACAGTCGTGTCGGCATCACCGAAGAGTCCCCATACGCGTTTTTGGTCCTCGTCGTCGAGTCCCTCAAAGCAGTGTTCCGTTACCTCCTTATACGCCTTCACCAGTGCCTTGGTAACGATGAAATCTTGAACCCCATCCAATCTGGGATTCGAGAAGTGCTGGGCACCCATCATGCCGTGTGCCTTCATCGTCTCACCCATCTCTAAGGCAGGATTCACCATGATGCGGTCGTAGCCGCGTAGCATCTCTGTGTACATACCACCCATCGACGTGCCGATGATGAGGTCGGGTTTCTCTTTGTCGCACACTTGCCGCAGTAGTGTCATCGCCTCTGTGGGCTCTACGGGCAGGTCGGGAGCCACAACGGTGGCATTGGGTAGCACTTCACGGATACGTGTCACCGTGCCCGACTGACCTGACGATCCGAATCCGTGGACATAGAGAATCTTCTTTCCCTTCATCAGTTCCGGTAACTGTTTGATATACTGATTAATCTGTTCCATACTGCATGCAAAGATAGTGCAAATCGAGAGAAATACCAAATTTATTTGGATATTTCCGAGATGAAGCCTATCTTCGAGCGAAGCTCAAAGATAATGAGAAAAAAAGAAAATGATAAAAAAAATGGATAGAATTGAACAACTTTTCACTTTTTTTCTTATCTTTGTCCCCAGAATCTAAATATAAACCGCATTACAATAACTTAAAAAGTCAAATGATTATGAAAAAGTATCTTGCAGAAATGGTGGGCACCATGGTGCTCGTATTGATGGGTTGCGGCGTGGCCGTCAGCTTAGGTTGTGATCCAGTGAACAATATCCCCGCTGTGGTGGGAACGGCTCTGGCCTTCGGACTCTCCGTTGTGGCTATGGCCTACACCATCGGTGGTATTAGTGGTTGCCACATCAACCCCGCTATCACACTGGGGTGCTTCCTGGCTGGTCGTATGAATGGTAAGGACTGCGGTATGTACATCCTGTTTCAGGTGATCGGTGCTTTTATTGGTAGTTTGCTGCTTTTCGTCCTGACCGAGAATGTACCGGGACTCGACGGAACAGGTGCGAACGATCTGCAGGCAAACGTGTCGATGCTTGGCGGTCTGCTGGCAGAGATCATCTTTACCTGTGTGTTTGTGCTGGTGGTGCTGGGTGCAACAGCAAAGACCAATGGCGCCACGAACAATTTTGCCGGACTCGCCATTGGTCTCTCTTTGGTGTTGGTACACCTTGTATGTATTCGTTATACGGGCACTTCTGTGAATCCTGCCCGTTCTATCGCTCCTGCCATCTTCCAGGGTGGAACAGCTTTGTCTAACCTCTGGATCTTCATCGTAGGTCCCTTCGTGGGTGGTGCCTGCGCTGCCGGTATCTGGAAGCTGATTGACACGAGCGAGAAATAAGCAGAGAAAGGATCACTTCCAGGGGTTCTCGTAGCTCACGGAGCCGTTCTCGAGTTTCTGACAACTGAGCAGGATCTCCTCGAAGTGTTCCTCGGCATCGGCCCAGTACTCTTTAAAGTGTCTACAGTAGCAACCAGTACCCTTTAGGGTCTTCATCGTTGAACCGTCTTTGGTGTTCTGGAAATCTACAGTGAAATCATGTGGAGCTGCTGGGTCGAGCATCCAGCCGAGCAGTTCGGGGTTACCGTCGTTCAGAGCCTTTACACGGATGGTGATCTCACCACCGCGAACGATTCCCGATGCTTGACCTTCTTGGTCGGTAGTCTGGTTGAACTTGTAGTTAACCAATAATACTTCACGTGGTGCGAAATCCTTGATATTCAGCACAACTGGGGTTACATTCTCTGCCATAATATATTTCCTTTCTATATTAAATTGTTAATACTTTATTATCGTTGGTGCAAAGTTACGGCGTAAAAAGGCTCGTTCCAAATAAATGGGACATTTTCTTGTGGAGTAGTTGCGACAGGGGCGCCTGTTTGCGACAGACAGTCAGAAAAAGTCAAAACGCTGTCGTAAATATTACATTATTTCTAATCTTGCTTATGACTCGAAGGCTTAACAAAGGCATGCTTCTAGGCATGATGCTGGTGTTGGCTCAGCTGGCATCGGCTCAATCCTTCCAACTGACACCTGACCTCTATTACAGGCAGGGTGGCGTGGATGTGATGGCATTTAATGATTTCTACCCCGAAGGCCATCAAGGTGGGGTGAGTGTGATAATGAATGGTAAGCGTGTGGCTACCAACGGAGATATCCGTATGGAGGCAACACCAGGCCAGTGGCAACCAGTGCCCAAGAAACTGAAACAGGAGAGAAATGGTGATTGTATCACGACAACATTGTGCTATCCCGACTCATCCCGTCACATGACCGGGTTTAATCCGATGGTTTATCCTGACTACAATGTGACTTACACCGTAAATGTGAAGCCGCAGGGAAATGGTTTGCTGGTGACGGTTGATCTTGATACCCCTGTTCCTGACTATCTGTTGGGAAAGGTGGGATTCAACTTGGAGTTCTTCCCTGGCTCCTTGTTTGGAAAACCGTGGCTGATGGATAACCAGACAGGTATTTACCCCCAGCAGCCGAATGCGCCGTTGGAGACACATTCTTCAAACCTGTTGCACGCTGGTGACTATTTTGCTGGCAAGGGATTGCAGACTGACCTGAAACGCCTGATGGCACAGGGTTATAGTCCGATGGCTGCCGACGATGTGATAGCAGCGCCTTATGCTGTCGGTAAAAAGTTCGTGTCCCGGCCAGATGATCCTTATAGCAAGCTGACAGTGGAGGCACTGACTGGTGAACTGAAACTCTATGATGGTCGTATGAATCATAACAATGGATGGTTTGTGCTGCGCAGTGAGATTGGCAAGGGTGCTACGAAGGAAGCTGTGAAATGGTTGATTACGCCAAATGTGGTGAACGACTGGCAGTATCGTCCTGTGATTCAGACTTCACAGGTGGGTTATCATCCTGATCAGCAGAAGCTGATCATTATCGAGACCGACCAGCGGGCTACACCTACTGGCATGGTACAGTTAGTGCGTTATGATGCAGCAGGGGAGAAGGTGGTTAATGAACAGGCACCCTCGGTATGGGGAAAGTTCCTGCGATATAATTATCTGACAGCTGATTTCACTGCTATCAAGGAGCCTGGTCTCTATCAGGTTCGCTATGGCGGTGCCTGTTCGTCAGTGTTCCGCATCGCCCCTGATGTGTATGAGCGTGGTGTATGGCAACCCGTACTGGAGTATTTCCTGCCTGTACAGATGTGTCACATGCGTGTGAGTGAGAAATATAAGGTGTGGCATGACTTCTGCCACATGGATGATGCACTGATGGCAGCAGAGGGAAATCATATTGACGGCTATCTTCAACATCCAGGCTTATCGAAGTATCAGGCAGGTGAGTGTGTGCCAGGTGTGAATGTGGGTGGTTGGCATGATGCCGGTGACTTCGACCTACGTGTAGAATCACAGGCGGGTGAGGCTTATATCTTAGCATTGGCCTATGAGGCTTTCCGTCCAGAGATCGATGTGACTGCTATTAATCAGTCTGCACATACTGTTGAAATCCACGAGGCCGACGGCAGGAATGACTTGTTGCAGCAGGTGGAGAACGGTGCCCTGACGGTGGTACGCTCTTATCAGGCTTTAGGACGTCTCTACAGGGGCATCATCTGTAACAATGTGCGCCAGTATGTATTATTGGGCGATGCTGCTGCGATGACGGATGGTAAGGCTGGTAATGCCGATGACCGTTGGATCTTTACGGAAGACAATCCGATGCGTGAGCTCTCGACAGCGGCACAGTTGGCTGGTGCCTCACGTGTGCTGCGTGGCTTTAATGACGAACTGGCAGCAGAATGTTTGCAGATTGCAGAGACTGTTTATGCCCAGACAAAAGCAGAAGGCTGGCTGGAAGCTTTAAAATTGCAGGCTGCCGTAGAGCTGTATCTGGCTACTCAGCAGCAGACCTACCTCGACTTTGTGTTGGCACATCGAGAGATGGTTATTGGCGGTATCTCACGTTCGGGCTGGTTTATGACAAGATTGATGAAGCAGTTAGCTACATCAAAGGATAAGCAGGTGAAGCGCTTTGTGGCTGATTTCCAGAAGGCATTGATTGCCTATCGTGAGGAACTGGTGAAACTGGCAGCGGAGACACCATATGGTGTTCCTTATCGTCCCAGTATCTGGGGAGCAGGCTGGGATATCCAGCGCTTTGGTTTTGAGTACTATTTCCTGACCAGCGCATATCCCGAGATATTCCCCAAAGAGACGGTATTCAATGCCTTGAACTTTGTATTGGGTTGTCATCCAGGTAGCAACACGGCATCTTTTGCCTCTGGTGTTGGAGCAAAGTCTACTACGGTTGCTTATGGATTGAATCGTGCAGAATGGTCGTATATACCAGGTGGTGTGGTGTCAGGAACAGCTCTGATCCGTCCTGACTTCCCAGAACTGTTGGAATTCCCATTCCTCTGGCAACAGATGGAGTATGTATTGGGTGGCGGTTCGTCACATTATATGTTCCTGGTTCTGGCCGCCCGTCAACTTTTACAGTAGTTATTTCCCACCAGGGAATTTCGACTGTAGGAATTGGTTGAAAGCATCTTTGAAAGCATCGGTGACGTGGATAATCTCGTCACCGATGTATATACAATCGTTACGATCTACCTTGCGAATTTTATCTAATGCTACGATATAAGAACGGTTGACGCGCATGAACTGTTGAGTAGGAAGCATATCCTCGACGGATTTCATCGTGAGGTGGGTAATCAATGGCTTACGCACATCTTCAAGATAGAACATCACGTAATCTTTCATTCCACAGACGTAAAGAATCTGAGAAAGTGCCACCTGACGGTATTCGCCATCGACTTTGAGGAAAATCGTTGAAGGGGCGTTATTTCCGCTATTCCCGCTTTCCCGAGGGGAATAATGCTCCATCGCTTTCTCAACAGCCGCCATGAACTTATTATAGCGGATGGGCTTGAGAAGGAAATCAAGAGCTTTTACCTCATAACTCTCGAAAGCATATTCCTTGAATGCCGTCGTGAAGATGATACGTGTCGTTGAAGGTATCATGTGAGCCAGTTCCATGCCGTTGAGGTCTGGCATCTGGATATCCAGGAAGAGCAGGTCGGGCTGCTGTTCCTTGATGGCGTTAATGGCTTCTACGGAGTCGGTAAAAGAGCCCAGCAACTTCAGTTGGGGTGTTTTTGCCACAAACGATTCCAGAAGCTTGACAGCTAATGGCTCGTCGTCAACAATCATGCAGGATATAGTCATAACTCTAAACGCTTAATTTTAAATAAACGTGGTAAATATCATTCTCAAGCCAATTTTGCCAGGTATAGTGGTCGGCATACATCAGTTCCAGGCGGCGACGGGTGTTCTCCAGTCCGATACCAGAGCCGCTGCGATCTGCATCGTCCTTAGGATAATTCGTGTTGTCGCAGGTAAAGATGACACTGTGGTTCTTCTGTTCCAGATGGATGTCGATGATCGAGCTCCGACTGCTGCTCACCCCGTGTTTGAAAGCATTCTCTATGAGTGAGATAAACAGCAGAGGCGCAATCTCCACATCCTGCTCGATGTTGAAGGTTGTTTTTACCTCCGTCTTCTCGTTGCAGCGCAGTTTCATCAGCGAGATATAGTTGCGCATAAACTCCACCTCACCGCTGATGGGGACTGTCTTCTTGTTGGTCTCATACATCGCATAACGCAGCAGATCGGAGAGTTGGGCGATGGCGTCCTGAGCGGCATCAGGATCGATCTGCGTCAGGCTGGAAATATTGTTCAACGTGTTGAAGAGGAAGTGCGGGTTGATCTGGTTTTTCAGCCAGGCGAGTTCTGCTTCCGTGTGCTTGGTCTGTTCGTCCTTCAGCTGCTGACGGATCTGACGGGTTCGGATGAAGTGTCGGATGCCGATGGCAATAGCTGCCACGATGCAGTTGAGCAGGAAGAACATAAACATTCCGGAGAAGAAGCCAATCCACATGTTGGTAGTCATTTCCGGCATATCGGGGATGCTGTTGCGATGCCACCATATCATGAAGAACTTGCTGTTGAACAACGGAATCGCAATCAGGTTACAGAGGGCGAAGATCAGGTAGCGCGTCCGATTGCTCAGTTTGTTGTAGAGGCGGAATGTATGGGCTTCCTTTTCGTCTATGGAAAACAGCAGCGGTCCGAACACGAAGAAGTTTGCGAAATAAATCAGGAATGGTGACAACAGGAGGTCAAACACGACTTTGAATGAGGTTTTGGCTGCTTCTGTGTCCTGAGTGCTGAGCCATGTCGCCATGGGGAGGGCCAAGATGATGATAGCCCACACGGCAACCTGCACCAGCCAGGTCGAAAGGTGTTTCCCCCCCATTGCCTCATAAAGATCTTTCATGAATTCTTTCATACGACTGCAAAATTACGAATAAACAATTACTTAACCAAACTATTACGTGATTATTTTTAGTCCGTCACGTGCGGATTGCCGGGTATTGATAATCACATTCCTTCAGATCCGATGCTGTTAATTACCTCACCCTGCGACTGCTGTTCGATGAAGTCGTCCTGTACACGTTTCACGTGCTGCTTGGTCTTTACCTTAGAGTTGCCGAAAGTGTAGCTGACGGTAAAGGTCACGCCGCTGAAAGGCACCCTGACGTTGGTGTGTGTAGTGAAATCCTTGCCTTTGGTATCGCTCTCGATATTCAGCTTGCCGCCACTGTTCAATCCCATCATGGCAGAAACACTCAGGTTGAGCTTGTCCTTCAGCAATGACTTCGAGAGACTGGCTGTCAGGAGGTTGAATCCGCCACTCCAGCCCTGCAGGGTATAGCTCTTGGTTGAGGTGATGGCAAAGGCACTGAGCTTCAGGTTCCAGGGCAGTGTCTGCTGCAGACCTACCATCGCATTGAACGTCCAGCCGCTGTTGTTCTGTTCCAGTGCATCGCTCTTAAGGTCGAGGTAATTCAGACTACCGTTGAAGAACAGTCGGGTGTTCTTGGTCATCAGGTAGTTCACATAGCCGTTCAGTCCTGTCTGATGGCGCTGTACGATGTTGCCATAGGTGGTGTTCAGCAGGTTGTCGCTGTCGTAGAAGCTATACTGAGAGATGGCGTTGTCAACGAAGTTATGGTGCAGGTTCAGATTCACCATCAGCTTGGGGGTAAAGAGGTTATAAACGAGTGAGAGATTGTGACTCTTCTCCACGTCGAGTTCCGGATTACCGTAGGTGAGGGCGATGGGGTTGCTCTTGTCAACATAAGGGTTCAGGTAAGAGATACCCGGGCGTGAGATGCGCATGTTGTAGGTAAGTCCCAGGTTGCTGCCCTGTGAGATGGTATATTGCAGACTGGCTGATGGCACGAGTGTACCATAGTCTTTCTTGAAGTCCTCACCGTTGCCCAGATGATACTCCACATTCTGCCAGGTATATTCATAGCGCAGACCAGCCTTAACGCCGAATTTGTTGAAGTTGCCCGCATATTCGCCATAACCGGCGAGGATGGAGTTCTTATACTCATATTCGGAGCTGGAACTGGGATCATAGACACTCTTCAGGTAATATTTCGAGTCGGCAGTGGCATCGTGCAGCTGCAGCTTACTGCCAAGACTCAGCGTGTGGCCTGTTGCCAAGGGCATCGTATAGTCCAGCTGGAAAGTGTGACTCATCGTTTTGTTCTTGTTTTCTGAGTAGCGGTCGGTGAGATCCATCGTCATCGATTGGGTGTTGAAGCGGTTGGTCATCTCCGACTTAGTGGGGTTGTAGTCGAGCTGATAGGTCAGTGCCAGCGACTTCGTGTGGTCCTGATTGAAGAAGCGCTGGTAGTCAAGACTTCCGTTGAATGAGGTGCGGCTGTTCTTCATATCCGTTGTGCTGCCGTAGCTGAAGTTGTTGTTCAGTCCGTTGATCGTAGTCATAGAGGTGCCCGCAGTCTTCATCGACATCGAGTTCACCTGGGCAGTGAGGTTCAGCGTGCTCATCGAGTCAATCTGATAGCCGAGTGACAGACTTCCCATTGTGAATGGTGTCTTCAGGTCGTTGTCAGAGGTCATCAACTGGCTATTGCCGTTTGCCTGAATCTGTTCGGTTTCTGTCTTTGTGCTTCCAGGCTTGTTATACGAGGTCATCACGTTTGCACTGTAGGAGAACTTGCCTTGCTGCCCGTTGATGAACACGCTGCCTCCCAACTGCTTGGTTCCTGCGGAGGCACGTACTGTTCCGTTGTAGCCGTTCAAACTCTGGGCTGCTTGCGGGTTCTGCTTGTTCATCACGATGTTCAGCACACCTGCGGCCCCCTCGGCATCATACTTCGCACCAGGGTTGGTGACCACCTCGATGCTCTTGACTGCAGTGGCGGGCATGCTCTTAAATACCATTGAGGGGTTTGAGGAGAACATCACACTTGGCATGCCGTCAACATAGACCTTGAATGATGAGGAACCATTGACGGTAATATTATCCTGTCCGTCAACCGTTACCATAGGCACCTTGCGGAGCATGTCGAGTACAGTGTATGACTTGGAGTCTTCATCTTCTGCCACATTGTAGCTCATCTTGTCGACCTCCATCTTCACCAGAGGCTTCTGGGCCACAATCTCCACACCTTTCAGCATGGTGGCATTCTCTTTAATATATAAGGTGTCGAGGTTCAGGATGCCTTTACCTTCCAGCTCGACCGACTTCTTCAGGTCTTCCTTGCCGACGCTGCTGAACACGATGTCGAACTTACCCTTGCCTTTTACCTCTTGTGAGAACTGTCCGTTCTCGTCGGTAAGGAACATGGCTACAGGCTTCTCGCTCTTGCCTGCCTTGAAAACACGGACTGTAGCGAAAGGTTCGCTCTCACCTAAAGTCTCGTCTATTAACATACCCTTCACTGTTGTCTGGGCCATTGCTGCTGATGAGAAACTCATCAATGCCATTACGAAGAATGTTCTAACCTGTTTCATATCTTTATTCTTTTTATCGTTATTCGCGTTATTGACTTTTGTCGCTGCAAAGGTACGGCGCAATCTCTTTCATTCCAAAAAACTTTCGACGACTCTCAGGCTTTTTTCGACGACTTTCTGTTGGCGCTTTTGGGGTAGGGGATAGTGAATTCTTAAAGAGAACTAAAGCATGGATATTTCGTCGAAGAATTGAAGCTTTTTGTCTATAAAATGGAGCATTCTATCGAAAAGGTTTGGAGAATTTCGATAAACTTAGTACCTTTGCCGATGAAAATGACCAAATGATTGATATAAATGAAGAAAGGTTTATTGCTAATAGGTGTGATGATGCTGACATTATCTGCGTCTGCACAGAAATTCTGGACATTGCAGGACTGTATTGACTATGCAATGGAAAACAATATCACCCTCCAGAAGTCGAAATTAGATAAAAGCACAGCCACTGAGACTCTGAAAGGCTCAAAGGCGGCTTTGTTGCCGACACTGAATGCATCGACGAATCAGAACTTGGGATACCAGCCTTGGAAAGACACGGGGATGGCGTATGTCAGCAATGGTACTGTGAACACAAAGGTGGATAAGACTTCCTATAATGGTTCCTATTCGTTGAACGGACAGTGGACGGTATGGAACGGCAACCGTAACATGAATAATATCAAGCGCGATCGTCTGGCAGAGGAAGAGGCAGAACTCTCAACACAGGAGACCGCTAATAGCATCCAGCAACGTATTGCTCAGATTTATTCGCAGATACTTTATCTGGCAGAGAACGTGACAGTTAATGAGCAGATGTTGGAAACGAGTAAGAAGAATGAGGAGCGTGGACGGGAGATGCTTGAGATCGGAAAGATGTCGAAAGCTGATCTCGCCCAGTTGTCTGCCCAACGTGCCAACGACGAGTATAGCATCGTGGAGGCTAAGAGTCAGCTGATGAATTATGAACTCCAGCTGAAGCAATTGCTTGAGATTACAGACGAGGAGCGTTTCCAAGTAGCGATCCCACAGATTGGTGATGACCAGATTCTTGCGGATATTCCCGCCATGCAGACAGTGTATGAGTTAGCGCTGATGAATCGTCCGGAGATCAATCGCTCACAGCTCGCCATCAACCGCAGCGACGTTAACCTCTCTATTGCCAAGGCAGGCTGGATGCCTACTGTTAATCTTACAGGTGGTGTAACAACCTCTACCAACTCACTGTCTTCTACGGGATGGGGATCGCAGATTAAGAGCAACGTGAATACAACACTGGGTCTGGGTGTGACGATGCCTATTTATGATGGTCGCACAACGAAGACTTCAGTGAATAAGGCGAAGATCCAGCAGCTGCAGGCACGTCTAAACCTTCAGGACGTTCAAAAAACACTCTACAGTGACATTCAGGGATACTGGCTGAACGCATGGACCAATCAGGAGAAATATAAGGCTGCTTCAAGCAGTGTGGAGAGTGCCCGTGAGAGCTATGACTTGCTGTCGGAGCAGTTCCGCTTAGGTCTGAAGAATATCGTAGAGCTGATGGCTGGCAAGGATAAACTGCTGGAAGCCCAGCAGAACCTGTTGCAGTCGAAGTACATGACACTCTATTACCAGCAGATGCTGAAGTTCTATGAGAATGGTGAGATGATTTAGAAATTGATAATAAGAAGAAAAGCGATATGAAAAAGGTTAATAAGAAAGTATGGTATGCCATCGGTGTGTTGGTTGTCATCCTCATTGCATGGTCAATGCTGAGAGGCGGTAAAAAAGAAGAGAAAGTCTCATTTGAGACGATAAAAGTAGAGAAGAAAAATATCCATACCTCAATCACTGCTACAGGTACGATTGAACCTGTGACATCAGTCACTGTTGGTACGCAGGTGTCGGGTATCGTATCGAAACTCTATGTCGATTATAATAGTGTGGTGAAGAAAGGTCAGGTGATTGCAGAACTTGATCGTACGAACCTGATCAGTGAACTGAACACCGCCAAAGCCAATCTGGCAAGCTCAGAGAGCAGTATGGCTTATGAGAAGGCTAATTATAATAGGTATAAGACACTTTATGACAAAGGACTGGTCAGCGCCGATGAGTATGAGAGTGCCCTGCTGTCGTACAGGAAGGCCATGGAGGATGTTAACACCAAGCGTGAGAGCGTGAAAAAGGCTCAGACAAACCTCGGTTATGCCACCATCACCTCACCGATTGACGGAGTGGTGCTTTCGAAGTCTGTAGAGGAAGGTCAGACAGTGGCTGCTTCGTTTAATACTCCGGAACTGTTCAGTATCGCCCAAGACCTGACAGACATGCGCGTGATTGCTGATATCGATGAGGCTGATATCGGTGGTGTGAAGGAAGGACAGCGCGTGAGCTTCACGGTGGATGCCTTCCCTGATGATCATTTTGAGGGACAGGTGACGCAGGTACGTCAGCAGGCAACTACTGAGAGTAACGTGGTGACCTATGAGGTGGTGATCTCTGCACCGAACAAGGATCTGAAACTGAAGCCAGGTCTGACGGCTAATGTCACCATTTTCACAATGGAGAAGAATGATGTGATGGCAGTACCTTCCAAAGCGCTCCGTTTCATCCCTACTGAGGCTCTCCTCGAGAAAGGACAGACCATCAGCGATTGCGAGGGCGATCACAAGGTATGGACTTTAGAGAATAATACTTTCAAGGCTCACAAGGTGGAGATCGGTACCTCTAATGGCGTCATGACAGAGATTATCAGCGGTATTCCCGAGGGGATGGAGATCCTGACCGATTTCACGATCAGTGGCGGCGCGGCACCAGAACAGGGCCAGCAGGCGGGCAATCCTTTCATGCCGCGTCCGAGAAATAATAACAGAAATGGCAATCAGTCCAAGAGATAATATGGAAGAAGAAAGAAAAGTAGTCATCGAACTGCAAAATGTGAAGCGCTACTTCCAGGTGGGCTCTGAGACTGTGAAGGCCTTGCGAGGTGTCTCGTTTAAGATCTACGAGGGTGAGTTCGTAACCATTCAGGGTACATCGGGCTCTGGCAAATCAACGCTGCTGAACCAGCTCGGCTGTCTTGATACCCCTACCAGTGGAGAATACTTCCTGGATGGCATCTCCGTGCGTTCCATGTCGAAGACGCAGCGTGCTCATCTCCGTAACCGTAAGATCGGCTTTGTGTTCCAGAATTACAACCTGTTGGCGAAGACAACAGCTGTTGAGAATGTGGAGCTGCCGCTGATGTATAACTCGTCATACAGTGCTTCCGAGCGTCGCGAGAAAGCAATCAATGCTTTGAAGGCTGTGGGATTGGGTGATCGGTTAGAGCATAAGTCAAATCAGATGTCAGGAGGACAGATGCAGCGTGTTGCCATCGCCCGTGCGCTGGTGAATGATCCTGCTGTATTGTTGGCCGATGAGGCTACAGGTAATCTGGATACCCGGACATCTTTTGAGATGTTGGTGCTGTTCCAACAGCTCTATAAGCAGGGACATACGATTATCTTTGTGACCCATAATCCTGAGATAGCCGAATACTCGAGCCGTAATATCAACTTGCGTGACGGTAAGATCAGAGAGGATACTGTTAATACGAATATCAAGTCGGCTGCTGAGGCACTAGCCCAGTTGCCTATTCCACAAGACGATTGATTTATGAATATATTGAATTTGTTTAAGGTGAGCCTGCGTGCCGTTGCCAACAATAAGATGCGCTCGTTTCTCTCGATGCTGGGTATCATCATCGGTGTTGCGGCAGTCATCATTATGATGAGTATCGGACAAGGTTCCAAGGAGAGCATCCGTGCCGAACTCTCTACGATGGGTACTAATCTGTTGACGATTCGTCCGGGTGCCGATATGCGTGGTGGTGTGCGTCAGGATCCGTCGGCGATGCAGACACTGAAGATGGCCGACTACGAGCGTATCTTACGTGAGAAGAAATTTGTCACGAAGGTGTCACCGGAGGTCACAGCCAGCGGCCAGGCCATCTATGGTAACAATAACACCAACTCCACGATGTATGGTGAGAGTGTCGATTACCTGGATATCAAACAGTGGAATATCGAGGAAGGTGAGTGCTTTACGGAGGAGGATATCAAGAAGGCTGCAAAAGTTGTAGTCGTTGGAACCACCATTGTGAAGGAACTGTTTGGCGAACATACCGATCCTATCGGCAAGACCATCCGTTTTAAGAGCATCCCCATGCGTATCGTCGGTGTGCTGAAATCTAAGGGATATAACTCATGGGGTATGGATCAGGACAATGTGATCATAGCCCCCTATACCACTGTGATGAAGCGTATTGCCGCCCAGACTTATTTCTCAAGTATCGTCTGCTCTGCTGTCACAGAAGAGCTGTCGGATGCTGCCATCGAGGAACTCACTCAGATTCTGCGTGGTAACCATAAGCTGAAGGATGATGCCGCCGACGACTTCACCATCCGTTCACAGGCGGAGATGATGGAGACCATGTCGAGCACAATGGACACTGTGACTATTATTCTGGTAGTGGCCGCTGCCTTCTCGCTGCTCGTGGCTGGTATCGGTATCATGAACATCATGCTGGTGAGTGTGACGGAGCGTACTAAGGAGATTGGCCTCCGTATGGCTGTCGGTGCCACGGGACCTGTCATCTCATTACAGTTCCTGATCGAGTCGGTGCTGATATCCGTGACAGGTGGTCTGATAGGCGTGTTAGTAGGCGTCGGTGCCAGCAGTGCCGTCTCTGCCTTCGGTATGCCGTCGAGTGTGCCTGCCTGGAGTATCTATGTGTCTTTTCTGGTGTGTGTGTTCATCGGAGTGCTCTTTGGCTATATCCCAGCCCAGAAGGCTGCTAACATGGATCCGATAGAGGCAATCCGACATGAGTGAACAGTTCGTCCTCATCAGCATGTCTTAGGGTAAAAAACGTTAAAAGCTGCAAACAATTCACTGCTTTTGTTTTTTTTTATTATCTTTGCACTCTGTTAGGTCAGAACTACTCATTTTTTAAATTTAAAAGATATGGTAAACTACAAGGATTTAGGTCTCGTTAATACACGCGAGATGTTCAAGAGAGCAGTAGCCGGTGGCTATGCTATTCCCGCTTTCAACTTTAATACAATGGAGCAGATGCAGGCTATCGTACAGGCTGCAGTTG
>Ga0256407_10007013_pt1 | contig 17172 bp, 4 predicted proteins | sample RumenRJG_04DNA_FD_193489 | JGI IMG/M metagenome (GOLD analysis project Ga0256407, IMG submission 193489) | Bovine rumen microbial communities from Lethbridge, Alberta, Canada - RJG_04 | ecosystem: Host-associated > Mammals > Digestive system > Stomach > Rumen | place: Canada: Alberta | collected...
CAATCCCCATTTATTTAATATATATAAAAAATTATATTTGAATAATATAAAATGTTGATTATTTTTAATTTAATTTTTATTAAAAAAATGTAAGAAAAATAAAAATTTTTAATAATGGTTAATCTTTAATTGTTGATAGTTTAAATATTATTAAATTTTTTTGAATATTAAATAATAAAAATTTAATTGATTTTCAAACTAATTAATCAGAGTCTTTCCTTTTTCGATGCCTTCTTTTTGTTTTATTATCATCTTCATCTTCGTCTTCATCATTTTTTTTCCTTCTTCTTCTTGGTTTATCTTCTTCTTCCTCACCATCATCTTGTACTTTATTTCTTCTCCGATTTTTATTTTTTCTATTTTCTTCATCCTCTTTTTCTTCTTTTTCTCTTTTTTCTTTTTCTTTTTGTTTTCTATTTTCCTCTTCTTCCAATTTCATTTTATATTCTTTTACATCATCTTCAAATCCTTCATCTTTATTATTTGTTAAATAGTAATAAAGCCATAATATTTCTTTTATTTTTATGTTCAATGATTTTATTTCATCCAAATTTTTTTCAAATCCTGGATCTTTATATACACCTGTTTCCCATAAATCTTTTCCTTTTAAATAATCTATAATATTTTTTCTATTGGCTTTGATTCTTTTATCTTTATCTTTTTCTTCTTCTCTATATAAAACTAAACTTATAAATAATCTTATTGCCGTTCCAAATGATTCTTTTTTAATTATTAAATCCTTATTTGAAAAAATTTCATCTAATTTTTTAACGATTTTTTTTTCTAAAAATATTTTTTCTTCTTCTTTTTTTTCGGCCTGATTTTCTTCACTTTTATCTTTTGATTTGCTAATTTCTTGATATTTTTCAATATCTTTTTTAATATATTTAAATATTATTTTTAAATAATAATCAAACATGTTAGGTATTTTATTGACAATTAATTCATCATTATTTTTAAATAAATTGAAAAAATCTTCTGAGATATTTTTTTGATTTTTAACTATATCTATATCACAAACCTTTGTGTTTCCAGTTATTTGGTTATCTTCATCTTTTTTCATTTTATTTAAATATTCTATCAATGTTATAAAATTATTTATAATTATTCTATATTTATCATCATTTCCATTATTATCATTAATATAATTGTAAAATACAACCTTATCATTAATACTTATCTTGGTATCATTAAATTTGAAATTTTTAATTAAATCAGTAATCTCATTAGCAAAAACTTCATTATCATAACTAAATCCTGTTAATTCATTATTCAATAATTTTTTATTTTTTAATAATAAGTCAGTCATTATATCTTCTATTGTATCTAAACTTATTATATATTCATTATAATTTTCATAATTTTGAGTATCAATTATTTTTCTATATGATGAATTGAATACAACAGAAATAAAATTAAATATCCTTGGTATATCGAAAGTAAATATTTCATTTTCTTTTATTTGCTGAACATTTATTTTAATTTTGCAATTATCATTGAAAATTCTCTTATCAATTTTAATATTCAATAAGCCTTCTAATTCTTTATTTTGTAATTCTATATATTTTTGATAAATTTTTTTATAACTTTTTCCATATTTATTTTCATCTAATAAAAGAAAATCACAAATATAATTTTTATCAATATTTAATTTAAGTTTTTGATTTTTACCATTATTTTCTACTATTATTTCCAAATCATTATATAAATCAATAAAATCATCTATTAAATCTTTATTAGGTTCATATATATCACTATTTTTAATAAGAGTTTTTTCCGCAAATTCTCTTGAAATTTGATTATTATATTTATCATAAAATAAATTTAATACTTCGTTGAAAATAGACAAATCACACAAAGAATATTTATCATCATCATTGTATTTTTTCTTTTTATATTCCAAATATTTGCTCAGTATTGGATATTCATTTTTATCTTTATGCTCTAAAATATTCTCTATATATTCTTCATCCAAATAGTCAGCATAATAAAAATTCTCGTAATATGGATATTTTTTATACATATCTTTACTATATATTTCTTTTAATAAAGCAATACCTGAATTAGGATCTTTTATTCTTTCCATTTCTAATTCTTTAAATTTATCTATTTTGTTTTTTGTTTGGATAAATTTATCTTCAATTAATTTTTCCAATTCATTTTCAAATCCAATTAGTTCTTCAAAATTATTAATACATTTTTTACTATGTAGAACTTTAAATAAATCATTAAAAATGAAATTCAAAAATACATCTATTTTTTTAATACCTTTCTTTTCTAATTCTTTTTGCAATAAAATAAAGCATTCTTTTATAGTTTCAAACCATGTCATACCTTTTGGCAAATAATCATCAAATTGTTCTGAACATGTTAATAATTTAGCGAAGAATAAATGAGTATATAATATATAATTTAATAATCTATATGATAATTGACTTAAATTTCTTATTTTTTTATTATCCTTTTTAAAATTATTTTTATCTATAGAGTTCAATCCCTTTTCTTTATTATATAATGGTTTTATATATTTAATTTTAAATTCTTCCTTAGTCATATAATTTATATCTCTTAATTTATAATACTTATCTCTATTTCTAGTTAATTTATCAATTTCATCTTTATCTTTAAATATTCTGATATAATTATCTCTTTGAATTGTTTCATATATTTTATATAATTTAACTTTATCTTCTTTTTCATCTTTTTCTTCTAAATATTTTTCTGTGGAGCCTATAGGTTCATTACAATTTGGACACTTAATATTAACTTCAGAATAACTTGGAAATCCAGAAGGAACTGAATGATAATATCCTTTATCACACAAGCAAATATAACATCCTTGATTTGGGATTTTTTCAAAATGATTTTCTATTTTATTATATAAATCATAATAAGGTTCTTCTTTTGGGTCACTACCAGGGTAAAATTTTTCATCTATATGTTCTAAATTATCTTGATCATATAAGTATGCATAAATATATTCTTCACCATTTTTATGTTTTTCAGCTATTTCATTTAAACAATATCTATATCCATAAAATAATACTTCTATATCTTTTTGATCAATTTTATATTCATTTTTTATTTCATTATATCTTTCACTTTCAAAAATAAATTTAATTAACAATAATAATCTATTACCTTCACTTTCATTATCTTCATCATCTTTTTTAAATAATGGTTCGCAAATATTATTATAAAAATTAATAAAGCTTTTATCATTTTGGAAATTATTTTTCTTTAATTGTGATAAAATTAAATTATTTGCACACATAAAAAAATCATCAAATTTTAAATTTTTATTATTTATAAGATTTTCTTTTCTTATCTCATTTTCAAAGTTATCTTTTTGGCAATCAATAAGTTTTTTATAAATAATTTTATAATCATCATTATCATTTAATTCATTGTAAATTTCGTTATTAGATAGTTCTCCTTCAAAATCTTTAAAACTACCATATTTATCCAATTTATATTTTTCTTTAATTGTATTTTTTAAAAATACATCAATTTGTTTATTATTTTGATTATATATTATTTTATAAATGTATAATTTTACCATATCTATCTTATCGCAATCTTTTATTTCTTTTATTATTTTCTCAGGTTCGAAATTAGGATTGTCATGCATTTTTATAAAAGTATTGCAAAAAGCTCTTATATAGCCTAAGCAGAATAATTTGCAAATATTTGTGCGTTTATTATAATATTTATCTGAATTTATTTTAAAATCATATAAAAAGTCATTAGAATCCTGAAAAATGGTTAAAGGATCATCTATTAATGATTGTTTATTTTTCTTTCTGTTTAAAACAAAATTTAAATAAATTAATGAATTTTTTTCGAAAAAATAGATAATTGTTTCAGATAATGCTAAATAATAATCTGCTTTATGATTTGATAAATATTTATCTATAAGTTTCAATATGATATCATCTTTATTTTTCAATAACTCCTCTTTTGAATCGATAAAGTTATTTTTATCAATATATGAATCTAATAATATTTGAAATATATCATTTGATTTTTTTATTATTTCTTTTTCTTTCATTAATTCCCCTAATATTGTAGCTCTGTATGTAATTTCATAAACTTTATTTATCTCCTGCATATATATATATTTTAATGTTTCATAATATTTATTTTTAAATTGCTCATCTTTTTCTTCTTTTAATTTATTGTTTAAATCTAAAAAATTATTTATTAAATTGTCTATTTTTTTAGAATTATTTAATTGTATAATTTTGGAATTTTCTATTAATTTTTCTCTAATAGCTTCAATATTTTCTAACTTTTTTATTCCTTTTTCAAATTGATATTCGATTATTTTTATTAATTCATCAATGATAAATAATTCATTTAAATATATTTTTAAATTATAATTTATATTTTGTAATATTTTATATATTTCTTTTAACCTATCATGATAATCCTTAATTGTTATTTCCACTAATTTTATATCTTTTGAAGTTATACTTAAGCATAATCCTGCTAGTAATATATAATAACATTCGTTTACTTCTCTTGTAAATTCTGAATTTCTTTCTTCATCAACAATATATTGAATTTGACATTCTTTATCAAATATTATATCATAAATTTTTAAATTTAATTCAGTACCATCTTTATCGTTAACTATATCTTTAGCAATTTCAAAAGCAGATAATATACTTTTAATATAATCAATATTAGATTCTATCCATATAATTTTTAATAGTATAATATTAATTTGATTTGATAGATTATCTTTTATTATTTCATTTTCTTCTGAAAATCTTAAATTTAATAATAATTCAATTAGATCTCTTAAAGATTGAGAATAAGAACCTTTATATTTCTCCAAATAAAATATTATATAATCTTTTAATATTATATCTGGTGTTATTTTATTTATTAAATCAAAATAAAATTTATCTTGGCTTATCTTTTCCAAAGCGTTATTTAATAAATCCCTTTCTTTTTCATATAAATTATTTTTTGCTTTTTCAGTTTTTTTATCTCTTAATTTTGTTTCACTCTCATAAAATATGTTTGAAATATTTTCTGTTAAATAATCAGATAAATTTTTATAAAAATTATAAAATCCAGGTATTTTATAATTAAATAAAAATTTGGGTTTATATTTATCTTCTCTATCAACTTTTATTTCTTTTAAAAATTTGGTTTTTAAATCTTTAATTATGTTCTTATTTTTATCATTTCTCGCAGATTTATCATTTTTATCTAATTTAGTATTTCTATCCTTACCAATTTCTATTAGTGTAGTAAGGAAATTATTATCTTCTAATACTTTAAAAATATATAATAAACTTTTTTTAAATATTTTATCTTTAATATAATCTAATGTACAGGATACAATATCTATACTGTCTTTATTAATATAATTTTTCTCAATCATTTTATCAACTAAACTCTGGCAAGTTCCTTGTGCATCTGGATCAATTTCTATTAATTCTTTTGCTTTTTTTATTAAATCTTTTTTAAAATCTGAATTTTTCATCATATATTTCAATATTTCTTCTACATATTTTTCTTCATTTATATTATCTTTGTCATCATTATCACCATATTTTTCATTAATAAAGGTAGATAAATTTATTTCTTCACTATTTTCATATTTATTCTTCTCAGCCATTTGTTCATATACAAAATTTATTAATGTTTCTCTAAATTCATTATCTAAATTTTTAAATGCGTCTGCATTAAACATTACATCTTTTATATTCTGTTTTAAAATTTGCTTTAAAGAAATATTTGAACCTTGTAAATTATCTATAAATAATTGATTTATATCACTATAAATATTTGGAATTGAATAAATTATTTCTTTTTTTCCATTATCAAAACTTCTTTGTATATGTATTATAAATATATAATTATAATCATCATCTTTGCAATAATTAGTAATATAATCAGTTATAAATTGGATTTTATTAGAATTATATTGTTCAAAATTAATTAATATTATATGCTTATTTAAATCATCATTTTTATTTTTGTTCTTAATATCATCGATTTCATTTTTTAATTTATCTTCTGTTCTAATTTCTGATATCATAATTTGTTCAGTTTTATCTGCTCCTTCTATAATATTAGAAATATTACTAAATGTATATATTATTGAAATTTTGTAGTTATTTATTTGGCTTTGCCTTGCACTTTCCAAATCTTTTATATATTCCTTAAAATTAGTATATCTTTTCTTTTCATAATATTTTTCTTTTAAAGGATTATCTTCTGGTAAATTAGTTATTATATCTTGAGGTAAAATATTACTTATTTTATTATATATATTATCTATTATATCATTTTCGTTGGATTTTTTATTTTTATTTTCTATAGAGAAATAATAAACTAATCCTCCAATTTCTTGTTCACTACAATTAATTAATAAATTATTTAAATCATAATTAATATTTGGTTGTCTTTTTTTTATTTCATCTTTTAATCTAATATTTTGCATTATGGTTTTAATTAGCTTTTTTTGTCCATCATCCAATAAATCCCTAAAATTAATTTGCATTTTTTCTAATCTATTTAAAAATGCCATATCAACGGAATTAACAAATCTTTTATCAACTAATATTATAACTCTAAATGCATCATTAACTGGTGTTAAATCTTCACTAAAATTATCCAAGCATATTCTAACATATTTTTTTTCATCAATTATTTTATAGTTCATGTTATATAAATCATATAAAAATGGCTGTATAGGCTCTAAATTTTGTAATACAATTAATCCCTCTTCTTTTGCATGATTTTGAATTTCTCCAACTTTTTTGATCTTATATTCATTATTATTATCATCAGAAAATGGACTTCCATTAATAAGCTCTATATTTTTTTTATCTGGATTTTGTATTCTGATAATTCTGTTTATTAATGGTGATAAAGTTGATTTTATCTCTAATAATAAATAGCGACTATTAATATCATTTATATTATCATTTATACATTTATTTAAATCATATTTATCCATATGATCATCCTTTATTTTATAACTAACTCCAATTAAATTAAGAGTTTTATTATTCTCATATTTACATGCTTCATTATATATTTTTTTAAATAAATATACAGAGGTAACTTTTTCTATTTCATCTTCGTCATTTTCCGATATTTTTTCTTTTAATATTTCTTTTAGATTATTCATTTCATCTTTTATATCTTCATGGTGATTTTTTAAATCTATATCAAATTCATTACTTATACCTCCAAAATTTCTCTCTATATTATTTTCAATGATAGGTACAATTTGAGTTTCATCTGAAATATTATTTAATTTTGAACCTTCTATAGCAACGCCTTTTATAATATTATAAAAATCACGATTCCCATGAAAGTCTTTTTTTATTTCCCCCTCAGAATTATATAAATTTTTATATTCTTGTTGAGCCTCTATTTCATTAAGATTTTTTCCTTTAAATTTTTCGTTTTTTTTCAAGAATTTTTTCAATACCACAAGTTTTTTAATAAAATTTAAGTAGTATTTATAAAGATAATAAGCTCTTGAAAGTATATTAAACACAAAGACTTTTGAAATGTCTTTAGCAATTTCTTTAGAAATACTTTCTACTATACTTTTTGAAGTTGCTTTTAATTGATCTAATTGATCCTCTAAATTAGGCACTGATAAACTTAAAGCTCTATTTATTTTAGCTGCATCTAAAGAATAATTACTAATACCGATAAAACATACACCTTCGTTTTTACCATCATATTCAAGTTTAGAATGTAAAACTTTAAGTGGATTACTAGGTGATTTTTCAGCTAAACCTAGCTCATCAAATAATATCATATATATAGGTATTTTATCATTTTTATTTTTATTTGCTTTAAAGTTTTCATATAAATTCTCAGCTTTTTTAAATACTTCTGTAATATCTTCTGGTTCAGTAGATTCAGAACCCTGAAAATAAATTTGAATTATATTTGGATATTTTTTAAAAAATTCATTTTTAGAATATATTCCTCTCATGGAATTATATATTAATTGAGCACTTAAACTTTTGCCAGTACCTGGCTTACCTATAATAATTAATGGTATTTTTGTGACAACCGATAAAAATAATAAAAATAAATTCTCTTTTAATGATTCATTTTTACCTATACCTACATCTAATTCAATTTGTTTTAATAAAAATTCCTCTTCTATTTTTAATAAATCACTAAAATGTTCTAAATTTTTATCGTCGAGCTCTTCTTTTAATTTTTTGTTCTTTATTTTATCAAACAAATTAGTTTTATTTTCTTCGTCTTTTTTTTCATCGGAATAAACATTTACTATTCTCAATATTGTTTTTTGTAATTCAGAATCAAACTTTCCTCTAATTTCTTCATTTATTAATCTTATATAATAGCATAAATAAATGGAGCATATAATACTTTTAATTTTATATAATTTTTTTGTTTCTTCATCTAAAGAATAATTACTTTTATTTGATTTTTTAAGAAAATAGTCATGGAAAAATTCAACACATTTTCTAAATCTAGCTATTTCTCTTAATGATACAATTGAGGGATCTTTAAAAATTTTCCTTAAAAATATATGACATTTTGATATTGCTTCTGTAGTTAATTTATATAAATTTTCTTCTTGTTTATCAAATAATTTCTGTATAATACTTTTTATATATTTTTTTTCATCAGCATCCTGTAACGTACCAAAACTAAAAACATAATAAAGTAATGATTGAGGTAATTGTTCGACTTTATATACTAAATCATCTTCTTTATCATCTTCTCTAGTTAAGCCACACTTTTCTGTAGAAAATACTCTTCTTCTATATGGATTGCATGCGCCTATAAGTCGTATATTTTTTTCTAATTTTTCTCCATTAAAAGTTCTATTGATGAAAATTTCTGTTAAAAGAGATAATGATAAACAAGTATTAATTTCATCAAAGAAAACCCATAGCTCTTTTTTTATATTTTTTTCTCTATTTATATATTCTGCCTCTTTTGCTTTAGCATTTATTTCTAACATCCTTGCAATTATTTCTTCATCTGTAATTCCTGGATGAATATTTATAATTTCAACTAGTTCTTCTCCATTATTTAAAATCTGACTTAATTTTTTTATTAAAGAAGTTTTACCGCATCCCGTTTCTCCCATTATTATAACTGGTACGTTCGCTTTTATCCTATAAACTAATAATATCATTTTTTTATAATTATCTTCAGTTATTACATAATTATCAGAATTAATATTTAAAATAGATATTAATGATTTTAAATTACCTTGAGTTTTATCAACTTCATTTGGCAAATTAAGTATATTTTTTAATCTTTTTAAAAATTTATATGAAGGATCAACTACTTGATTTGCTGCTTCAATAACCAGACTATGAAACATTTCGGAAACAGGGTCCTTTTCTCCTTTTTTTGGAGAAGCACCTCTTTTAAAGTCATATATTTCAATAAACTGGCCATTGTCTTTACCTGACATTTTATATTCATTATATATTTCAGACATTTTTTCAAATGACTGTTCTGCGTCTTGATCCATTTTGAACCCAATAATATTAATATTTTTATCTACACATTCTTTTATTAATTTTTCCAATTTAGGTCCTTCTTCAGGGTATTTATCCCCTCTTGAAAATTCTACTCCATGAGCACCAGCATCTGCAATATGAATTATTAATTTCATTCCATTTCTCCATTTCATATTATTACTTAATGCCATATTATATCCTTCTACCCAATCTTCAGGTAAATCTCCTCCTCCTTTAGGTTCAATTTTAGATATTTTATTTTTTAAAGCTTCCATATCTTCTGTCAAAGGGAAATATTCATTTTTATCCGATTTAGAATCTATTTTATCTCTATAAAATGATGCTCCAAATTTAAATTTAAATTTATCTTTATATTTCTTTGTTAATTCCTTGAAAATCTGGATTACATACTCATTTGCAGCATTAATTTCTCTTCCCATTGATCCTGTTGCATCAATTAAATAACAAATATCAACATCTTGAATTTTAATCTCAGCTTTTTGTATTCCTTCATTAACTTCTTTACTTATATCTGGGAGTTTTTCAAATTTACATTTTTTTGTTTTGTTATCAATAAAAATCAATGGAGTTTTAAATTCCACTTTACTCAAATCGTTTTCATATGCATCTAAGCATAAATCTATTTTATTTTTTTGTTGCTGTTTTTTATTAATTATTAATTTTGCAAATCCTCCATTTGTAAAATATATAGTACTGTCAGCAAAATATTTAATACATTCTTTAGTTATATCAGTATTTTGAGAATTAGAAAATTTTATCTTTTCATTAAATATTTCAAATTGACTTATAAAAAGATTTATAAATGTTTGTATTTGATAATAAGAATATTCTTTTAAATTTATATTATTTTTTATAAATGTTTCAATTTGTTCATCTGTTTCTGCTTCTTTACCTAACATTATTTGAAAAGTGTTATTTACATTTTTATCTAATTCTAATTTAGATAAATTTCCTAGATTAATTTTTTCTATTTCAAATATATTTAATATTCCTACCTTTGATAAGTAATTTTCAAAGCTATTAGGAATTTCTACATAAATTTTTATATTATTTGGTATATAAATAATATCTTCATTATTTGTATAAAATTTTGTAAAAAGAAATGAAAGTAAAAATTCATTTATTATTGGTATATCTTCTGTTTCTATTAAATCTAAATGAATGGCAACCTTATTATAATTTAAATTTATTTCATCTTTTTCATCATCTTCATCTTTATTATTTGTTTTTTCCTGAACTTTATTTCTAATTCTAGGGTCTTTTTTAATCCTCTTTAATAACTGTAATAATTTTTCATAAATAATTCTTTTTGATAATCTTCCACCTAAAGGAAAATGAAAATAAATTTCTTTATTTTCTTTTATAGCTTTTTTAATTTTAAAAGATTTACCTAAACCGCATACTTCTGAAGAAAAAACTTTTATGTTATATAAATTAGGATTATCTTCGAAAATTTTTTTGTAATTCCATGAATTAATAGAAGCATTTGATATCTCTGATAAATCTAAATCATCCAATTTATGATTTTGCTCTTTTTCATTCTCTTGAAAAAATGATTCATCTCCAATATTATTTTTTTTATTATTGGTATTTGAATATTTTTCTAATTCATTTAAAAAGGAAGTTTCGTTTTCTAAATTTTTATAGACAAAAAAAATGCAGCTATCCATATATTCTCTTGAATTTAATTTATTGATATTTTTATTTTCTTTATTTTCCTTTATAGATTTTTCTAATTTATATGATAATAATTTATCAATATAACTATACATTCTATTATGTTGAAAACTAGAAAATGATTCTAAAATATCTATTATAAATAATGTATTATATTCACATAATATAGCTCTATATAAAAAAGATTGCATTTCTTCAATAGATGTTTCACCACTACATACTAATATATTTTGGGCAATTGGTAATTTTCCTAATTTTTTCTGAAATAAATATAATATATATTGTTCCAATGAGATAGTCCCGCATTTTTTAATAAAAATTCCTTTATATTTTTTATCTCCTTTAATTAGCATATTATTATAATGTTTTTCAAAGTCCAATCCATTTTTATCAAATAAAGAAATTATATATTTTGCCATATAATCAAATATTTTTTTTGTGTATTCTTTATATTCAGTCTCATAATCAACACCTATTTTTATGTTATATGGCTCTCCATCTATAATTTTATCATCATCATATTCTGTTTTATTTAAAATATATCTTATTATTTCCTTTACTTCATAATTTCCTTCTTGATGCAATTTTATTTTTCTGAATAATTTTCCATATAAAAATCTCAAATGTTTTTCACTTTGATAGATTGTATTCAATTGATCTTCATAATCATTTTTTATTGTAAATAAGTAATTTTTTATAAAATTAAAATCTTTTTCTTCTTCATCATTATCTTTATTGAATTTATATGTTATTTTTGGGTATTTTATTTCTATATTTATTAATATCGGTATATTATATCCTTTTATTCTTAAAATTTTAATTTTATCATATATTACTTCAATATTCGAAATTATTTTCTTAAAAAATATTAATTTATCGCATTTTATTTCATACATATCTTTTTCTTTTTCTTTCTCTTCTTTTTCATCAATTTTTTTATTATTTTCTGTTTGAATATTAATTTTATTTTTTAAATTAATAAGCTCTTCAATTTTTATTTCAATTTTTTCTTCACAATTAGTATATCTAAAAATTTCACTATCGAGTTTAAATGTTAAACTTGCATCATCAACAATTATATATATATTTTCAAAAATATCTTTTTCATTTTTACTATCCAATTCTTTAATTGAAGGATAATGTTTTGAAAAACTTACCAATTTTCTAATAGTTCCTTCATCTAAATATTTTATATGTTCTATTATTTCTAATCCATTTTTATTAATCATATCTCTAAATTGATTTAAACATACAGTTGCATCTTCAATATCTTTAATAGATATACTTCTATTAGTTGGATCTAATTTATTTTTCAAATCTTCAAAATTACTTTTTATTTTACTTACCAAAAAATCAATTGCTTCCTGTTTATCATAAAATGAGGTAAATACCTTATAGAATAGACTATCAATCTCATAATCATAAATTTTCTTGTCTTTTAGCTCTTTTAATGTTATTCTAAGGTCTTTTAGTTTCATTTTTGATAGTTCAATATCTTTTTGTAAAGTTGTTAATTTCTTTTTTAGACAATCTTCTATAAAAAATTTAATACTCTTTATAACATTTTCATATTTTTTACTTTTAATTATAATTATTAAATCTTTTTTTTTATTATCATCAATATTAAAATATCGTATCATTTGATTTATAAATTTTTCTGATTGAGAATCTTCTTTTTTACTTAATTCATCTTTTATATTCTCAAATATATTTTCAAACTTTTTTGAATCTTCTTCATCTTTAAATTTAAATTTAAATATAGTTTCAATATCATTTACTTTTTCAAATGATTTTTTTATCATGTTTAATTTAGCTAATGCATCTTTAAATCGTTCTTCCTGATCTCTACCTTTTGATTTTTCAAATATTTTTTTAAAAAGTAAAAAATCTTTAACTTTGTCAATTTCACCACATGGAGTATCTTTTAATTCAGATAGCTTATTTATGTCCTCCTGAGTTTTATCGTTATAAAATTCTTTTATTGTTTTAGTTTCTATATTATTAATAATATTGGTTATACTTTTTATTTGCTCATTATAGGTATTTTTATGAAATATTATAAGACAATTTTTTATGTAATTTAATTCTTCAATTTTTTTATTTATATCAGTTATAGTCTTTATATAATTTCCATATTTTTCAACGGGATCATATTTAGAAATAATAATTTTTATTAAAGCTAATTTTTGTATAATTGTGTTATTATAATTGTCCTCAATTTTTTCTTTTCTATCCTCATTATTTCTCAAATTATCTTTTTTGTAATTTAAAAATTCTTCCAATTGTTTTTTAGTGATTAAATTTTCTTCTAAATCAGTTTTTATATCATCTAAAATAATTTGCAATTTACCACAGTTACTTTCATTAATTATTGGTTTGTCTGGATCATTTAATTTACACAATAATTTTATTTTATCATTTTCATAATTTGAATAATATTCGCTTTTTTCAAATTCACATACTTTCATTAATTTTTCTAAAAACTTATCTTTATCTTTATCATTTAATATATTAATTAATATTATTATTTTATCAGTCTCTTTTATATTTTTAAGAAATATTTCAAATATATAATCTTTCATTTTTTCATATTTTTCATCATCACATTTTTTAATTAATTCAAAATATATTAATGATTGTAATTTATCATTTAACTTTTTAATTTGATCTTCTAAAAAATTTGTATTATTTTCATCCAGAAAAATTATACGAATAAAATTAGAAATTATTTCTATTGCTTTATTCAATTCTTCTTCTTTTAAATATTCTATCTCATTTTTAATAATATATTCATATTTATCTTTAAGTATTTTGTAATAATCGTATTTCTTATTAGTATCAATACGTGAAATATCTATTATTTCAATTATAGTGCCAAATGTTGAAATATCTATTATTTTAGATGTTATTTTATTAATAAATTCATTTATTTTTTCTTTGAATCCTTCTTCAAAATTCAACTGTTTAAAAGATGATTTGAATTCTTCTGTTGGATTTCTAAAGTTTATATTATTAAAAATATCTGTTTCTCTTAAATTTTGATATTTTATGACATCTTCTTTCTTATCACTGTTGTAAAAAGGATTATATTTTTTAATCATACCAAGTTTTTCTTCATCATTATATTTATCTTTTTTTATTTCAAATAATTCTTTAATATTTATATTTAAGTTGAATGCAAATTCATCTCTATCATTATATCTATTTATATCATCTTTAATATTTAATTCATTTTTTTCTGATGTTTTGTTGTATAAATTATTTATTAAATCTTTATATTTTTTAAACAAATCTCTTAAACGATAGCAGTCATCTATATATTCTAAATCTGGTTTACTATATTGCTTAAGAAGATATTTCCAAAATGAACTTTTTAGATATATTGCCAAGATTAAATTCTCTTTTGAATAACCAATAAGATCTTCAATCATACTTATTATATTATCTAATTCTGTCTTTGATTTTTTCTGATTTTCTACTTTATATTCTTTTTTAATTAGTTTTAAATTAGATGCTAATACAATAGGATCATTCTTTAAATCATCATATTTTTTAAAAATTTCAACTTTATTTTGATTTATAACATATAGAAATGTTTCTATTTGATCTATATAATTTAAAACTATATCAAAAACATCATAATCTTTTCCATTATTAATTGCATATATAACGAAATTATTATAAAATTCAGTATCTTGATTTAAAGGAATTTTAAAATGTGAATAATAAGTAATTAAAATTTCGTATAATATTTTTGCATTTCCTTGAGAAAATTCTTTTATAATTTGTGAGAAATTTTCTTTATCATAAGAACATAAATAGCAAAATATAATTCCATAAAAACTAATAGGATCATATTTGTTTTCTTCTATTAAATTTTTTGAGTTTGAATAAATATGATTGAAAGTATCTAATTCATTAGCCAAATCTTTATCTCTATCTGTATTTTCTTCTTCATTTATTTCTTTGAAAGTATCTATTAATTGGGAACATAAACTATTGTATTTTTGATATATTTTTAGAAATAATGATATTAAAAGACTAAATTTTTTTTTTGATTTATATAGTTCAATTGTTTCCTTAAATAATAATTCTATTTTATTCATTTCCTTATTTTTTTTCAAAGCTTCAAGGAATAAATCCAATTTATATTGAAGTGGAATTTGATTTTGATTAATTTTTCTTTTAACTATATTATCTATAAATTTATTTCCTTTTAATAATTTAACTTCATAAATAAATGAATTTTCTTTAACATTAAATAAAATATCATATGATTCTTCTCCTATTTCATATTGTAGTAGATATTCCTCTACTTTTTCATTTTTCTCTTTTTTCTTTACATCTAATTTAAAAACGTTATGAAAAAGAAATGATCCTTTTCCTTTTTCAATACTTTTGTTGTATATAATTTTAGGCTCTATTTCTGATAAAAATTTTAAATCATCAAAATTTATTTTTTCTTCACTCGGACTTAAAATGATAAAAAAAATAGTTAAATCATTTGATTGAGTATTTTGATGTTGTTCTTGTGAAATAATGGATAACTCTGAAGTCATTTCAGCTTGTTTTATTAACTATAATTGATTTTTTTTCAGATTTTATATTAACGAAAAATAGTTAAGAGCACTAAAATCATTAACTAATTTTGAATTATTAACTATTTTTTAACTTTAAGTATAATGATATTATTAGTTAGAAATTTAAAAAAGAAATTAATTATAGATTCTATATCTAGTAAGAATTTTAAATCGTCAATGGGTGGTATTTTTGCTTATCGATCAGAACAATTAGTTATTGATGATTTTATTAGTAAAGAAAATTGTTGATAAAATAAGAATTATTTTCTATTGAAAAATTAGATAATATAGGATAAGAATTAGTTAAGCCTAATAATGTTAGAAATTTTCTTATAATTAAAAAAAATGATATGCATTATACATTATATCTAAACGATAATATTATTTATATTTATTAAAAAATATTTTGTCCGGATAATGTGGCTAGCACATTTTTAGTTTATTCCATATAATATACAAGTAAATAAAGAAAATTAAGAAAAATTAATTTTGTTTGATTGAGCAGTATTATTTTTATTATATTTTAAAGATATTATGTAAATAGGAATATTTTCTCAAAACTGGAATAATAAATCAATTTTATGAAAACAATGGAAAAATTAAATTAAATTTAATACGCGAAAATCAAGCGATTAAATCGGGATTAATTGGATTTATTTGAAAAAGAATAAAAATATCAAATTGATATTTAACGCTTCAAAATTTTCTCCAAAAATGAATTAACAGAAAAATTATCGAATTTATAAATAAAGAATGATTTACCTGAATTAAATAAAAATAATAAAGTTGATGAATGACAAATAAATGGGAAAATAATGTTTTCTTTAAATTTGGCAGAAGCAGCATTTAGAGAAAATTATTCAATATTTTGTACATATAATACTTTTTTTTTGAAATTATTTCTACAAGCAATTGCATTGGCATTCGATAAAATCATTGAAATAAATTAAAAGGATTTAACTTATGAAATTATATTATTTATTAGATGAGTATTTCCACATGAATAATAAAAAAAATAAATCAATTGGGGAAAAAAAAGTCAGAAATATAAATTATGATGAAGATGATTTTATTAAATATTCTGCAAAAAATTTATTAACTTCAGAATTAATAAGATTAATTATTTATACGATGCATAAGATAATAATATATTGAAACATCATTTTGATCATATAAAAGAAAATGAAGTAAATAAAAAAGAGATAAAATATGATTTAAGTGATGTTTGTGTTAAAGAGTTCAATGTTATTTATTTAATAAATAAATATAAATTTTTAATTCTAAAATAAAATAATTTAAATAAAATATCACAAAATAATTTATTTATTTTAAATATTACTAATTATATTTTTTAAAAAAATAAAAAAATAATATGGGGATTGGGGATTGGGGAT
>Ga0256407_10007016_pt1 | contig 17170 bp, 10 predicted proteins | sample RumenRJG_04DNA_FD_193489 | JGI IMG/M metagenome (GOLD analysis project Ga0256407, IMG submission 193489) | Bovine rumen microbial communities from Lethbridge, Alberta, Canada - RJG_04 | ecosystem: Host-associated > Mammals > Digestive system > Stomach > Rumen | place: Canada: Alberta...
TTCGACGTGGATGTGGACGACATCACCGTAGTGGTCCAGCCCAAAAGCATAGTTCATTCCGCGGTGGCATTCGTCGACGGCACCGTCATGGCACAGCTGGCCATGCCGGATATGAGGCTTCCGATCCAGTACGCTCTGACGTATCCGGACCGTCTGCCTCTGGATATACCGCCCGTCGATCTCTTCGAACTGGCAAAAATTGACTTTCTGCGTCCGGATACCGATACCTTCAGGGGACTTCCCCTTGCCTACCGCGCAGGCCATGCAGGCGGCAGCCTTCCCACAGTCTTCAACGCCGCCAACGAAGAAGCTGTGTCCTGGTTCATGAAAGACCGGATCGAGTTCCTCGACCTGTACAGGCTGATCGAAGCTGCCATGGATGCCCACACTGTGCGTCCGGATCCTTCCCTTGAAGAGATCCTGGAGATTGAAAAGCAGACACGTGCTTTCGTGAGGGAACAGATCGAAAAGATCTGACCCGCGTCTGCCGCAAAGCGAAAAACTTCATTATGCGGGCCGTGTAATAATAAAGTGCAATAAAAAGTGGAATAATAAAGTGCAATAAAAAAGTGGAATAAAAACAGCAGGATCCGCCCTGTCGGTGCGGTTCCTGCTGTTTTTTATTGTATTTTCCCCAAAAGGGCATATTATCATAAACCATCTTCACAGAGAAAACAGTCATATCTTATATCATATAAAAAGCAGTCATAGCCGGAGCAGAAACTGCTCCCTGCCATGTAACATTTTATTACTGCTCGATAACCAGAATATCAACGAAACCTGTCACATCAAAAATCTCCATGATATCGGAGTTGACATTACAGATCTTCATGCTGCCCTGCTTATTCATAGTCTTCTGGGCAGAAAGCAGTACACGAAGTCCTGCGGAAGAAATATAAGCGAGATCCTTAAAATCAAAGACCAGCTCCTTGACTCCATCCAGAGAATTATGAAGTTCTGTCTCAAGTTCGGGGGAAGTCGTCGTGTCAAGTCTTCCTTCCAGGCTTATTGTAAGTTTCTCACCTTCCAGATTCTTATTGATGTTAAGCATAGTAAAAATGTACCTCCTGATTCATTTTCATGTAATATCGATGTCTGCAAATAACGGGCGGGCCCTGCAATTGCAGCCGTTTTCATCACTGTTTTATTAATATACCAGATATTTTTAAAAAATCAAACATCCAGACGCTGTCTTTCCACTAATTGTGCAAAGTATCCGTTCTTGTCGATCAATTGCTCATAGGTTCCCTCTTCCAGAATCTTTCCCTCATTCAGGACCAGGATCCGGTCACAGTTTTTGATGGTGCTGAGACGGTGGGCAATAACGATCCTGGTACACTTCAGGCTGTCCAGGGCTTCCGCCACCTGTCTCTGGGTCTTGTTGTCCAGGGCGCTGGTCGCCTCGTCGAAGATCAGGATCTTTGGATTGGGAGCGATCGCACGTGCGATCATGATCCTCTGTTTCTGTCCTCCGGAAATGCCTCCCTGGCCCTCGCTGATCAGTGTCTGCATGCCCATGGGCATTGCTCTGATGTCATCGGCTATGCCGGCCATCTCGGCTGCCTTCCAGGCATCGTCCAAGGTCAGATGCGGGGCAGAGATCACAATATTGGAATAGATATCACCCTGGAACAGCCCGCCGTCCTGGGTAACTGTTCCGATCCTGCGCCGCAGAGAGCGAAGATCGACCTTGTTGATATCTTTTCCATCGTAGTAGATGGCACCTTTCTCGGGCTTTTCAAAGCCGAGAAGCAGACGCACCAGGGTGCTCTTTCCACAGCCGGTCTTTCCCACGATCGCGACATATTCGCCCTGACGGATCTTCAGGCTGAGCCCGTCGACCACATAGGGCATGTCTTCGTTATAACGGAAATAGACATTGTTGAGTTCGATAGCTCCCGACAGCCTGGTCAGAATCTCTCTTCCGTCAGATATCTCGGGTTCCGCCTTCAGGAAAGGTTCTGCCATTTCCAGGACCGGCTTTATCTGAGCAACCTGCAGGACCGTGCCCGCCATGGAAGTAAAGGCACCCATCAGCATGCCGTAGGCGGCGTTGAATGCCAGATACTCCGCGGGAGACACCCGGCTCATGACAGCGGTGTAATAAATCACAATCGTTCCCGCAAGAGTGATCGCTGTCTGGATCGTCGAGTTAATCTTGATAAACATGGGAGGATTGTAGGTCAGGGCCGCTCCCTTTGAATAAGTATCTGCCCATTTGGCAAAAGCTCTCTTCTCTGCTCCCGCCAGTTTGATCTTCTGTACTCCGCTTATGAGGGCATAAGTAAGTCCGCTCTCCTTGACATTGCACTCCATCATATCCCTGGACCTTTTGATCTGCACCAGGGAAGTCAGGATCATCATCACGACGGTCGCGGCTACGACAACAACAGCAGGTACCGTCAGTGCAGGTGTATATTGAAAGATCTTCGTAACATACAAAAGTGACGTAAACGCGGTAAGACCGGTAGAGAGTGCCGTTCCCATCAGCAAAGAGCAGAGCTGATTTACAGCCTGGCTTCGGCTCGACAGCTCACCGGCGCTGTATTTCTTGAAGAAAGAAGCCGGAAGGCTCATGATGCGCATCATCATGGCGGAATCCACCGGTATGGACGTCTTGATCTCAAGGCGCGTCCCTGCCATCGTGTCCACTATCTCTATGAGTCTGGTGGAGACAGCTACGCAGAGCATAAACACGGCCGTTCCCCACAAAAGTGACGGCTTCCCGCTCTCCAGGACAAATCCGGCCATTATTTTCGTGATGCCCGGCATCAGGAGTCCCACCAAAGTGCAGAGCAGGTTGAAGCCGAAGACTATGATCAGATCTCCTATGTTCACGCAGTTCTTCAGGAAAAGCAGAAGATCCGGAATCCCAATCGAACGGAGAGGAAGGGGTCTGTAGAAGCAGATTGCTTCCCTGCCGAATTCCTTCATGTTTTTTTTGTTTACAGTAATCTTTTTGCCGCTGCTGTCCCGGTAATAATATCCCACCAGTTCTTTCGGGAAAAGAGCTATAGGAACTCCGTCCTCTTCCCTGAAGGCTATGACCGGTCCGAAGCCGTCCTTAAACCAGTTTTCCTTGAGTTCGACGACTCTGTACATCAGCCCGTAAGGACGGAGTGCGTATTCCAGCTGTTCCTCCGGCTCTTTGAGTGACTCGGGAATGTCCACGGGCTTGCAGTGATAATATTTCAGGATATCGTCAATCGCGTGTTTAGTGATGATCCTGTCATCTGCCAGCGAGTCTCCATATCTGTTTCCAACGACCACTGAGGCCATCCGCAGGATTGAATCCTCGAACCGGTCCTGGTCGCTCTGTTTTCTCTGCCTGATCTGGTTGTCAAACCATCCCAATCCGATGCCTCCTTTCCTCAGTCGTTAGAGATGAGTTCGGTATAGTAACCGCCTTTGGCATACAATTCTTCATGTGTGCCTCTCTCGATTACTTCACCGTGGTCCATCACGATGATCTCATCACAATCCCTGATCGTAGACAGACGGTGCGCAATGACAATACATGTGATTCCCCTGTCTTTTACGGCTTTCACGAGCTCATATTCCGTTTTGGCGTCCAGGGCGCTCGTCGCTTCGTCCATGATAATGATGGAAGGATCCTGTGCCAGAACACGCGCGATCTCCAGCCTCTGTCTCTGTCCACCGGAAAGGTCTTTTCCGCCTTCGGTCAGTTTTCCATGATATCCGTCTTTTCTCTGTATGATATCATCATGAATCTGCGCATCTCTGGCAGCCATGATCACCTCGAAGTCTTCAATGGTCTCGTCCCACATCTTGATATTATCGGAAATAGAGTCTTCAAACAGAATAATATCCTGGTCCACGACCGCAAGCGAACCCCTGAAAACACTCCGGTCGATTTCATCAATGGGTTTGCCGTCAAAGAGGATCTCACCGCTCCAGGGTTTGTACATGCCGGAAATCAGTTTGGACAGAGTGCTCTTGCCGCAGCCCGAGGCTCCGACGAAAGCGACCCGGCTTCCGGTTTTCATTGACATCGAGAAATCCTCAATCAGGGGATCTCCCAGCCTGGAATAGCCGAATGTGACATTTCTGAGTTCCACATTTCCCTTGAGCTTTTCATAGTCCTTCTCCGGGTCTAGAGGGTCATCCTTATATAAATCATCGTCGGGATACTGCATGACATCCTCGACACGCTCCATCTCTGTCCGCATCTCCTGAATCGTCTGGCCGGCGCTTATGATGGTTGAAGCAGGCTCCATAAAGCCGCTCATAAATCCCTGGAAGAGAAGTATGGAACCCAGGGAAAACTTTCCCTGCATTGTCAGGAAGATGCCGACAACCAGAACGACATTATCCGCGATGACAGCAAAGAATGCGGGAATCACCCCGTAATAGGCGTCTATCTTCGCGGCCTGGACTTCCTGGGCGCTGACAGAAGCCTGATATCCTGCCCATTTGGCAAAGTACCCGTATTCCGCGCCGCTGGCCTTGATCGTCTCTGCCATCTGTATGCCGGATATAGTTGCGGAAGCCAGTTTTCCTTCATCGCGCATCTGAACCCGGGTGACGTTGATCCGCTGATCACTGATGATCTTGGCCGCAAATGCGTTGATCACGACTGTGGAGATGCCCACCAGTGTCAGAAGGACACTGAAGCGCAGCATGAACACAAGATAGACGATCATCATGACTGCATTCAAGGCAAGCGGAGTCAGTGTGTCCACCAGCACCGTAGCTATTTCGGCGTTGGTACCCTGCCGCAGCTGGATGTCTCCGGCCATACGCTGCGAGTAGAACTCCATGGGAAGCTTGAGGACCTTCCACATAAATGTGCTGTTTCCGATCACAGACATCTTGCCATTGATCTTCAGTGAATAGATATACTGGGCAGCGCTGACGATGATCTGAACGACTCCCACGGCCGTCATCAGCACAACAAAAGGCATCAGCAGATTCCGGTTTTCACCGGTCAGCAGGCGATCCATGAAGAAACGGGTAAAGCCCGGGTTTATGATCCCGAAGAGGTAAGTGATCAGAGTCGTCAGAACGACGAAGGCGACAGCCGCTCCGGCTCCCCTGAGTCTTCTTGCCGCAAAGTCCAGTGTGCTCTTTTTCTTTCCTCCCGGCACGAAATTCTCGGATGGCGTGATCATCAGACAGATTCCGGTAAATGCCTCGTCAAATTCTTTCATCGTGACCTTGACGCTTCCTCTTGCCGGATCGTTCAGATAAGCGTATTTTCCCTTGAATCCGCAGCAGACCACGAAGTGGTTGAAATTCCAGTGAATGATGCAGGGAAAAGTCCCCTTCTCGCGCAGAGCCTCCGGCTCCATTTTGTAGCCGCCCGCATTCATTCCATGGTTTCTGGCTGCCATAAGGATATTTTTCGCGTTGGACCCGTCCCTGGAAACGCCGCAGTCTATTCGGACCTGCTCCAGAGGAACCCATTTGCGATAATAGGCCAGGATCATTGCCAGGCAGGCCGCTCCGCATTCAAGTGCCTCCAGCTGCATGACAACCGGCACTTTTGCCCTGCCCTTGTGTACAGGCTGTATATTTTTACTGCTCAAAACAGCTCCTTTGTAAAAATACTCTGTAAAATCCTCTGTCAAAAATGCTCTGTCAAAAACGCTCTGTCAAAAACGCTCTGTCAAAAATGCTCTGTCAACAATGTTCTGTTAAAAATGCTCTGTGAAAATACTCTGTAAAAAATTGATCTGTAAAAATACTCTGCAAAAAAGCTCTGTAGAATATGTCCGGTAAAATATGCACGTGTGCCTGTCAGTTGATCAGAAGCTGAATGATCTTTGTCTGGCGATAACCCACTTTGACATCATAGATTCCGTCGGGAACACCGGCGTTGGCAGCCGCAATGATCTGACCATGTTCATCCCGTCCGACCGAAGTGACCACCGTCCGCACTTCACCGACGGATACAGTCATACCTTCCTCGACAATGCCGGCAGCTTTCTGATCTTCGAATGTTATCGACAAAACACCGTTTTCCGCTTTCCCGGTGCCGGACACATAGCTTTCTATGACAGCGAAACTGCTCCACAGGATCAGTGAGACCAGAAGAATGATCACAGAAGTCATCACGATCCATGTAGAGGGATTTGTCACACGGAGATAATCATTGAGCTGCTCAGGTGAAGCCAGTCTCTCCATGCTTTTTTCTCTGAATAAATTGTTATTTTCGTTCATCTTCCGCCCTCCTCTTGGTCAGGCTCTTTTTTGTTTCGCGCGCCCGCTTCTTCGTCAGGCTCCTGTTTGTCACACGGATCCGGGTTCACAGGTTCTTTTCAATAGTAATGATATTCTGCCCGTACTTATATTCATAATGAATATCGTCCACACTCTTTTTGACCATATAGATACCGAGTCCGCCGATCTTCCTTTCTTCTGCGGAGAGGGTTACATCCGGATCCTCTTTTTCGAGAGGATTGTAGGGCATGCCACGGTCTGAGAGCGTGATGGAGATACGGCGGGGTTCTTCCTTTGTCTCGACCCTGATCGTCACATCTCCGGTTCCCGGAGCATAAGCATAGCTGGCAACATTGATAAAGAGTTCCTCCACAGAAAGATCCATCTGCATCTGGTCTTTCATGGAGCAGCCGCTCTCTTCCATCTGTTCATCCACAAAGGCAAGAACTTTTCCCAGATTCTCTTTTCTGGCCTCAATAACCAACTCTTTCATATGATACTCCTCGCTGCCGGGCCGGCCATTATATTTCATACACAGCATTGTAATATCATCAAACTGTGTGGCATCCTTTACAAATGCACTGATTCCTTCCATTACATTACCGAGGACATTCTTTGGCGATGCTGCCGGGTCTTTGTTCAAAGCCTGCAGCATCCTGTCAGTACCGAACAGTTCCTGGGAGGCGTTTTCAGCTTCCGGAACGCCGTCTGTATAGACAAACAGGCTGTCTCCCGGCTGTATCTCGAATTCATGCTCCCTGAACCTTACCTTTTCGATCACACCGACGGCAGGAGAATGGCGGTATTTTACCAGCTCATATTGTCCGCCCTTGCGGCAGACTACAGGATGTTCGTGGCCGGCGTTGGCAGCAATGCCTTTTCCGGTGGCAAGATCGATGATCCCCAGCCAGACCGTAACAAACATTTTCGCGTCATTGCCCTCCAGCAGCTGGTCATTGACTTTGGACAGGACGACAGCCGGGCTGTCTCCGTTCAGAACGCGGTTTTTGATCAGTATTTTTGCGATCATCATAAAGAGAGCCGCAGGCACACCCTTACCGGAGACATCCGCCATGACCATGGCCATGTGCTGATCATCCACCAGGAAGAAATCATAGAAATCTCCTCCGACTTCCTTGGCCGGATTCATAGAAGCATAGATTTCAAATTCCTGACGGTCCGGAAAAGGGGGAAAAATGCTTGGAAGCTGGCTGGCCTGAATGTCAGTCGCCATACCCAGTTCGGTTCCGATCCTCTCCTTTTCGGCAGTGATCTTAGTGATCTGCTCCACATAGTTGACTGTCCGCCTGGAAAGCTTGGCGAAGGACTCCGCCAGTACCTGCACCTCGTCACCGGTACGGAAGGTGTCTTCCATGGTGAACAAAGGATTGGTCCCGCTCAGGGAGGATATCTTGTGTGTCATAATGGCCAGCGGCCTGACGATTCTCTTGCCCAGAATGGAAGCGCTTACAGCCCCGAGAGCGAACAGGATCAGAAGAAGGATGACCAGGGTCCTCGTGGCGTTAGAAAGGCTCTTTCTGTAGGTTATCGTCGCCTCGGCGGAAATGTCCTCCAGTTCTTTTTCCATCATTTTCTGGGGGATCTCGGTCATTTCCTTGTCAACAACGGATACAAGAGCCCATCCTACCGTATCGAGACTGGCCCCCGCCATATAGTACTCTTTCCCATCGATCGTGACTGTCTCCAGGTCTGTCGATCTGCTGAGAGCATCCCTGATAAAGGAAGAGAGTTCTTTGTTATCCGTATTTCTCAGATCTTGTGCGGAATCAGCCGTCCTGACACGGAAAATCCCTTCTTTCTGAGGAGAAAAGATAACATGCCCTTCCTGGTTGATGACAGCGATAAATCTTCCGTTCTGACTGGAGCTCTCAACAGCTTCCGCCAGTTCTTCCAGGAAAAGGTCGGCTCCGGCGACCGCCGCAAGCTTCCCGTCCACATAGACCGGAATCGAACAGACAATGCCGATATTGTCCGTAAACGTGTCCTTCTCGACGTCTGAAAAGTATATACCGTCCGATTCAGCCGCGCCTTTGTACCAGGGACGCTGCCGGACAGGAAAATACTTCATATCCTGGTTTTCACCGGTCTTTGCGGCTGACCGCTCATCCGCAAAAATGCAAAATCCATTGGCAGATGCGATAAAACATGAGTTGATTCTGCTGTTGGAATAAAAATTCTTCAGCATATCCGACATATTGCCCAGCAGACCGATTTCAGAGAGGATTTCGGGATCCGTCAGATCCACCCCCTCCTCGCACAGCAGCTGGACAGATGTTTTTCCGTCATTTGCAGCATCCGGAGCCTTCACTTCAATCCGTTCATATTTCTCGGGACTGCTGTATAAAACTTCGGCATACTGGGCAGTCATTTCCACCTGTCTCTTCACTTCCCTGAAGACGTCCTCTGCCGCGACAGCCTTGAGCTGAACATCATTTTCCAGGGTGTCATTAATGACACTCTGCATAGTCATGGAAGCTGTTTCCGTGATTGCCTGTTTCTGTTTTTCATTGGCCTCTGCCGCAACTCTTCTCAGCTTCGAGGACTGAACTCCGATGACCGCGAGAAAAGAAGCGGCAACAAGAATCATCGTGACTAGAAAGACATTGAAAATCTTATTTTCAATTCCGCCAATCACGATATTCATTACTTTTTTCATACCTGTCGTTCCTGCTTATTTTAACTGGTAAAAACCGATCTTTTTATACACCTTGCGAAGAGTCTTGTTGGCAATGTAGGAAGCTTTCTGAGCGCCCTCTCTGTAAACGGAATCAAGATAAGCCTTGTCCGCGATCAGCCGCTTTGCCTCCTCCCTGATCGGTGTGAGGGTATCCAGGACCGCCTCACCGACGGCGGGTTTAAACACTCCATATCCGACTCCCTCAAACTCACGCTCAATCTCTTCGAAGGACTTGCCGGTAATGGTGGCATAGATATTCATGAGATTGGCAACACCCGGCTTGTTCTCCCTGTCGTAGCGCACGCAGTTCTCTGTGTCGGAATCCGTGATAGCCCTCTTGAATTTCTTCATGATCACATTGGGTTCGTCCATGAGGAAAACACAGCCCTGGGGGACCGACTTGGACATCTTCTGTCCCGGGGTCGTCAGGCCGTAGATGCGGGCGCCCACTTTGCTGATAAAAGGTTCCGGAACACGGAAGACCTCACCGTAAATATTGTTGAAGCGGTTGGCAATATTCCTGCACAGTTCGACATGCTGTTTCTGGTCTTCGCCGACAGGGACATAGTGGGGCTGATACAGTAGGATGTCAGCCGCCATCAGCGAGGGATAGGTAAAGAGGCCCGCATTGATATTATCCTTGTGCTTATCTGATTTGTCCTTGAACTGAGTCATCCTGGTGAGCTCACCGAACATTGTGTAGCAGTCAAGGACCCAGCCCAGCTGTGCGTGGGCAGGAACATGGGACTGAAGAAAAAGAGTGTTCTTTTCGGGATCCAGTCCGCAGGCGATATAGATCGCCAGCATCTCCAGCGAGCGGCGGCGCAGTTCTTTCGGGTCCTGCCTGACCGTGATCGTATGCATATCAGCCATAAAATAATAACAGTCGTACTCGTTCACGCGGTCCGCCCAGTTTTTGATCGCTCCGAGATAATTTCCCAGATGCAGATCTCCGCTCGGCTGAATACCGGAAAGCATGATCTTTTTCTCATCACCCATATCGTAAAAAACCTCCTGAAAAAATTTGTCTGTCAAATTCAAGTACCGCGCCTCTTTCATGCGCGGCTGTAATTAAATATGTCCGTGAGCTGTTCTCATAATATAATGATGTCGGGGTCAAAAGGTGGTTAAAGATAATCCGTCTCGTCAATATGCACAAACACCTTGGACACGCTCTCGCTCAATCCTCGCTGGCAGCGGTACTAAGGGCGCTAAAAACCAGCGCCCAAGTACCGGCCGCTCGCAATGGTCCTGCGGTTGTATGTGCATATTGACGAGACTCAGAGCCTTTTCCTGGCTTTTGACCTTTACATCATATAATATGATATATATAATCGCGCAGCCCGGACAGGAGCGGTCAGCTGATCACACATACAAAATCCGGACCCGAAGCAGGTGAATCGCTTCCCGAACTTTTCATGTCTAAAGATTTCCATACAGTTACAAGTATAACTTTATATCCTGACAATTTCCACTATTTTTACATTCGACAAGGCAAACTGCATTGCGCGGGCTGTCTCATAACAGGGTATAGGCTGCCATGCCGTCCTCTGCCCTCCCGCGGACTGCCGTTCGCCATCAGGCGAAAGATACCTTACGGCAGCCCTGCTATAAAAGGACAGGCACTGTGCCGCATCAGGCGCGGCACAGTGCCTGTCTCTTCATTAAACAGTCATTTTTCTTTTTCTGCCATATGCCCTCTGCACTCAGATCCGCCGGTCAAATCTGTGGCTCAAATCTATAGCTCAAATCTATAACTCAAATCTATAGCTCAGGTCTACAGCTTAATCTATAGCTTAAATCTGCTACTGACAAATGAAGCTGAAATCTGTTGGTCAGATCAGGAAGCTGTCCTTGACCGCGTCTTTGAGCGTCCACATGCGATTGAAGGTATCACCCTGCACCTTGAAGAAGTGCTCATCCGCATCCGGGAAGATACGGGAGGTAAAAACTGCGTCACCGTCGTTGACAAAAATCTCAATGGAACTGCTGTCAATAAAAATGCGCAGGTGGTGGAGTCCGTTTTCCAGAGGCCTTGTGCGGCTCTCTCCCTCGGACTGGTTGAAGCGGATATGCATTCCGCTGCGGTCCACTGTGATTTCCTTCTTCTCTTCGTTGTAGTCGATGAAGAGACCGCCCTTGCCGTCTTTGTCGGTAAACATATCCAGACGGACATTGCCTTTTCTGCAGTCCAGTTCCACCTCGGCAGCGACAGGCAGTACGAAGCACCCCGCCTCATTGGGGTTGAGCGCTATTTTTTCCTCGCGCAGCTTTTTGAGTTCAGGAAGAGGCTGCTGGATCAGGCGGCGGCCGCGGACTTTGAGTTCGCGGGGAAGGGTCAGGCAGCCTGCCCAGTCTTCTTCATCGGTGGGATATTCGACATCCGGAACTCCCATCCATGCGATCAGGATGGCCTTATCGACGTCCTGCAGGTTATTGGCACAGGCTGCCGCATAGGAATCGAAACCGAAGTCCAGGACATGGAAGGCGCCGTCAGGCGTAAAGGTAAGGGTATCCCAGTCCATATGTCCCAGAATGTATCCGTTATGGTTCTGGCTCTGTCCCCGTCCGGGAAGGGTCAGGTGCTGGGGACACAGAAGCAGTACGTCCTGACCTCCCAGATGCTCGATCGAAGGGCACTCCCACATATCGCCGAAAGACTCGAATCCCGGCACCTTGAGTTCGCCCTCAAACATCCAGCCATGCTGAAGGTCTTCGGAGGAGTAGACGAGAATGCATCCCCGTTTGTCCTTTGTCTGGGCTCCGATGATCATATAATACTTGTCTTTGCCGGGAATGCGGATAATCTTGGGATCGCGCTGATGCTCTGTGTAATCGGGATTGGCACCGAAAAGAGGCAGTGGATATTTTTCCGGCCAGCCGTCATTGCCCAGCCGGGCCAGGCAGGTGTATGCATGGCGGGTCCAGTCGGCATCGCGGTGATTTCCTGTATAATACAGATAAATCTTATCCCCGATCGGCATGGCGGAACCGGAATACACGCCCTTGTTGTCATAGCCGTCCTCCTGATCGGGCAGGAGGCAGACGCCGAGATTCTTCCAGGTGATCAGATCTTTGGAAATAATGTGATACCAGTGCTTGAGGCCATGGACTGCACCCCAGGGGCACCACTGATAGAAAAGATGCCAGCGATTGTCGTGCCAGACAAATCCGTTCGGGTCGTTCATCAGGCCGGTCACTGCCTGATTGTGAAAGTGCTGCCGGTACACTGAAGAGGAGACCTTTTTATAGAGTTCTCCGAGTTCCTGAGGATCTTTCAGATAACGGTACTTCTCTTCCCTGGTCCATTCTCTCATGTGCGGTCCTCCTTTCTGTCAAAACCTCACATCATCAACGCTTGTCAACTGTTCTCAAAAATAAATAATCGTAACCTTGATGCCGCTGCCGCCGGTCCGGCCATGAATCCTGGCTTTTAAGCCCTGTGGCAGACCTGCACACAATTTCAATCAATTCATGAGAGCACAAATTTTTCGATGATCTCTCCAACGCCTCCTTCGTCGTTGGTGGCCTCAGCTATATAGTCACACTCTCCGCGGATCCCCTCGAAGACGTTCCCGACCGCGGCTCCGAGCCCTGCGGCGCGGATCATGGTGATATCATTGACATTATCTCCGATCGCCAGGGTGTCCTTCATATCTACACCCAGGATCTGAGCGAGCCGCTCAAGCCCCGCTCCCTTGCTGACGCCCGCCTTGTTGAACTCCAGATACCGGCCGCTGGAATAGCTCACCTCACAGTCTCCTGTGATGTGCGCCACCCTTTTCTCGATCTCATTGAGATACTCATATCCCTTATGGTCGTTATATTCATAGAGCACCTTGATGATCTGCTGGTCCCTTAGAAAAGACAGGTCAGGGTCATCCACCAGGATATAGTCCATCCGGTTTTCAAGGAATTTTCTCTCGTCCTCATTGAGCTTATATATGTAGACAGTGTCCTGGGTATATATATGCATGCACAGTCCGAACTCCACACCCTTCAGGTAGAGTGCGTTGCCCAGATCCCAGGAGATTCCTTCCAAAAAGAGCACGCGGTTTCCCCGATTCTCTGTGATCGCGCTGCCATTAAAAGAGATTGAATACTGATCCGGCAGATCATACAGACCGATCTCCTGCAATGTATTCTGAAAAGACATATATCCTCTGCCGGAGGCACAGACAAACTTTACACCTTTCTCCATCGCTGCGTGGATCGCTTCTATATTTCTTTTGCTGATAGTTCTGTCCATGCACAGTAAAGTTTCATCCAGGTCACAGGTGATTATTTTATACATCTATACTTATTTCCTTTCTGTGGCAGCATACAGGGATGGAGCAAAAAAGTGCGGAACTTATGGATATTTTTCCGTTTTGTTCCGCACTTGTTCATTTTACATATTCATTGCGGTCAGGCGGAAGCCGCAGTCTCTTCAAAGTCAGCCCCTGGTGCGGTTGCGGTTGAAATTAATCAGGCAGCCCGCCTTGACGATTTCTCTCTCATTTTCGGTCATGTCCTGAATATAGAGATCGATCTGCTGAGCCTTTCCGTCTTTGATGACATAGGCCTTGATGTCGGAGAGATCGCCGTCCATAATGCCGCGGATACCGGGCACATAGATATAATCGCCGATCCCGAAGGCATCTGGCTGACCCTTGAGGTGGAAGGGGATCATGCCCCAATTCATGACATTGGAACGATATCTCTTGGTCGCGTACTCCTGTGTGATATTGGCAAGGCCGCCGATCACGCGCTGGCAGGATGCTGCCTGCTCACGGGCGCTTCCGTCGCCGGGCTTGTTGGCATAGACCATAGATCCGATCTCGATCTGCTGCAGATCCACATTTTCAGATCCGGGGATCGTGTGGATGACCTGGTAGACAGTCTCCAGTGCGGGATCCTTCTCAGCTGCGTTTTTTCCTGACACGCGCCAGCGCTCGGTCTGGTCGACCGCCTTGGACCTGCCGACATACTCGGGATCTCTTCTGGAGAGAGTGAACTCCGCCAGACCCAGAGGGTTGGAGCGGAAGGAAGACGTCTCACCGGAGGGAATCAGTTCGTCGGTCGTAGTGACATCGTCCAGGATCTTGGAACAGACTTTGAGCAGGATATTGTCCGCAAGGGGTTCAAGTTCCGGCCAGGGCTTGATGTTGGGGCCGTCGAAGAGTTCTACAGAAGGATCAGCCTTGCCCCAGCCCTGATAGACACGCGCCCTGTAGACAGTGTCGTCGAAATCGTGCGCCGGAACATTGCCCCAGACATCGTACTCTTCCGCGGAAGTCAGGATGCCGCCGTTGGCCGCGCTCGCCGCGATGGACCTGGCGTCCATAAGAGCCGCTGCCGCCATCTGGCCGTTTCCGGGCTTGGAACCTTCGCGGTTGGGGAAGTTTCTGGTCGTGTGGCGGATGGACAGGCCGTTGTGCATGGGTGTGTCTCCCGCGCCGAAGCAGGGGCCGCAGAAAGCTGTCTTGACGATAGCGCCTGCCGCCATGAGGTCCGCGACATAGCCCTTTCTGGCAAGGTCTATGAAGACCGGCTGAGAGGAGGGATATACATCCAGAGAAAACTCACCATTGCCGCAGGTCCTGCCGCGCAGCATATTGGCCGCCTCCACGATATTGCTGTAGTTGCCGCCTGCGCAGCCTGCGATGATGCCCTGCTGTACCTGAAGCTTGCCGTCTTTGATCTTGTCAAGAAGAGTGAATTTCGCCCTGCCGTTTGCAATGCGCTCCGCCTCGATCTCCACTTCATGGAGCAGATCTTCCAGGTTGGCGTTCACTTCATCGATAGTGAAAGCATTGCTGGGGTGGAAAGGAAGCGCGATCATGGGCTTTACGGAACTCAGATCCACATAGACACAGCCGTCATAATAAGCGACATCCGCAGGATTCAGCTCTTTGTAATCCTCAGGACGTCCGTGAGCAGTCAGATATTCCCTGGTGTCCTCATCGGTTCTCCAGACGGAAGACAGGCAGGTTGTCTCCGTAGTCATGACATCGACACCGTTCCTGTAGTCCGTATCCATGGAGGAGATGCCGGGACCCACGAATTCCATCACCTTGTTCTTGACATAGCCGTTCTTGAAGACCGCGCTGATGATTGCAAGAGCGATGTCCTGAGGACCCACGTAAGGCGCCGGTTTTCCGTCCAGATAAACAGCGACCACACCGGGGTATGCCACGTCGTAGGTATCTCTGAGCAGCTGTTTGCCCAGCTCGCCGCCGCCCTCTCCTATGGCCATGGTGCCCAGAGCGCCGTAGCGGGTATGGGAGTCTGAACCCAGGATCATCTTTCCACAGCCGGCCATGGCTTCACGCATATACTGATGGATTACAGCGATGTGGGGAGGCACATAGATCCCGCCGTATTTCTTTGCGGCACTAAGGCCGAACATGTGGTCATCCTCGTTGATCGTGCCGCCGACCGCGCACAGAGAGTTGTGACAGTTGGTCAGTACATAGGGAAGAGGGAATTTCTCCATCCCGGAAGCGCGGGCTGTCTGAACGATGCCGACAAAAGTGATATCATGAGAAGCCATCGAGTCAAATCTGATCTGCAGATGGTCCATGTTTCCTGAAATATTATGAGACTTCAAGATTGAATAAGCGATCGTCCCTTTTGCGGCTTCTTCGGGGCAGGGTTTTGTGCCGGTCAGCTGAGTGACCTTCTCCGCTTCTGCCGCCGGAACGATCTCTTTACCGTTCACAAGATAAATGCCGCCGTCATACAATTTAATCATTTCTTTTCCTCCATCTCTTTTACGGTTTCGAGCCGGTGACGTATGTAATCATAATCCTGTGCCGGAAATCGAAAACCATACGCAAAGGAACAGCACTGCATACTGTCATCTGTGATATGGGCGGTCTATGCAGGAACAGGCATATTTCCTTCTTCTGCCGCCGCCTTATTCCTGCCGTTCTCAGAAGATCCGCAGATCCATCTTTCCGCCTTTTTTTAACCGGTTATGCTATATTCAGAACCCGCCAGAGGGTATTGCGCAATGAAGCGGGTTTCCGTCGAAGACTTTTGCCCGCGTATCCCACGACTGAAATCGCGGGTATTGCGCGATGAAGAATAAACCGGTTACCGGGTGCTGTTCTTTGTCTTCGCAAAGTGTATCATAATTTCGCACATGATACAAATATATTACACCGATCGGCCCCCGTCTGCTGCAAGGCGGAAAATACATTACGCGGGCCGTGTCACAAAAAGAGGCCGCCGTCCCTAAAAAACCGGGACGGCGGCCTCGCCAGGTCACCATTTTTTATGACAGGCAGGCAGCCTGTATAAAAATCCTGTCTTTATTCATTTTCCTGCATCAGCAGTCCTTCCCCTGAAGATCTTGTGGTCTTCCATAGTGTCTCAGATAGGACTCAAAGAGGAGAAAGATACTCTTTCTGGACCTTTGCCAGGAAGACGGCATAGACCACATAGGACAGGATATAGGCAATGTAAATGAAAGTGCCGATCTGTGTCCTGCCCAGAACATCCGCAGCTATGTAATGCGTCAGTCCTGCAGCCATGGTGATGATACCGACGGCTATATTCGGCACATACATACGTGAGATAAAGCCCGGGAGGTCTCTGGCCTTTTCGGGATCATACTTTTTGCTGATCAGCATTCGGTTGACCCTGCCGTGAACCTTCATCATCGCTGTCGAAACCAGAAAGTAGAAGCCTACAAACATGATGATCGTATCAGCGAGATTCATGGCTTTCATCAGATATCCTCCCCGAAGACATTGGCGGCTTTACCCTGTTTTGAATGCTTTTAAAGGCCGGCCAAATACCGGTTTTCTGCAGGATCAGCGGAACAGAGAACCGGAGATGATGAGCTTCTGGATCTCGTTGGTGCCTTCGTAGATCTGTGTGATCTTGGCATCACGCATCATGCGCTCAACATGGTACTCTTTCATGAAGCCGTTGCCGCCCATGAACTGGGTTGCCCATGTGGTCATTTCCATAGCAGCATCTGTGCAAGCGAGCTTGGCCATAGCAGCTTCGATGGTGTAGCGGCCGGTGTCATGCGCTGCGACTGCATTGTAGAGAAGAAGCTCAGCGGACTTGATCTGGGTAGCGAGCTCAGCCATCTTGAATGCAAGGAACTGGTTCTTGCAGATGGGCTTGCCGAACTGCTCACGCTGCTTCATGTAAGCGACAGTTGCCTCGAAAGCGCCCTTGGCGATACCAAGACCCTGTGCAGCAACGCCGATACGGCCGCCGTCAAGAGTCTTCATAGCAAGCTTGAAGCCTTCGCCGGGCTTTGCGATCATCTGCTCAGCGGGAACGCGG
>Ga0256407_10007019_pt1 | contig 17166 bp, 9 predicted proteins | sample RumenRJG_04DNA_FD_193489 | JGI IMG/M metagenome (GOLD analysis project Ga0256407, IMG submission 193489) | Bovine rumen microbial communities from Lethbridge, Alberta, Canada - RJG_04 | ecosystem: Host-associated > Mammals > Digestive system > Stomach > Rumen | place: Canada: Alberta | collected...
AAGGCTATGTCTTTAATTACAGTGCTGATAGCGATAGCTATTTCTACACATTCAGTGAAACATTAGCCGATGGTCAAACATTAGGTGATTTACTTGACAGATACAACGCTGTCTTAAAAGCCGATACAGAAGGTGCCTTCGCACAAAAAGGCGAAAGAAAGACAACAGCATCTGGCATTGTTTATGAATCATTTGTCAGTGAAGTTAAAGCTATTGAAGTCACTCTCTATGCTTTCGATGATGAAGATGGTACAGGTGTCCAAATCACTGTTGAAAAATACAGCTCTGTTCCAGAACAATTCATTCCTGCTATTAACTTATTAGGTATTAACATTGACAATGTTAACGTCCAAGCTGCTACACCAACAGCCAGTGCTTATGCTTATACACAAGTTAGAAGTGCTGCCACTGTTGCTTATGCTGACGCTCTCAAAGTCTTCACTGATATCTTAGATGCCGATACAACATTAGGCTTCAAAGTTATCGTTCCGTTAAACGATACAACAATGAGCAGTGGTGAAGCTGCCAAGCACATTGAATACGCTAATGAAACTGTTAGAATTCAATTCCTTGCTTGGACAACAACATCAGCCACAATCGTTCAAGCGGTCTTCTATGATTACGAAGCTGCTCCAGAATCAGAATGGGTTGATGGCGTTAATGCTGTTCTCGGCGAATATGCTGCTGAATGGGATGATGAATCACAATCTTTCTACTATGGTTATCTTCGTGACTTGCAAAAAGGTGAAACACTTGCTAGCTTCATTGAAAATTTATCTGAAAACTTGTTAGCTGTTGAAGCTCTTGAATTAGAACTCTTGGTTTCTGACACAACAAGTGATCCAGATGAAGCAAAGATTATTCTCTACTGTGAAGAGGGCTCAGTTGAACTTCTTTATTCAAATTACTATCACGAAACAAGAGCAGCCTTAATTATCACAATTAGACTTTATAACAAGGCTAATGGCAAAATTGTTAACGCAATTGGCTCAGTTATGGGCGTTGGCTTAGAACTAGTGCAAGAAGGCGTTTATGGTGGCGCAGGTAGACTTGGCTTTAAAACCCCGCCTGCATTGACGGCTCAAACAGGCCCTATTCTTGTGAAAAACTATGTTGCTGCTGACTTGATCAAGTGTACAGCTTTAGGCTTCTCTTACAAGAGTGGCACAATGGAAAACGGTAACTTTATCGGTACTTTAACAAATAGCAGGGGATATACCGTCCAAATCATATTATTAGGCGATGCTAGTGGAAAATATTCTGGCTATTATCAAGTCCAAGTTTTACTTCCATAAGTTAAAGTTTAATTGTTAAACAAAATCATTGGTGGTGTCTCATTAGAGATACCACCTTTTTCTTTTTCCGTGTATAATAGGAATGATATTTTTAAATTCGCTTAAAAACTCCACGCGCATAAAATATAAAAAAGTTAGATTATATAAAGAAAAAATATGAATAAAGTATTCTCGCAAGTTAAAAAATATTGGCTTACAAATCTGATCACGTTTTTGGTCTCATTAGCGGTTGGTACAGGTATCTTTTGTATCGTATTTTTTACTCGTGCAAGAAGCATGATTGATGCGATTGATGGTGCCACTCTAGGTGGGTTAATTGTCTTGCTATTTGGTCTACTCATGATGGTCACTCATTTCGGTGCTTTTGACTTTATTGTTTTTGGTTTTAAACAGCTAATTGCACTCATGTTTGCTAAGGATCCAAAAAAGCATGGTCAGTTCACAGATTATCGTGACCAGATGACAGAAAAAAGAGACGCGTCATCTTACAATTTTATCGCTACTATTCTCGCGGGATTATTGCTTTCAATAGCGATAATTATTCTCGAAATTATCTATCATTTAGGCTAAAAAATAGTTACAAAATTAGTATATTCTATACTATTTTCGCCTCTTTCTTTACGTTTGACTTTACATGTCTAGCGCGCTCGTGTATTATTACAATTATAATTTTTGTAATTATGCAAAAAGGAGGTAGACTATGAAAAAACTTGGATTCATTCTAGGTGCCACATGTGCAGCAGTCATTGCTGTCGGTGGTTTAACAGCGTCTCGTCTTGCTAAACAGCCAGAAAGAGATGCGAGAATTATTGTTGAAGTGAATCGCAATGTGAAGTCTCTCAGTAAGCAAGGCATTAGAAATTCCCAAGATGCTGTCCTTAACAACATCATGGAATATGCCACAACAAACGTCAGACGCACAAAATGCTACAATGAGTTGAATAACGCCTTTGTTCTTGAAGTGAATAGTAACGATATCGAACGTATTCGTGAAGTTCCAGGTGTTGCCAGTGTTACTCTTGATGAAATGCACTGGAAACGCACTTACAATAACGATGGCTTTATTGCTCTCGATGCAGAAGGTCAAGGAAGTGAAACTTCTGTTGAAGAAAACATTTCCGCAGCCACAATGCACAAACCAGATGACACCTTCGATGGTGAAGGTACTCTCGTTGCCATTCTCGACAACGAATTCCACCTTAGAGGAAAAACCGACACCACAGAAGAATGGCATCACGAAGTTTACAATGCTTTGGATAGTAATGTTGGTGTCAGATACACTTATAGAACAATCAAAAACATTGTTGGTTTGAACGCTGCACCTGTTGATGCATACGTACCTGGAGAAGGATATGAAGGTTCTAGATACTTAAATAGTAAGGTTCCATTCTACTTCGACTACGGTGGTGAAAGTTTATCCTATGGTAAACCAGGTGAGCCAAAATATGATGTCCACAGTGACCTCTCATATCACGGCTCCCACGTTTCTTCCATTACCGCCGCTAATGCTCCTACTTATAAGGGCATTGCACCAAAAGCTCAATTAGCATTAATGAAAGTCTTCACAGACTACAATGCTAAAGATGGCATTGGTGAAACAATTGGCTTAACCAACTCTACAGGTGCTTACGATACAGTTATCTTATCCGCACTTGAAGACTGCATTAAGTTAAAAGTTGATGGCATCAACATGTCATTAGGTAGTGACTTAGATGACTTCGATGGTGATTCTATCACATTAAGAACATTAAAAGACCTTGCCAATGCAGGTATCTTATCCGCCATTTCCGCTGGTAATAGTGGTAAGTCCTCATTCAGTTCCACAGGTGCTTATGCCAACTGGACAACAAGCATGGTGGAAACAGGCATTATGTCAAGTTACGCAAATAACGCTAACACAATGACCATTGCTTCTGGCCATCCAACCAGAATCTTCTATGAAAACGCTTTCACAGTTCCAGATGAAAAAGAAGGACAAAAGAATATCGCTTTCGAAGATCAAATCGTTAATAGACCAGGCATGGAAGAAGATTATAGAGATGAATTCCGTGTCAGCGACTTATTCGCAAATACTCAATCTCTTGAATATCAATATGTTCCAGGTTTCGGTACGTTCGCCGATTATGGTACATTAGATTGCCAAGGCAAAATTGTCGTCGTCAATCGTGGTAGTACATCATTCGCTGATAAATACGCCACAGCCGTTGGCCAAGGTGCTAAAGCCTTAGTTATTATCAATAACGACCCAACTGCTTCCGACTTCAACTTCCGTTGTAGTTTCGGTGATGGCTTCAACCCAACAATGCCATGTGCTCTCGTCTTATTCAAAGATAAAGAATACTTTGTCAACCATCCAAATGGTCAATTCGGTATCATTCACAAACAAGTTAGTGATAACCCAAATGCTTACACAACAAGCTCATTCTCCACTGATGGTGCCACATTTGACTTAGATCTCAAACCAGAAATCACTGCTCCTGGTGACAACATCAAAGGTGCTGTCCCAGAACACGCAATGACAAGCTTAACACAAGATGAAATTCACTCAGCTGAATACTGGCACAGATGTTACCAATACTTAAGTGGCACATCCATGTCCGCTCCTAACTATGCTGGTGCACAATCTGTCGTTCTTTCTAAGGTTGCTGGTCCAATCTATCACAATGCTAAATTAGCTGGTAGAACAACCACACAAGCCGAAAAAGATCAAGTTGCTGAATTTAGAAGAACAGTTGATATGAGATTAATGTCCACAGCTGATCCAATGACAGATGGTGAAGGTAATGAAAACCCAGAAACCAATGTCAGAAGCCTTATCTCACCAAGAATTCAAGGCGCTGGTATGGCCGACTTAGCGGGCGCATTAAGTACAGATGTCTATCTTGAAGGTTTAGATTTACAAGGCAACAAGATTGGCAAAGCCAAAGTTGCTTTAAGAAATAATCCAGACATCGCTAAAGGTGATATCAAATTATCATTCTTAGCTCATAACGAAAGCACAGAAACTAGAAATTATGACGTGACATTAACCGTCATGAGACCAGCTCTTGCACAACCAAACAACATCGTTACAAAAGACTACAACTTCAAAGGTGAAATTGATGACATCAAGAACCTTTCTGGTATGGCCTACTTTGATACTGATGTTAGAAGAATGGAAATTGCTTCTGGTTCTATCGCTTATAAAGATGCCGTTAAGGCTTCTAAAGATATTGAATACTACGCTACAGAAGAAGCTTGGAAAGCTGACCAAGCCGATATCGAAGCTGGTAAACAACCAAGCAGAAAGACAGTTATCAAACAAGGTTACTACTACAATGCCGCTAACGAAGGTGTTGATTGGCAACCTCTTCCAAGCTTCACAGCGCAATCCACTAAGGATGTTGTTATCGCTGAAGTTAAAGGTCAAACAGTGAGTGTTGCTCCAGGTGAAAGCACAATCACAATTAATCCTTATTCCTTAACTGCTGATGCTAAGAAGAAAATCTTAGATAACTACGAATATGGTTGTATGATCGAAGGTTTCGTTACTTTAAAGAGTAAAGATAACAAAGCCGACCTCTCCATCCCATATTTAGGCTTCTATTCAGGTGCTGATAAGAATGCTGATGCAACTTATGACAATGCTCCTGTTACAGAACCATTCAGCTTTGAAAAAGATATTACTAAAGTCTATCCATCAGACTTAGTTAATGACATTACTAAATCCTTAATTGGTAAAGATAACGTTAACTTCGAATCTATGATCGTTGCTGGCTATGCTGAAAAACCAGAAAAGATCAACAAAGATTCCATCCTCACAAACGATCAATCATTCGACCGTTTAGCAGGCTTCTACAAAGTCGGTACAAGACCAAATGATGGTGAATATACCGCTACCCCAAGTAACGATATCTATCTTGGCAATGCTAAACAATCCAACATCATGATTATTCAACAATTCATGTTGAGATCCGTGAAGGAAAACTATTTCACCATTACAAGAAAAGACAATAACCAACAAGTCTATGCTTCTGCTTTAGCAGATAGCTTATTCGGTGATACCGCTGGTAAATGGGCCTTATATAAATCCCATGTTGATGCTGGTTACTTATCCGCTGGTTATGTCGCTCATAGAGCCTTTGCCGTTGTCCCATTATTCAATGAAGTTACAGGCGAAGCGTTCGCAAGTGGTGAATACGAACTCAAGTTCAATTATCAATTAGCCGGTACAAATAACTGGGTCAGTAAATCTTATACCATCCACATTGATGGTGAGGCTCCAGTTGTTGAAACAATCACTGAATATAAAGACGCTAGTGGTGTCAATCAAGTGAGAGTTTACTTCAAAGAAGAAAAGATGTCCCACGCCTTCATCGGTAACTACATCGTCGATGTCAACTTCGATGCTGACAAGAACATGTACTACGCTGAAGCCACAAAAGAATTCGTTGATAACGCTATCAATGAAATGAGTGGTGATGGCGACAAACGTTTATTCATCGGTGGCGTTGACTACGCTAGAGGTACTTCTGGCTGTGTCGTTCACTTCAATAACTACGATAACTTCTTATTAGGTTATCAAATGATCCAAGGTGCTGATCTTGATACCTTCATTGACTTCAGAGTTGATGCAGATAACAAAGTCACATTCGTGGACCTTCGTACAGGCGAAAACGTTCAAATCGATTCTAGATACGTAATTTCTAACTTCGATGCAGTTATTGATTACAATCCAGACGAACAATCAGTTGAACCAGCCAAGAAAGGCTGCAACGGTGCAATTGCCTCATTATCACTCATTCTCGGCGCTCCTGCCTTATTGGGTGCCTCATTACTATTCTTTAAAAAGAAAAAAGGAGGTAAATAGTAAGATGAAAAAATTTACATTAGGACTTTTAGCAGTTAGCTTCCTTTCATTAGGCGCTGTCGTTGCTTGTGATGATGGCCACAGCTCTAGCGCTATTGCTTGGGACTTCACAATTTCCTTAAGTAATGGCTCAAACGTCATGAACAAAGGTGAAGAAGCTCACATCAACATCGATGAAATTGGCGGCAACCCAGAAGATGTTAGAGAATTCACTTATACTTGTTTAGATTCTAAAGTTGCTTCTGTTAACGCAAACGGTACAGTTACTGCCTTAGAAAAAGGTAAAACAGTTATTGCTGTTAAAGAAGGCAAATCAGAATTAACCAGATCCTTAGAATTAACAGTTATCGATGCTTCTCCAGCAGATGGTGGCTTCAACTATGCTTCCGCTTCTGGCAAAACCGCTATTGAAAAGAGAACCGAAATCCTCGGTGCTCTTGAAAAGAACGCGATGGATAATCACTTAACAGGTATCACCTTATTCGAAAATGGTGGCTATGTTAAATACAAATCACGTGTTAACTTACCAACAACTAACTACATTACTGGTTATGGTTTCGGCTTATTAAGTGAAGGTTCCTTAAAAGAACCAATGGCCGAAGAAACAGAATCAGCTTATAAGAATTATTTACACACTGCCTCTTCCTCTGACCCACACATGGTTAACGCTAGAGACAATGATGGTAGCCAAGTCTCCGACTTAGAAGGCTACATTACCTCTTCATATTGGGGTACCAAAATGAACGATACCAAAGACGGCTATGTCTGGTATCCAGTTCTCGCTAAAGACACAGTTAAATTCAATGGTGTCGATCGTGCAAACGATAGACCAATCCCAGTTTATAATGGCACTGAAGTCAAACCAGACGAAGATCCAAACCCATTAGGTCTCTATAGCACATGGAGAGTCTACGTTAAAACTGGTGCAGATGGTCTTAAATACCGCTACAGCGGCACACCATGGGATGGTGTTGATTACGATCATAGACCAGTTGCTATCGAAGACTACGAATTCGCATTCCGTAACCTTCTCACTGGTTCTCATGGTTTATCCCGTGGTTCCCAAATCGCTTCTGACCAAACATATGGTATCGTCGGCGCTCAAAGATACTATAACAACACAAATGTTAAAGATATGTCCGATGAAAAGGCCTTAAATGTTTGGAATAACATGAAGAGCAAAGGTGAATTAGGCCTTGTTACTGGTCACGATGAAACAAACGGTGATTTTATTCAATTAACATTATTAAATCCTATTGATAGATTTACCGCGATGTACACATTATCTTCTAGCTTATATTCTCCAATCCCAGAAGACTTCATCCGTGCTCTTGGTTATAAAGCTGGTACACCTGAAGATAAAATTGGTTTCATTAGAGATGGTTCTAAGAGATATGGCACATTCAATGATAACAGTAGTGTTCCTGCCGCCCACCAAAACAAGATTTGTGACTCAGTTCTCTCTGTTGGTCCATATATGCTTGAAAGATGGGACAAAGACATTGGTATCTTCTACAAGAAGAATACTGAATGGAATGAACCAGGTAGATATAACATCGAAGGTATCAAAATTCTCATTATCAGAGCTGCTCAACAATCCCCAACAGCCATCTATGACCGTTTCAAACAAGTCGGTGACTTAGATAGCTGTGGTATTCCATCTCAATACATTGATGTTGAAGTTGGTCAACCAGACGTTTTCCAAACAAAAGGTAATTCCACCTTCAAACTCAACGTTAACTCTTGTACACAAGAAATGTGGGATACATTAAATAAGAAATTATGGAAACACACAGATTCTGATAGATACATCTGCAAACCATGGATGAGTAACGACAACTTCTTAAATGGTTTATTCTACTCCATTGATAGAAAAGCATTCGCTGCAAAACAAGGTTCACAACCATCTATCAACTATTTCTCTGATTCATACTTAAGTGACCCAGAAAATGGTGTTTCTTATAACGATACAGAAGCCCACAAGAACGCTATCGCGGCATATCAAACATATGATACCGATGGCAATCCAACTTATGGTTATTCCAAAGATAGAGCCGTTTCTTGCTTCAAAGCTGCGGTTAGAGAATTAGTCGCACAAGGCAAACTCAAATACGGTTCTGTTGAAAAACCAAACAAAATCTCCATCAACATTTGGTGGATGTATCAAAGTGATATCAAACAATACGGCGAAGATATCGAAAAATACTTCACAGATGCCTTCAATGATCCAGATGTTTCTGGCGGCACAATCAAGCTTGAACTCGATCAACAAGCCGTTACAGTTTGGGACAAAGTTTATACCGATCACTTACAAGTTGGTAAGTTCGACTTAGGCTTTGGTGCTATTTCCGGTAATACCTATAACCCACTTAACTTCTTAGAAGTTTTAAAGAGTGATAACTCTTCTAGTTTCACTCTTAACTGGGGTACAGATACATCCGTTATCTCCAAGACAAAACCATTAATCTATGATGACAAAATGTGGTCATTCGATGCTTTATGGTCAGTCGCAGATCACGGCGGCATCGTCAAGAATGGTTCTGTTGCTAAGACAGTTGAAATCAGCTACGTTGATTCCTTAAGAAATGACTTCTATAACGGTTTAGACTTCTCCGTGTGCACCAAGTTTATTGATGCTGAAGCAGCAACAATTGACCTCACACGTGTCCAAATCTACGTTGTCGGTTTCGGTGGCGTCGATGTTGAATTCACAAAGAACGTTAACGAAAAAGGCGAATTGGTCGCAAATATCCACTTATCTCCAGAATTAGCGGCTCAAATCAATGCTGATATGAGACATGCTAACCACATGGACGACATGGATAAATATCCAACATTATGGAACGAAACACCATTCACCTATGCTAACTACAATAAGTATTGGAATATTGACGTGTTCTATAGTTTAGCCATCACTTCCGAAGGCCAACAAGGCACACCAACCGAAGCTTATGTTACTGCTGCGAAGAACGCTGACGACTGGAAAGATTAATAAGGAGGGTTAAACCATGAAAAACAAAAAAGTTTTATTCCTCACTTCATTATTAGCCGTTGCTACTTTGGCTGGATGTGGTGCAAAAACCTCATCCCAGCCTAAAAATGACGGCGTTCCAACATCAATGATTATTCCAGAAGCTTCTAAAATTGAAGCGGTTGAAAACAATAAAGTTACCTATCCAAGCGAACTTCTCGTAAATCACAGAATCGCTGCAATGATGGTCAACGAAACACTTCAATTAGAAGCAACAGAACAATTCGGATATGATGCTAAAAACGTCAAATTTGAAGTCAAGGATGCAACAATTGCCACTGTTGACGAAAACGGTCTCGTTACCGGTCTAAAAGCTGGAGAAACAGAAATCGTTGTTACTGACAAGAATAATCCTGAATTCAAAAGAACAGTGCCTGTGTCCGTTTATGACCCAGTTGATTCCTCTGATGTTAAAGGCATCACAGATCCTTTAAAGAGCTATGAAGCCGAACATCCAGTGACTGAAGTTGTCCAACGTAAGAGAATTACTAGAACTTTCTCTAAACGTCCATATGTTGCTCCTGAAGAACCTGAAGAAGGTGCAGAAGGTGCAGAAGGTGCGGAAGAAGGGGCTGAAACAACCGTTTCAGAGAATACAGAACCATATGTTCAATTCTCTCGTGACTATTCTGACGAAATGATGGTGTTCAGTGTTGATGATGCCTATTTAAGAATTTTGGAAACAGACTCTGAAATCAGAACTACCGATGGTGGTGTTGATTTCACAAACTATGACTGGATCTTCCATACAAATAGATACTTCGACACACTCGTTTATCACCAAACAGGTGACGTTAAGACATTCTATTCTGCTCCAACCCAAGACTTCATGGATGGCGAAAGAAAAGTGCCTTTATATGAAATCTTAGATAACTTATTCACTGTTGGTCATACTTTCTTTGAAAATCAATTAGACAATGCTGGCTTCAAAGATATCATCGATATCGCTGAAAATGATTATGGCAACGTTGAAGATAAGAAAGTTGGTTCAATCGGTGATGGTTCATTATTCGTTCATGGCGTTCTCACCGTCAAAGATAGCCTTGCTGATAACGATGACGAAAAGAACTATGGTATTCCAGTTGGTACACCAACTCCAACAACCCAAGATTCAACTTGGATTATTAGAAACAATAGAGTTGAAGGCATCTACTTCTACCTCGTCCAGAATTACGTTATCGACGATTATGAATATCAAATGATTATGGATATCGATATTCAGATTGATCCAATCAGTGCTGATAGACATGAAATTTACGTTCCTATCAGAGATGAATATCAACAAGTTGATAGATTGTTCGATATCTAATAACTAACAAAAAACTACAAAAGGACTGCTTAATGCGGTCCTTTTATTTTATTTTTTATCTTGATAATATCTTGTCTTTTTTGTAGGATATGTGTAATACCATTTGCCATTCTTGAAGAATGGCTGGTTTTGTGGTATATTTAGGAGCCACTTAATTTAAGTGGAGAAAGGAGAAAACTAATGTTAAGGTATTCATTAAAAAGACTCTTACTTGCATTTGTAACCGCCTTTATTATTCTTACACTTACTTTTATCTTGGTTAAGGCTCTTCCTGTAACACTCAAGATTTCAACCAGTGCTGGTGAAAGAATGGGTTTCTATGATTCTCAAGTCGCCCTTGGTTATTTTAGTGTCATCATTAAACCTGAAACCGAACATTATCAACCAACGATGAAGATTATTGAAAGCTTCGTTGTCGATAAAAAAGAGTATTTCTACTATCCAAGACCAATTCTTGAACAATATTTTTCATGGCTCGGTAACATTTTCACTAAATGGGATTGGGGCACATCCACATCCTTAGAATTAAATGCTTCTGCGATTAGACTTATTGGTAGACGTTTGCCAGTGTCAATGTCCATCAATATTATCGTTGTTTTGGTCTCTGTTCCATTAGGTATCCTTCTCGGTATCTATGCTGGTTTAAAGAAAAACACATGGATTGACCATACCATCTCCACATTAATTATGATCTTCGTTTCCATTCCTGGATTCGTCGTTATTACCTTCTTAATTTTCTTCTTCTCTTATCAAACAGGTTGGCTCCCACCTTCATGGCCGAGCTCTACCGCTCCGTTAGGCACAAGAATCTTAGGCTATATCATTCCTGTCCTAGCTTTATCTTTCGGCTCTATCTGTGGCTATGGTAGAGGTGTTAGAGCGGAACTTTGTGAAGTTATGTCTAGTGAATATTTATTACTTGCCAGAACAAAAGGCTTAACAAAGAACCAAGCAATCATCCGTCATGCTTTAAGAAATGCCTTCGTACCAATTCTTCCAAGTATTCTTGCTGAATTCATTGGTATTTTAGGCGGTTCCATCGTTTTGGAAAGATTATATGGTATTCCAGGCGTTGGTAACATTTATTTTGAAGCGTTAAATAATACACCAAGAGACTATAACGTCTTAATGGTTGACATGGCTATCTTTACCATTATTGGTTTATTAGCCGGCATCCTTTTTGACTTATCATATGGATTCATTGATCCAAGAATTAGAATGGGGGCGAAGAAATAGTTATGTTAGAAGATAAAGATTTCGAATTCGTTGAAGAAACCCCTGTTACTAATGAAGAAGTTCCAGCGGAAGAAGAGATTACCGCTGATGACTTCACTTTAACGGAAGTTGATTCTTCAATTCACGAACAAAAGTTCCAAACAAAACCAACAACATTTACTAAAGACGCCTTCAGAAGATTCAAAAAGAATAAATCATCTGTGGCCGCAACTTACATTTTGGGTACTTTAGTGCTTTTATCAATTGTTGTTCCACTTGTTGATAGAAACGATATTGAAAATTCTCACCCAGAAGAAATTTTCCTTTCACCAAAATTATTTAATGCTGGTACAGGCTTTTGGGATGGCACAGAAAGATATAAAAACATCGCTGTTGATATTTCTGAAATGCCAAACGCCACCACTGAAGAAGAAAAACAAGAACACTGGTGGCCAAGTCCAGACATCTATACTCAACGTTCTGCGATTTCCAAAAAGAAATTCACTGATTTGACATATGTTAACAGCCTTTCTAACTTAGGTACATTCGGTAAAGAAGGCTATGTGCAATTCGGCTTTGATAGAAATGAACTCAAAGGCAATGATTTCGTTGAATTCTCTTCGCAAGAAATTCCTGAATTAGAATTAACCGCAGATAGCTTATATCTCAGTGCCTTCGATACATATGACGCTGAAAAGATCCAAGCAAAAGAAGGTAAAGAAGATTTCGGTCTTCCAGCCAATTATGTCCTTGGTGATGTCGCCTTATTCTTCTTTTATTATGAAGGCGATACAAAACAAGAAGTGCAATTAGTGGACTATGCTAAAGTACACAATATTGGTAGTGCGCTTGCCTCTTATAAAAAAGACAAAGTTGATATCGCTAATATCATTACCACACAAACTGGTAAAACAACATTTGAAAAAGCACGTTTTGCCGTCAAAATGGCGACAGCCGGTGAAGACACTCTTGTTTGTAACTTAATCGGTGCTCTTGCTTTTGAAAGTAACTTTGCTGAAGAAGAAACAAACGCCATTTTTGCGGATATGTCTTTCACTGATGCCACTAAAGCATTAACTAAAACAGCAGGTGATAAATTTGCCTATTGGAGTAGCACTGGCCTTAAAGCTATCTATCTCTCTAAAGCCTATTTCTGCTCGTTTGTTTATGATACATATGAAGCTAAATACGGTGTTGCCGTTGATAAAAGCTTCTCCATTAAGGACCTTCTCAGATACCAAAAGAATGGTTGGATGTCATTCAAGACTCCTCTTGGTGATTCCACAATTCAAGACCTTGACTCATTAGGCTTCTATCTCGATGTTAATAACTTTACATGCCAGATTTTAGATGCTGAAAAATGTCCTATCACCAAGCCATTAACTATTGATGACTTTGTTTATCCAGAGCCAAACGATAGTGGTATTGCGGTCGGTGAAATCGTTTGTAGAGCCACTGTTTGCCGCTATAAGAAATATGGTTATTCAGAAATGCCAAGATTCCTCTTAGGCACAGATGAATCTGGTAGAGATATGCTTAAGTATGTTTTCGATGGTTTAAGAACATCCTTAATCGTCGCCACATTAACATTCCTCATTTGCTTCACATTTGGTGTTATTTGGGGTTCCATTTCTGGTTATTTCGGTGGTAACGTCGACTTAATCATGGAAAGAATTACCGATATCTTAGGCCGTATCCCATTCATGGTTTTAATGACATTACTCATCCTCCACTGGGGTTCATCCTTACCAATGTTTGTTATGGCATTATGTATGACCGGTTGGATCGGTACTGCTTCCTTAACCAGAACGCAGTTCTATAGATTTAGAGGTCGAGAATATGTTCTTGCCTCACGTACATTAGGCGCAAGTGATGCTAGATTAATCGCTAAGCACATCTTCCCTAATGGCTTAGGTACAATCATTACTGCTGAAGTTTTGATTATTCCAAGCGTTATCTTTAGTGAAGCCAACATCGCCTACTTAGGCTTAGGCTTACAAAACGTTTCATCATTAGGTGTTATCTTATCCGATAACCAAAAGTGGTTGAGTGTTCACCCATACTTATTATTATTCCCATCCGTTATCATCGCGTTATTAATGATTTCATTTAACTTGTTTGGTAATGGTTTGAGAGACGCTGTTAACCCAAGCTTGAAAGGAGAAGACTAATATGGAAAATAAACAAGTTGTATTATCCGTTAAAGACTTACGTGTCAACTTCTCCACAGACCACGGTTATGTCCAAGCGGTTAGAGGTGTTTCATTCGATTTATATAAAGGCGAAACATTATGTATCGTCGGTGAATCTGGTTCTGGTAAATCTGTTACCAGTAAAACCATCATGGGTATCTTAGCCGCAAACGGTCGTATCGTTGACGGTTCCATCATGTATGAAGGCGAAGATTTAACTAAGGTTTCTGAAGATGAATTCCATCGTATCAGAGGCCACAAGATTGGTATGATCTTCCAAGACCCATTATCATCTTTAAACCCAATCATGCGTATCGGTAAACAAATTACCGAAGCCATGTTATTAAATGGTAATCACTTAAAGAAGATGAAAGAAGAACTCGTTGCCGAGGAATTCGTTGCTTATAAGAATGCAATTACCGCTTATAAGAGCGAACTTAATAAAGGCAAAGAAACTGTCAAATTCTTAAAGAGTGAAAAGAAAAAAGAAATTGAAAGAATCAAAACCATTGTTAAAAACGAAACCGATGGTGCAGTTTATGCTTTGAAATTAGACTATGGTCTAGAAAAAGTTCACATTAAGCATAACTATGATGAATTACTCGCTAAAGAAAACGAAAAACTTGCCGCTTTCAAAAACGGTCAACAAATCGAAAATAGCGAAGAAACCGTCGAAGATATTAACAATAAGATTGCTTCCTTAAAAGAACAAAAATCAGCCGAATTAAAAGCCGCTGATGAAAAGTATGCTGCTAAGAAAACAGAAATTCTTAAAGAAGCCGAAGAAAAGAAAGCTGCTAATAAAGAAGAATTAGCGAAAGTTAAAGCGGACTTCGATAAGAAGATTGCCGAAGCTCAAGCTCATAAGAACGCTAATAGCAAAGAATTAACAGCGAAATATAAACCAATCATCGCTGAAGCTAAAGCTAAATATTTAGTGAAGAATAAAGAAGCTACTGCTAAAGTCGCGGAAGTTAAAAAACAATACCGCGAAGAATACGAAAAAGACCTTAGAGATGGCGTTGATAAAAAGGCCGCTAAGGATAAGTACATCGCCAAGATTAAAATTACCAAAGCCGAAGCTAAACGCAGAGCGCTTAAGGTTATGGAAGAAGTCGGTATCCCATTCCCAGAAAGAAGATTCAGACAATATCCATTTGAATTCTCTGGTGGTATGAGGCAACGTATCGTTATCGCGATTGCATTAACTGCTAACCCAGACATCTTAATCTGTGACGAACCAACCACAGCCTTAGACGTGACCATTCAAGCGCAAATCCTTGAATTAATTAACCGTTTAAAAGCTGAAAGAAACATCTCTGTTATCTTCATTACTCACGACTTAGGTGTTGTCGCCAATATGGCGGACCGTGTCGCAGTTATGTACGCTGGTAAAATCGTTGAATATGGTAAAGAAGAAGAAATCTTCTATGATCCAAAGCATCCATATACATGGGCGTTATTAGCCTCTATCCCTGACGTTGATAGTAAGGAAAGATTGGAAGCCATTCCTGGCACTCCACCAAACCTTGTCTTCCCACCTAAGGGTGATGCCTTCGCCTTACGTAGTAAATATGCGATGAAGATCGACTTCAAGAAAGAACCTCCATATTTCAAGGTTAGCGATACTCACTATGCCGCTACTTGGTTATTAGACCCAAGAGCGCCAAAAGTGGAAATGCCTACTATTGTTAAGACTCGTATTGAGGCCTCATTAGCAGCGCATAAAGCTAGAGAAGCTAAAAAAGCAAAAGCTAAGAAGGAGGACAAATAACTATGGCAAATAGAAAAGTTACTTATCTTCCCGAATTAGTGGATAACAATATTGAATTATCAGTCAGACACTTAAAGCAATTCTTTAAGTTCGGACATGGTAAAAATGCTTTCGTTACCAAAGCCGTTCACGATATCAGCTTTGATATCAAAAAAGGTGAATGCTTCGGTATCGTTGGTGAATCTGGCTGTGGCAAGACCACAACTGGTAGAACTTTAATCAGATTATATAAGGCTACTTCCGGTTCTGTTTATTTCAAAGGCTATCGTATTGTCGCTGGCAATAGATGGAATGAAAAAGAAATCAAATGGAAGAGAATTAAAACCAGACGCAAAATCAAAGAGCTTAAGCTCGAGATGAACGAAAAGATTAATGCCCTTACTGACGAACAAGGCAATCAAGAATTTGTTGAAAGTGAAAGTGCTAAGATTAGAGATCAATATAACGCTCAAATCGAAAAATTAAAAACCGATTTAGCGGCCCTAATCAAGGAACAAAAAGAAAAGATTGCCCAACATAACTACGACAACAAACATGTTGATAAGAAGTTAATGAGCAAGATGCAAATGATCTTCCAAGATCCTGTTGACTCTCTTGACCCACGTATGACCGTCGAAGATATCATTCAAGAAGGTTTACACATCCAAGGTCAATATAATGCGTTTGAAAACTCACAAAAAGTGAGAGAAGCCTTAATCAAAGTTGGCTTATTACCAGAATATGCTTCTCGTTACCCACACGAATTCTCTGGTGGTCAACGTCAACGTATTGGTATCGCTAGAGCGTTAATTATGAATCCAGACCTTCTCATCTGTGATGAACCAATTTCCGCCCTTGACGTCTCCATTAGAGCCCAAATCATCAACTTATTAAATAACTTAAAAGATGAAATGGGTTTAACCATTATGTTCATTGCTCACGACTTATCCGTTGTTAAGTACTTCTGCGATAGAATCGCGGTTATGTACTTCGGTAACATCGTTGAATTAGCGAGTAGTGATGAATTATTCAAAAATCCATTACACCCATATACCAGAGCGTTACTCTCTGCGATTCCAAAGCCAGACCCATTAAGTGAAAAGGAAAGAAAGAGATACATCTACGTTCCTGCTAATGAGCACGATTATTCTAAAGAAGCTCCAAGCCTCGTAGAAATCACTCCTGGACACTTCGTTATGGCTAATACCGAAGAACTTGAAAAATATCGTAAAGTTCTAAACGAAAAGAAATAAAAAAATAAAGGCTGATTTATTGTCAGCCTTTTTTCTTTCGTTCATAATGTTTTCATGAAAAAGAAGAATCATTTATTATTCTGGATATTATTCCCCATCGGCTGGACATTAATTACAGCCTTATTAGTGTTTTATTTTGACCTCGCTAATGGTCCATTAGTCTTTTTCATCTTAGAACTAGTTCTATTAGTGGCGTTTTTAGTCGTTAGAATCCTTTTTAGAGACCGAAAATTCTTATTTAGATTAAGGTAGAGGAAAGCACTCTGAAG
>Ga0256407_10007020_pt1 | contig 17165 bp, 8 predicted proteins | sample RumenRJG_04DNA_FD_193489 | JGI IMG/M metagenome (GOLD analysis project Ga0256407, IMG submission 193489) | Bovine rumen microbial communities from Lethbridge, Alberta, Canada - RJG_04 | ecosystem: Host-associated > Mammals > Digestive system > Stomach > Rumen | place: Canada: Alberta | collected...
TTTTCTCTTCTTCATCTCCTTTTTTTTCTTCTTCTTTCTTCTCTTCTTCTTTTTTTTCTTCTTCTTTCTTCTCTTCTTCTTTTTTTTCTTCTTTTTTCTTATCCTCTTTCTTTTCTTCTTTTTTTTCTTCTTTTTTTTCTTCTTCTTTTTCTTCTTCTTCTTTTTTTTTTCTTTCTTCTTCTTCAAGTCTTATTTTTTCTAATCTTTCTTCTTCTTTTTTCTTATAAAATTCAGTAGCATTTGTAACTTCTTCAGGAAACACAATTTCTTTATCATATAAATTTTCTTTGAAATTATATATTTCCATAGGAGTTTTGAACATTTTTTTTGGATTTGTAATTCCTTGTACTTCATCGAATTCTCTAATAAAATCAAATGCATATGGTAATCTATCTAATAATATTGTTTTTTCTTTATAATATAATAATTGTTCAATTTGTTCATCTTCTAATTTAATTCTTATATAATCTGCATTTTCATTTAATTCATCTTCATCTGTGTATGTTTTCTCTAATTTTCTTTGAACTCTTTCTCTTTTTATTAAATTTTTTATTTCTTTTGTGTAGTCAATTGGATCTCCATCTGCATCATACATTGTTTCTAAATGTCTTTGATATTCTTCTTTATCTAAAATTTTGAAATCTTCTGGTAAGATAATTTCGATATTTAATAAGTATGCTCTTACTAAAATATATTTCATTAATTTTAATAAGTTTTCTTGTATTTTGTATTTTTCATCAAATAATGTATAATCGTTACGTAAAAATTGAATAAATTGCATTGCTAATTTTCCAAAAATAAATATTTTTTTAAATCTTTCCATTACAGCATTTAAAATTAATAAATTAGTAATTAAAGTTTCATTATCTGAATAATCTAATTTATATGTTTCCCCAACTAAATCATCTTCTTTATTATTATTATTTTTTTCTCCTTCTCCTTCATTAACTTCATCACTTTTATTAGAAAATGATCTTCCATTAATTCTAAAATTATCATTATCTCCCATAATTAACATATATTCCTTATTTTCAATTTGGAAAAAATCAGTGATTTTTCTTAATTGTTCCTCAATTTTTAATCCAATAACTCTTAAAGGAACTTTAATATCAATAATAGTTGGAGATAATTTATCAAAAGAATAAATAGAGTCATTAATATAAACTGTAGTTTTTCCAGTTAATTCATCTAAAAATTTATTTTTATGATATAAACATAAATTTTCTTGTTCACCATTTGGATTAATAATATCTTCTTGATATTTTTCAAAACCACATTCTTCTTGGAAAAAATTAATATTTTCCATAATAATACAACAATTATCTTTTAATTCTTCTTCTTCAATTTTTGAATTATAATCAGCTAACTCTTCTAAATTTTTACAAAAATAAGTAGGATGTTCAGTAGCAACTTCAACATAATTTAATAAATCACTTGTTGTAAATTCTTGCATTTCATTTCCAATTTTAGGGCCAAAATCAACTAATAATAAAACAGCTTTTGCTCCATTATTTAATAAATAATTTAATGATTCAAACATAGTATCTTTAGTTTCTAGAAAATCAACATTTTTAAATTTTTTTCCAATTACATTTCCATCTTCATCAAGTTGATCAGAATAATTTCTTTTAAAAGTTTCAATATCAATTCTACAAACAACATATTTATTATCAACTCCTCCTTCATTTTTTATATTTTTTAAAGTTTTGACTCTAATTAATCTATCAATATATTCTTCATTAAATGTATTACTTGTTAAAACACTTTCTTTAAGAGCATTTTCAGTATTAGCATTTGATATTCCATTTATTTTTTCTAAAATATTATCTCTAACTTTATCACTTAATTTCTGATGATATTCATTAATTTCATTTTGTTCTTCTTCTGCATTTTTTGCTTTTTTTTTTGCTTTTTTAGCATAAGCATCATTTTTTTTTTTAAGTTCTGCTTCATATTTTTGTAAATCAGCTTCATTTAATTCTTGTCTTGTTAATAAATCAAATGTATATGGTGGCATTTGCATTTCTTCTCTTATTTCATTTGAAGTTTCATTAAAATTTTCTAATTCTTCTAAAAAAATATTTTTTACAAAATCAAAAACTTTACTATCTTCAGGATTAATTTTCCTCGAATTATGAAGAATACAATTAAATAAATTATTATAATTTAATTTACTTTCTTCATTTTCAATTTTATCAATTTTTTCTTTTAATTCATCAAGAGAACCATTCCAAAATTTAATTTTTTCATCAGCATTTTCAAAAGCTTCTTCTCCTAAACTTTCTTTTAAAATTCTATTATTTAAATCAGTAAAATCTTTCATAGCTCTTTTAGAAAAAACAATATTATATTCTTTATTAAAATATTCAAAATAAAATTTAAATATTTTCTCATTAGTCATATCAGGTAAAGGTGGATCTTCAGGTTTAACAGTTTCAATAGTATCTAAAACAAATTCATTAATTGATGTAATAATACTTTGTTTTTCTATATTTTTTTCTAAATCTTTTATTCCTTCTGAATACTTATCAATATATAAATGAACTTTACCATTTAATTTCAAACTCAAATCACAATTTTTTAAAGGTGGAGTTGTAGCAAGAATCCAATCTTCAGAAAATAAACCATTTTTTTCTGAAAAAAAACTAAAAGTAAAACTTTTTTCTTCATCAGGGAAAATTTTACTATCTGAATAATGACAAAAAAATCTATCAATTCCATCACTTTTTTTATCTTGTAATTCAAATGGTTTTGTATTTTTTTGCCATTTGAAATAAACACAAGTTTTTCCTGTATTTTTTATTGTTACTGTATCAAATGCTACTTCGTTTGGGAGACTTGGAAAAAAAAGAACTTGTTTATCAAATTCTATATTTGAATATGTTGATTCGTCTATTTCTTCTGGTAATTTTTTATTGTCTAATACTTTTGATTCTGTATAATTTTCTGCGAAGATTTCTTCTTTTTCATCTTCTTTTGATTGTTTGGGAATTTCTTTTGATGGTGTCTTTTCAGTTTCAATTTTTGACATTTTTTAATTTTTTATAATTTTTTTTTATGTTAATTAAATATTTTTTTTTTATTTGAGTTTTTTTTATGAGTTGATAAGTTTTTTATTTTGGAATGATAATTATTTTTATATTGTGTTAATTAGATATTGTTTTTTTACTTTTTTTATATTTTTAAATTAAATAAATATTTTATATTTATTTATATAAAAATGAACTCATTTAAAAATATTATTTTGAATTAATATTTCATATTCAATCAAAATCAAAAATTAAAATTTATTTTTTTTTCCATTTTATAATAATATTTTCCCTTATAATCTAAGAGGATTAGTTTTAAAACTAGTAACAAAAGTTTTAGTTCTCTGAACGGTCATAGGTTTCTGACTTTCAAAATGGTCTCTAACAATTAAAAGTAAAGGAATAACAATTAATAAAATAGCTAAACCAATAGCCCACATTCCCCTTCTTAAATAAGCATTATACATTTTATCACTTTTATAATTATTATAATTAGCATAAACAAAAGGATCATAATTAGTACTAATATAAATAGAAATTTTTTTTCCACTTTCTTGAATATCTGAGAAACTTGGTTCAAAACCAGGAATATTCCAAGGAAAAATTGTATAACTTTCATACCAATTATCAAATCCATTACATTTAAAATGTTTATAATCAAAATATAATTCTCTAGTATTTTGATCTAAAATTAAGCATAATGTTCTTAATATGTAATATTGATAACATACATCACTTTCATATGACCATGCTCCTTTCTTTTTTTTACATTCTATATTATTAGATGATGGAATTATTTTTTTAACAAAAAAATCAATTTTATCTAATTTTATTGTTTTTACTGAAAATGTATTGTCTATTAGTAAAAAAAGTCTTGTTGTTAAATTGTATCCTCCATATGAACTTTCGTATAAAGATTTATCTAAATTTATTGATTTTAATAAGGAAACTGTATTATTTTTCATAAATTCAAATGGTTTGTAATAAAAGTTTTGTGAATGGGATAAATAATTAAATTTAATATAACTTTTATCTAATTGAATTGTGTTGTTTTTCTTGTTTTTTAAATAAAATTTCCAATCTTGTAAATCATTATATTTTGTTTTATTCCATTGTTGAGAAATTTTTTTAAATTTATTTTCTTCTTCTCTTAATTTTGGATTACTACTTTTATAAAAAAAGTATATTCCCAATAATATTAAAAAAAATAATATTATCCAATACATTATTTTAATATATAAAATCATAACAGGAGTTTTTTTTAAGTCATAATCATCAAAACTACTTTCATTTTCTTCTGAATTTGATAATTCATTTTCTTCTCTTTTATTATCATTATTATTTTTTAATTCTGAACCAATATTTATCTTCTCTATAAATTCTTCTTTGTCATTTCCTTTTTCATCCATTTTATTAAAAAATTTAAAAAAAATTAAAAACAATTAGTTAAATAAATTTAAAAAAAGATATATATTAATATAATTATAAATATAAAATTCTTTATTAAAAAATTTTTTAAATGTGAATATTATTATTTAATTTTGATTATAATTTAAATTTTGGTTCTTATTTTGTAGATTTTGATTTTTTTTATTTAATAAATATTTTTCTACATATTGTCTAATCACTTCTTCATATTCTTTACAATACTGTGATGAAGTATAATCATTTCTACTTTCAATTAAAGAATTTTCATCTAAAATTTTAATTAATTCATTTTGTTGAATAACAAAATTATTAATAAATTTAATAGGATCTTTACTATAAGCTTCATAAAATTCATATCTATATTTATGCTTATTTAAAATATTAATCATAGAATTCATTTTTTTATCAATATCATTTATTTGATATAAATAATTATCAACTTCATTATGATTCATTGGATTAGGAAAAAGATGTTTTGGAAATAATAATTTTTCTTCATCATAATTAGATAAAAATGATAAAATATTATTAAAATAAGGATCTTCAATATCAATAACAATATCTTTTAAAATTTCATTCTTTTTATAATCATAAGATAAATCTTTAATATTAAATTCAATAATAATTGGATCAGGTTCTTTTAAATGATCATTTAATTTACCAATTAAAGATACAATATTCATTTTTTCACATTTAAATATTTTTTGAAGTGGAGTATTATTTATTATATAACAAGGATTTTCATTATCTTGAAGTGAATTTAATTTTATATATTGCCACATATGATATAAAATATTAGTTCTTGTTCCTTGTTTTATTCCTAAAATTTGATTTAATTGAGGTGATAATGAAAATTCTAGATTTGGGTAATTTATATATAATTCAATTTCGATTTTGAAATTTTTTATATTTTTTAATAATTCTCTTTGAATCATAAAACCACTATTTAATTTATTATCAATGTTTTGTTCATAATAATTATCATATAAATTATCTTTTCTATAATTATTTTTCCAATTTATTTTTTGATAAATGTTATTTTCAAATTTTATTGATAAACCAGATAAAAAATCAGTAAATTTTTTATTATCATATTTCATTTTATGATTTTCTGGAAAATTATTTATTATTTTTCCTTGTATTCTCATATTAAATTTTTCATTACCATTATCATCTTTTAATATAAAAGCAAATATCTGAGTTCTTAATAAAGCTTTTACAACACTTTTTGGTTTTATTAATTGTTCTTGAATATCTAAACGAGTTTTATATATTTTATCATCTATTCCTTTTTCTAAATTTTGGAGATATTTATATAATTTATAATTTGGAATTAATTTTTCAAAATCTTCATTTATTAAAAAATTTTCTAATAAATTTCTCTTTGGAGTTATTTCTAATTTTCTTTCATAAAATTCATTACCAAAATATTTCATTAATTTCAAATCAAATTTTTTACTCTCTTCTTCTAATTCTTTTCTTTCTTCATCTTTTAATTGATTATTTTGTGGTCTTATTGTTTTATCTGTTGGGTTTTTTATATTTTGTTGAATTGATTGCATTATTATAAATTAAAATGAATAATTTATGGAGAATAAATTAAAAATATTCAATGATTAATTTTTTTTAAAAAAATGAATAATATCAATTAAATATGTAAAATAATTATTTAATTAAAAAATCTATATTAAAATTGCAGTTTTAAAAATTGTTTAATCCTTGATAATAAATTATAATGAATATATTTTAATAATATAATTGAATTTCCTGTTAATGTTGATTATTTACATAAATTTCCTTAGTTGGAAATATCATTTAAATATATATTAAATATTAATTTAAATACAATCTATAGATATAAAAATTAAATATATATTTATTTGATTGTATTTAAAAAATTGAGCACATTCTACAATTTTCTTGTTTTCTTTTTTCTTCTTCTTTTTCCATTTCTTCTTTTAATCTTCTTTGTTTTTCTATTTGTAGATTATTGTAAATATCTTTTGTTGAAATGCTATTTTTTAAATTGAATTTTTTATATTTTTTTATATTAATAATATGAACTTTTGGATCAATAGTTACTTTAAATTTTCTAGTTAAAGTATCTGATAAATTCATAATTGAAGTATCTAAAGATAAATTAGTATTAACTGTATCTATTGAACTAATACTTGGAGATTTTTTTAAAGTTTTCCTTTGATTCATTAATTAAATTATTATATTCTTACACAAATAATTAAATATATTTTATTAAAATTATTAAATAAAAAAAATATTATGAAAACATATGAATATTAAATAAAATTGTATTAAATATTTTTTATAAATAATAATTTTTAAAATTATTTTACATATCCAATATATAATATATAAATAAAAAATATATAAATTATGAAATTATTCTTTTTCACTTTCTTCATTTTCTTCCATTATCTCATTTTCTTCTTCAACATTATCCCGATCAGCAAAATCAATATCATCTTCATGTTCCATATATCTAGGATCTTTTTTATCAATAAAAGAATAAAAAACATTATCATTTTTAAAATAACAATATAAAATACGAAAAGTTTCATAATCAGAATTCTGTTCTTTTTCTTTATTTTGCATTTTATCAATTTGAATATCATCATCCCTATTTTTATTTTTTAAACTTAAAAGTACTTTTCCTCTAAAATAATCACCAAATTCTCCTTTTCCTTCTAATTGTAATTTAACTCTATTTAAATCAGGAGTTCCAATTCTTTTAATTTCTTTTTTTTCTTCATTTGAATCAAAAATTCTTAATAAAGCACTTAAATAAGCAGTTTTATTATCATCTTTTAAATTTCTAATTATCATTTTTAAATATAATTTTAGTTTTATATGATATTCTGCATCTTTTAATTTTTTATCATAATCTTTATCATTTTCTAATCCTCGACAAGGATAATCATATTCTTTTCCTCTCATCCAACTTATATATTCAGTTTTTTTTCTTTTCATAAATAAAGGATTATTTGGATCATTATTAATTGAATTTATACGAGAAAAATTACCTTTATCCAGAAAAATATTTTGACAATATTTTAATCCTATATCATATTCTTTTATTTTTAAAGCAATTAATGCTAAATTATAAATTATTCTTTCTAAATGTAAATTTTTATTTATGAAATCAGTAATTTTAGTATCTTTTTCACTACGAAAAACTGAATGCTCTTGTAATAATTCATCACCAAATAATAAAGCATTTTTATAATCTCCTAATTTAATATTATACTTAATAAACCTTTTTAAAAACATAAAATAATCTTTTGGGAAATCTTGATTATTTTGTTTAAAGGGAATATATGCCCAATTAAATATTTTAACTGCATTTAAATAATCTCTTCTTATTGCATAAAATGTTCCTGCATTTAAAGATAAATTTGCAAGGTAAATATTTGTTTTTGATAAGCATTTTAAACCATTATCTATTGATTGTTTAAAATATGATTCAATTATATTTTCTAATTCTTGATTATTTGTATTTGAAATTTTCCATTTTTTTAATAATTCTTTTCCTATTAATTCTTTAATATCACTTAAATATGGATGAGTTAAAATATAAAAATTTGATATTAATTCTATTGCTTGTATTTCATAATAAAAAGGTTCTTTTTTTATTTCTAAAGTTGTTGAAATTTTTTGTTCGAAATTAAAAGTGTTATTTGAATTTGGACTATGAAAATTATTTTCATGATTACTATTATTTTCAAAATAATTATTTGAAAATAATTTCTCTGAAATTTCTTGAATTTCTTTTGATATATTAATCATTATATATGATAATAAACTAAATTTTTTTTTTTGATATGAACAAGGTAAAATTGCATTTATACTATTTTCATTTTTAATTATCATTAGATTTTCAGTATTTTGATATATCATTCCAGTTAAATCCATTTCAGTATTTGGATTATTAACACTTAATGTTATTATTTCATTATAAATATATTTATATAAATCTAAACATTCATTTTTTTTACTTATTGCTGATGTTTGATTTATTTTATCTTCTTTTTGAGATTCTGATTCATTTTTTGAATTTTTTTCTTGTTGAATTAAATTTATTTCTTTTTCATTTAATAATTCATCTCTTTTTAATTCATGAAAAAAAATAATATACCAAGTACTAAAATGATTACTTTTTGTTATTTTTTCATAATAATATCTTAATAACATATACTTATCAAAATTTTCAATAAAAGTTAAATTTCTATTTATAATAAATTGAGAATAATTACAAATATATTCATCATTTTTATTTTCATTACAAAGAAATTGAGTAAAAGAAAAAGTTTTTTTCTTAGAAGAAATCTCAATAATATATTCAGGTTTCCAAACAATATTCATTAAATGTCTATTTGTATAATTTAAATTTGAATTAGGAGGATAAAAATTTTTATTATTTTCATCAATATCATCTTTAACATTTCCCCAAAATAAATTAATTCCAGTATGATATTCAAAAGCTTTTAAAAAAGGAGGAATTGACATACATTTTAATTTACAAAATAATAATATTTCCTTACTTTCAATTTTATAATAATTTTTAATTTCTTCTGTTATAAAATCCCATAATTGTTTATGATTAAGTAACTTTCCTTTTACTCTTATTCTATCTTTTGTATGGTTAAATAAAACATTTAAAAATAAAGTGATTTTATATTTTGCTCCTTGTATATGGTCATCTGGAATAATATTATTTTGTTTTTTATTTAAATTATGAATATCATTTTCATTTATTTTATTTTTTTTATCTTCATTATTAATATTTAATATATCATTTCTTACATTCTCATCATTATTTTTCTGTGAAGAATTTTGTTTTGGATCCCAAATATTAAAATAAAACTTATATAAATCACTTGAAGCAGAACCAATATTCATATAAATTTCTTTTAAATATTTAAAATAAGTCCATTCAGTTTTATTTTCAACTTTACTTTCACTTTTAATTTCATATAAATTATACAATTTTTGATATTTATAAGGTAAATATTGTGAAGGGAAAGAAGGATAATTTATTGTAGATAAATTATCCATATATGATAAATATGAATACATTCTATCTTCTGCTAATATATGGAAAATTATTTTTTTACATGTTCTTGCCAACATTTCATTCAAACAAAATTCTTTTATAAAAGGAGTTTTTGCTTTATCTGCAATATAACCTAAAGAAGCAATATTAATTCCATTTGAATGTAATAAATTATCAAATGATTCTGAATCGTAAACTTTAAAATAAAATGAATCTAATGAATTAACAAAAATATTTAAATATTTTTCTTTATATAATCTCTCAACTTTCATTTGATTTTGTAAATCATTTGATTTATTATTATCAACATTATCTTTTTTATTTTTTGAATCTCTTCTATTATGAAATGTAGTTTCATTAAAATTATTATCTTTTCCTGAAATTAAAGATAATAATTCATGTCTAAAATATATTTTTTTATGAAATAAAATTTCATTTATTTGATAACTTTGTTCTGGATATTCAGTTAAATTATTTTTAAAATCATTATATTTAATATCAATATAATCAATTGGTTGACTTTGAATAATAATATTTTGACCTCTTTGTTTAATATTCCCATATTTTTCTTTTTGTTCATAAAAAAATATATTTTTACTTTGAGAACTACTTGAAGGATTATCTTTATCATTATCTATTTTATTAAAATAATCATTAATAATATCAAATAATTTTTCATAAGGTTTTTTTTCTTGATTATTTTTTTTTTCTCCTTCAACAATACTTTTATTTAAATCATTTTCTTCTTTTTGATTACTATCTTTTTTATTATCATTACAAGAAAATAAATCATTAAATAAATCCCAACATTTATTATATAAATCACCTTGAATTTCTTTAATTTCTCTTTTAGTTTCAACTTTCATAGTATCTAAATTTTTTGCAGTTCCTGCAAAATCATATTCACATAAAAATCTAAATCCACAATAATCAATAATACAAGTTAAAGGAACTCGATTTGATTGTCCTTTAATATTATTAGAATTTAAAAAAGAATTATTTTGTTCTGATTCTGAATTTAAAAAATTTGCTTTTAAATTTGACCAAGTACCTTCAATTATTTGTAAATCACCATTTTCTTCAAAATCATTTCTACTATTTCTATTATTATTATTTTGAGTATTTTGAGTATTATTTAATAAATTTTCTGAATTTGAATCCCTATGACGATATGTTATTAATCCCCATGTCATTGTTATTGTAATACCAAAAAAATAATATATTAAATAATGATCTTTTGTTTCTGATTCTAATAATGATTCAAATAAAATTGGAATTATTTTAGTTTTATTTCTATCTTTAAATGTTTCTTTTTTTAAATAACTTAATATTATTTTTGCTAATCTTTCACAATATTTTGTATATTCATTTACAATTAATTGAATTGATAATTCTAATTCTATTAATTTAGAAGCTTTTTTTGATGAACTTGTATATTCTTTTATATATTCAGTCCATAAACTTTGATATATAATTTCTAAATTTTGTACAAATTTATAATTTGTAAATTGATTTCCTTGAGTATTAGTTTTATTTGTTTGACTTTCTTCAATTTTTTTCTGTGAAGCATTTTTTTTATTTGCTTTATTTTTCAATTCAACAATTCCATTTTGTATCTTATTGAAAATTTCATATTCATTATCATTCATATAAAATTCCCATTCAATTTCATTTTCTCCTTCAATATTTGTATATTTTAAAGTATAATGATTATCTTCTGGTGAATCATCCATTAATTTTGCTTTTTCTATTGGAATTTTATCTGGTTTTAATTCCATATCTGTAATTGCTTTTTTATATTTTGATAAATCAAAATCATTTATTGATTCAAATTTCTTTTCACCTGATTTTATTTTTTGAGATGTTTCTTTTAAAAATTTTTTTGCTTGTTTATCATTTGGAATTGGGTAATAGGATAATTCTTTATCATCAAATATCATTACTCTTTCTTTTGTTGTTAATTTACGTTTTCCATATTTTTCTACTAAAATTCCATAAAAATTTGAGTTGTTCATAATTTTATTTTTTTTTTAAATTTAATTTATGTAATTTAGTATTTTATATGTTATATTTTTTATTTTACTTATTTTTAACTTTTAAACATGTTATTTTATCTAAAAAATTAAAAAAATGGATAAACAGATAAATATAAAATTAAGTAAAATTAAAAAGAATTTACCAGAAAGATTTATTTTAAAACAACCAGTTAGAAAATACATATTTATTATATTATTTCTATCAATAATTTCATCAAATTTAACAATGAGTATATTTAGAGGCTCATCAAAAGAAATAAAAAAAGAATTAAATTTAGATGAAACAACATATGGATTTTTTGGAACATTATATAATTTAGGAAAAGTATGTGGAACAATAATATTATTATGTTTAAATCAACAAAATAGAAAAAGAATGATAAGTTCAGCACTTTTTTCTTCAAGTATGTTACTTCTTTTATTCAAATTTTCAAATAATAAATATATATTAATGCCAACTTTTTTTTTTACTAGTTTTTGTATTATAATTTTTAATATTTATGTTCCAATTTGGATTGATCAATTTTCAATAAATAAATATAAAACTATTTATTTAACTTTAGTACATTTAGGAAAAGCATTAGGAAATGTATTTGGTTTTATTATTAATTATAAAATGAAAGGAGAAACATTTAAAGATCAATTTATGTATGAGTCTTTTTTATTATTATTTTTTTCAATTAATATATCATGTACACCAAATGTATATTTTGCAAAAAATATTTTAATTGTAAAAGAAGTAAATGAAAATGAACAATTTAATTTTAAAGACCCTGATGATAATTCAAATAATCAACAAAGAAATGGAAGTATAGTTTCATTATTTAAAATAAGATATTCAAATGAATCAACATATGAAGATTCATTTTGTCATAAATTATTCAAAAGTTTTTTTAATAAAATATATTTTACTGCTTTAATTTCAGCAACAATAATAGTTGTTACTGAAAGTGCATTAAATTTTTGGATAATTGATTATATACCAAATGTATTAAATGAAAAAAATGAACAAAAAAGATTAATTTTTCATTTATTAATATCATCATCAGGTCCTTTTGGTGGTTTAATTACAAATATTTTAATTACTTGTTGTGTAGGAAATTATAATCAAAAATATACTCCTTTTATTATGTTTTTAATGTATATTATTACTACAATTTCTGGTAATTATTTATCTTATATAGATGAGTCTATACATTTTATTTATTTATCTATTATTTATTTTATTTCTTGTTTTTCTTGTTTACCTATTTTACAAGGTATTTGTTTAGGTTATACTACAAATTCTCTTAAAGCTATGTCATTAACTTTATTTAATTTATTTGTTGAAATTTTAGGAGAAGTTCCTTCTACTTTTTTTTATGGATATATTTATCAAAAATATATTTCTGTTGATAAAAAATATGCTTTGAGAATTTTAATGTATTCTTTATTTTTTGGATTATTTTTTTCTTTTTTGACTTTTCTTTTTACTTGTTTTAAAAAAAATAATGAAAAAGAACTTTTTATTTCTAATCATGATAGTGGAGTTGAGTTAAAGGATACTAAAGTTGAAGTTGAGGATAAAAAAAGTTTTTATTCTACTATTAAATTAGATTCTGTTTCTGAATCTGGTGGGAATGAATCTCATAGGAGAATAAATTCTTTTAGTGATAAGTAAAAATAATTTATTTAATTGGATTTTATTATTTAATTTTACTTTGAATTAAATTAATTTTTAAAAGGTAAAGTTATATTATAATGAAAAAAATTAATAATTTTATAAAACATTAATTTTCATTATTTCTTTTTTTTAAAATTTAAAATTATATAAATCATAAAACAATTAAAAGAATTTATTTTTTCGTATTTTTTTTTTAATTATTATTTCCTATTTTAATTTAATTTAATTAATTTAATAATATTAAAAATGAAACCAAATAGAAATTATCAATCATTAGAACATTTATCACAATCTACTAATTTGATATATAAAATAGCAAATGAATTAAAGTTAAAATACAAAAATGTATTTTTTGCTGCAAAATATTCAGACGATCAATTATATAATGATGTAAAAAATGCATTAATTACAGAGCAAGTTCCTTTAATTTTTAATTTAGCATTTCATCCAGTTGAAATTAATATTTTAAATATAATAAGAAATAAATTTCCAGAACATAAAATTTTATCTGCTAGAAATGTAACAAGATTAGGAAAAAAAAATAATAAAAATAATAATGAAGAAATGAATGATTTAGAATATGAAAAATTAAAAGAAGAAGAATTAAGAGAAAAACAAATGGAAAAAAGAAAGGAAGAATTAGAAAAATTAAAAGAAAAAGCATATTTAAGAAAAGCAGAATTAAAAAAAATGATAAATAAAAAAAATAAAAGTCCAAATAAAAAAATAACAGAAGAGGAAGAAGAATTTAATCCAAGAATAAAAAATCATGAATTAATTGATCAATATAAAAATAAAGTTAAAAATGATTTACAGGGTAAAATATTTAAATATGATGATGAAAAATATAAATCAGAACAAAAAAGAATTAAAGAAGAAAAAAGAGAAAAATGTTTAGAAATACAAAATTTTTTAGATGCTCAAATTAATGAAAAACATAATAGGCAAATTGATGAAATTAAATTAAATAATGCATATATGAATGAAGAATTTAAAGATTATGTTAAATGGAGAGAAAAAGAATATGAAAAAAATATGGGAAGAGTGAAAAAATATAGAGAATATCAAAATGAATTAGCTCAAAATTTAAGAGATAAAGAAGAAAAAAGGAGATTTGAACAAAATGAACAATTAAAAATTAATAATTCAATTAGGCAACAATATAATATTAATCCTGAAGAAGAAGTTGATAAAATTATAAATAAACAAAGAATGAGAAAGAATAATTCAATGGATGTTGAAAGATATAATATTATAAATCATTCAACTGATAATATATATAATACTTATAATAATATAAATACAGATAATAATATTAATAATAATATAACTAATAATAATAATATAACTAATAATAATAATATATCAAATATTTCTAATAATAATAATAATGATAATATAAAAAATAAAAATGAAAATGATAATAATGAAAATATAAATAATAAAAGCTATATGGAAAATGATGCAATTAAACAAAGAGTTTTAGCAAGAATTCAAGAACAACAAAATGCAGCAAAGTATTTAAAACAAATATATGATTCACATGAAAAGAATTTAAATGAAAGATATAATAAATTCCTCTATGGAAATAATAATGAAACAGAAAAGAAAAAAGAATTAGAAATAGCTGATAAAAAAAGACAAGAAAAAATAGAAGAATATAGACAATTTATGGATGATAAAATAAAAAAGAAAAATTTAGATAATCAAAAGAAAAAACAAGAAGATTTAGAATATAGAATGTATTTAAATAAATCATATAATGAATATTTAAATGAAAAAAATGGAAGAAGAAAAAAACAATTAGAACAATATGAAAAATACAGAAAAGAATTAGAAGCTCAAATTCAAGAAAAAAAAATAAGAGGAAAAGAACAATTAAAATATACAGAAATAATATAATAAAAAAATAATAAAAAAGTAATTAAATTTTTTCTTAAATAAATAAAACATAAAACATAATTTTATAAATTAAAAAAATGAACAAAGAAATAAATGAAGATAATAAAGTAGAAAATGAAAATGAAATCCCAAAATTTCAAGAAACAGAATTTGATATATTAATAGATGAAAGTAAACAAGGTGAAAAAGAATTAAGAAAAAAATGTCAAGAATTAAAAAAATTAGCAGATAAAATTCACAAAGCAAATGAGTCAAAAATAAAAGAGAATAAAATAAAAGATTCAGAAATAAATTCATTAAATGATAATATAGAAAAAATAATTTTAAATAATTATGATTTAGAAGTAGCAATTCAAAAAGAATTAGAATTAAGAAATAAATATGAAGGAGAACAAAAAAGAATTGCAGAATATTGTAATGATTTAAAAAGAAAATTTCAAAATATGGAACAAACAATAAAAGATTATGAAGATACTATTCAAAGTATGAATAAAGAAAATGTTGATTTACAAAATGCTTATGAGAAAAAAATAGAACAAATTGAACAAGATAATTTAAAATTAGAGAAAAAAATAGATGATAGAATTAATTTATATAATCAACAAAAAAGAGAAATTATTGATAATCAAAATAGAGTTGAAGGAATTAAAAGAGATATTGAACAACAAAAAAATACTTTTAATGAAAGGGCAATGGTTAATAAAATTAAATATGAAGAATTAGAAAAAAAATATAATACATTACAAAAAAAAGTTTATGAATTACAAATGATTTTTGATATTAAAAAAAGTGAAAATACTAAAAATCGAATAATGAAAAATAAAAATAAAGTTGATGAAATTGATGTAATTGAAAAAAAAATTAAAGATTATGAAAGTAGTAATTTACAATTAAGTAATCAAATTGCAGAATTAACTAAACAATGGAAAGAAATGAGTATGGGAACAGAGTCAACAATGGAAATTTTATCTACAAATGGTAATAGAACTGATAAAAGAAATTCTACAAGATTATCAACTAATAATAATAATAATAAAAATAATAAAAAAGTTGGTAGTACTTTGAAAAGTGTATATTAATTATTTGAAATAATATTATTATTTAATTTTTATTTTTTTTAATTTTAATTTCTTTTTGGTAAAAATTTAAAAAAAATATACATTTAATAAATTTTATCAATTTCAAAATTTCAATAAAAATGATTTTTAACAAAAAAAAAAAATATTAAAAAAAACATTTTATAAAATTTTATTAAAAAAAAACCTTAATGATTTATTTCCAATAGTGCTTCAACAGGATCTCCATTATGTGCTCTAAGTGCTTTAATAGCTTGTTGTCTAGTACAATTTCCTTCAGTCATAACAGTTTCAATAGCTTCTTTATCTAAACCTTCTTCACTAACTTCTCCTTCTTCTTCAGGTACAACTTCTACTTTTTGTTCAACTGGTTTTTCAGTAACAGTTTTTAATTTTTCTCCTTCTTTCTTCATTTGAGCAATTGCTTCTTGTGACATTTTTTTTTCAGGATCTTCAAAAGTCAATTCACCAAAAATTATAAAATTATTTTCATTTTGAGGAGAAGTATAAACTTCTGGATCTTTAACACATAAAATATAATTGTCTTTTTGTTTCATTGTTACTCTATTTACACCTTCCATTTTTACCATTCCTAATTTTGATATTGCTTTTCTTACTTTTTTTTCTGATTTTCCTGTTACTTTTTCTTCTTCTTCTGGTTTTTTTTCTTCTGTTTTTCCTTCTTCTGGTTTTTTTTCTTCTGTTTTTACTTCTTCTTGTTTAGTCTCTTCTGTTTTTTTTTCTTCTGTTTTTACTTCTTCTTGTTTAGTTTCTTCTGTTTTTTTTTCTTCTGTTTTTACTTCTTCTTGTTTAGTTTCTTCTGGTTTAGTTTCTGACATTTTTTTTGGTTTTTTAAGATATTTAAATATTTTTTTATTTTTTTTTTGAAATTTAAATGTTTTTTTTATTTTTTTTTATTTGCTATTTGATTTTTTTTATTAAATTATTAAAAATTATATAATA
>Ga0256407_10007022_pt1 | contig 17162 bp, 11 predicted proteins | sample RumenRJG_04DNA_FD_193489 | JGI IMG/M metagenome (GOLD analysis project Ga0256407, IMG submission 193489) | Bovine rumen microbial communities from Lethbridge, Alberta, Canada - RJG_04 | ecosystem: Host-associated > Mammals > Digestive system > Stomach > Rumen | place: Canada: Alberta...
ATAATGTGTAGGAAAGTATTTTTTTCATGTAATTCTTTAGAAGTGTCAGTTTTACAAATATAGTAATTATTTATATGCTTCTTAGGCCGATTTTATTAAATTTGCATTATGGCGGGAAGAAATTACATATCGGTGATCGTGCCGCTCAAACTGGATTGGATGCCATGCTACAGGACGGATCTTGACCTGCCCCGTGGCAGCCGGGTCTATGTTTCCTTTGCCGGCCGGCAGTATGTCGGTGTTGTCGCCGGGATGGCCGACCAGGTCGGTCAGGACGTGAGGATAAAGGAGATCGCCGGACCGACGGACCTGCCGCCGGTCTCCGAGACGGAGCTCCGGCTGTGGGCCTTCGTCGCGGACTATTACATGTGCACAATCGGAGAAGTCTATAAGATGGCCTACCCTGCCGGGAAGACGGTGACCGAAGAGACTATGGTCCGCAACCAGGCGAAACTCCAGGCCAGGCTCGAGAAACTCCGGCAGAAGCTGGAACATGCCCGGACAGACGCCACGCGCCGCCGGTATGAGGAAGAGATCCGGGCAGTGCAGGCGGAGATTGCCGGTCAGGCCGGGGATGACGGAATGAGGGCCGGTCTGGACGGACCGGAACTGACGGAGGCGCAAAAGAAAGCCGACGACGAAATAGTCAAAGCCTTCGCCGACAAAAAGATAGCCCTGCTCCACGGAGTCACGGGATCGGGCAAAACCGAAATCTACATCCATGAGGCCCTCAAGACCCTCCGGGAAGGACGGAACGTCCTCTATCTGGTCCCGGAAATTGCGCTTAGCCGCCAGCTCGAAGAACGGTTGCGTTCGATATTCGGAGAACGCCTCCTGACCTTCCACTCCGGAAAAACGGTCGTCCAGCGCAGAAACGTGGCCACCAGCCTGCGCGAAGGCCGCTACATCGTGCTCGGGACCCGCTCAGCCCTGTTCCTGCCGCACCATGATCTCGGGCTCATAATAATCGACGAGGAACATGACTCCTCCTACAAGCAGGACACGCCCGCTCCGAGGTACAACGGCCGCGACACCGCGATCATGCTCGGAAGCATCTGCGGCAGCAACGTGATCCTCGGGTCCGCGACCCCGTCGCTCGAGTCCCTGTACAACTGCGAGGCCGGCCGATATCGGCTGGTATCCCTGGCGAAGCGCTACTACAGCGGCGGAGAGACCGACGTCGAGGTCATAGACACAATTGCCGAACGCCGCAAAAAAGGTATGGTCGGCAACTTCTCGAGAAAACTGATAGAGCACATACATACGGCCCTGGCCGACGGCGGACAGGTGATACTGCTTCGCGGACGCAGGGCTTATTCTCCTGTAGTTCAATGCGACACATGCGGAGAGATCCCTAAATGCCCGCATTGCAACGTCGCCCTCAGCTATCATAAGACAAGGGAAAGGCTGGTCTGCCATTACTGCGGATACACTGCCCGATTCGATGGGAAATGCCCGGCTTGCGGAGGCAATCTTCTGCCTCTGGGCGCCGGAACTCAGAGAATTGAAGAAGAGGCTGCAGCACTCTTCCCTGATGCCAGGATTGCCAGACTCGACAGCGATACCGGATCGGACACCTCCATAATAAAGTCCTTCGCCAAGGGAGAGACCGACATACTCATAGGCACTCAGATAGTAACCAAAGGATTTGATTTCGAGAAACTTACGCTCGTGGCAGTATTGCAGGCCGACTCGCTTCTCGGACAGCAGGACTTCAGGGCCGACGAGAAAGCCATGCAGATCCTGGAACAGTTCCGTGGTCGCTGCGCCCGTCGTGGCGGCAAGGGCCTGTTCGTAATACAAGCCGCCAAATCCTCTCATCCGGTATATGAGATTCTGAAAGGCAGCTCGGGAGAAGGCTTCATTTCGGAGCAGTTATCCGAGAGGAAGGAATTCGGATATCCGCCATATTCGAGAATCATCAATATTGTCCTGAGAGACGACAATGAGAAGAGACTTGATTTCATGGCAAGGGAATTGTACCGGGAGATAGCGCCTGAGATGGATTCCATGGGGCCTTTCTCCCCTGTCGTGGACAAGGTCTCGGACCAGTTCATCAGACAGATAAGGGTAATGCTGCCCAAGGACAAGTACCTGGCGGCGAAGAAGGACAGGCTCAGGACAATAGTCGCAAATTTCGAGAAGACAAGGACATACGCCGGGCATATCATACTCGACGTCGACCCTGTTTAACTTTTGCATAATTTTTGTTAAATTTGCAAAATCCAACCTTAGTTAAGATGGGAAAAGTAATCGCAATAGCAAACCAGAAAGGCGGAGTCGGAAAGACCACTACCGCTATCAACCTCGCAGCCTCGCTGGCTGTGCTTGAGAAAAAGGTACTGATAATTGACGCCGACCCGCAGGCAAATACGACCTCCGGACTCTTCGGGGATCCTAATTCCGAAGACAAAAGGACTCTGTACGAGGTGATCAGCGGAGAACTCGATATCCATGATGCGCTTATCCAGACTGAAATGGACAAGCTGCACATGATACCTTCCCACATCAATCTCGTCGGTGCGGAGATCGAGATGCGCGACCTGCCCGAAAGGGAGTCCGTGCTCCGCAAGGCTCTCGCTCCTGTCAGGAACGAATACGATTACATAATCATCGACTGTTCTCCATCCCTCGGACTGATTACCGTCAATGTGCTGACGGCCGCCGATTCTGTCATAATCCCCGTACAGCCTGAGTTCTTCGCGCTCGAAGGTCTCGGAAAGCTGCTGCAGACGATCAGGATAGTGCAGAACGGAGTCAATCCTAGCCTGACTATCGAAGGATTCGTCGTCACTATGTTCGACGGAAGGACGAAGGTTCATACCCAGGTCGTAAACGATCTGCGCGAGCATTTCAAAGATCTGGTATTCAAGACAATCATTCAGAGAAGCATCCGGCTGAGCGAAGCTCCGGCGCACGGAAAGCCTATCATCCTCTACGATGTGATGTGCAACGGTACGTCGAATTACCTCAATCTGGCTAAGGAAGTTCTCGAAAGAAATCAGTAACAGAATATGGCAAGCAGACCACAACGCGGACCCGGAAGGGGCCTTGATGCAATACTGGGAGGTTCGATTGACGTCGATATGCTCCGCAAACCTGTAGGTTACGTCAACAAAGAAGTCGTCGGAACCAAGGAGCCTCAGGATACGGCTGATATTCTCCGTATCCCTGAAGGTATGATCGAACCGAACCCGTTCCAGCCGAGAATGTCCTTCGACAAGGAAGCTCTCGAGGAACTTGCCGAGTCCATACGCACATTCGGCCTTATCCAGCCTATTACGGTAAGGAAGAAAGCCGAAGGTAAGTACCAGATAATCAGCGGCGAGCGCCGATTCCGCGCCTGCCGTCTCGCCGGAATGGACATGATTCCGGCATATATCCGCGATGCCAACGACCAGGGAATGCTGGAGATGGCTATCGTCGAGAATATCCAGAGAGAGAACCTCGACCCTATCGAAGTGGCCATGAGCTACCAGAGACTTATCGAGGAGTGCAGCCTGACCCAGGAGCAGATGGCCGAGAGAGTAGGAAAGAAGCGCGCTTCAGTCACCAACTATCTCCGACTGTTGAAACTTCCGGCCAAGGTACAGCACGACCTCAAGGTCGGACTTCTCAGCGTGGGCCATGCCAAGGTTCTGCTTGGAGTAGAAGACCAGGCTCTTCAGGAGGAGCTCTGCGATATGGTCATTAAGACAGACATGAGCGTAAGACAGCTCGAGGACAGGATCCGCAAGATCGCCAAAGGCGAGGAACCTGAGAAACCTAAGCAGGAGCAGTCGCTCCCGGACGAGTATGTCAAGGTGCTCGAACATATGGGCCGTTACTTCGGCAATAATATCAGTCTCCGCCGTTCAGCTTCCGGAAAGGGAACGATGACCGTAAGGTTCGATTCGGACGAGGAGATGCAGAAGTTCCTGAGCGCCCTCGAAGAAAAGAATTTATGATTAGAAAGAAGCTAGTGTCGTTGATTCTGGCCGCCGCAGTTTCCGCTGTGAGCGGCTTTGAAATGATGGCACAGGAGGGAATGGGATTCAAGAGCGAGGCGTTTTCCCAGTCCTATAACGACGACGCTGATTCTACCGGAAGGGACAGCACTGACGTGATGTTCTCCTTCAGGCAGTATTTCAGGGCCATGAGACATAAAGAGGAAGGCAAGATCGGCACCATGTTCGCCGGCTCCACCATCGTCATCGGCGGCCAGCAGATATATAACAGGGATTACTGGAAACTGCCGGTGATCTACGGAGGCCTTGCCGCGACAGCCGGTCTCGGATCATATTATATCCATAAGGACGGCAAGAAGGACCTCGGAAAGTATCTTCTCGCAGGCGCAGGGGCTATCTATTGGGGCTCCCTGATGGACGGAGTGGTAAGCTACGACACAAAAGGCGAGCATTCGGCCGGAAGGGCTACGCTCTATTCCCTGCTTGTCCCGGGTCTTGGCCAGATATACAACAAGGAATATTGGAAATTGCCTCTTTACTACTCAGGGCTGATGGTTTCGGCGAGCCTTCTGATAGAGAACAGCGCCAATTACCACCGCTTCAAGAGAATCCACAACGAAATAACAGATGAGAACAGCACATATTCGGGCCATTACACCGAATCTTCCGCTTTGTATATGAGAAATACATACAGAAGATACAGGGACTATTCGGTAGTAGCTCTGGTCGGAGTATATGTACTTCAGATAATAGATGCCAACGTATTCTCGTATATGCTTGATTTCGACATCGATGACGAAATAGCTGTCGATGTCAGTCCGGCCATCATAACCCCGCACAGCCAGTTCGCGATGGGCAGGCCGGTCGACAATGCCTACGGAATAAGCATCGGAATAAAATTCTAGAAATGAGATTAAATAAATTGATAGCGGCAACCGCATTAACGGTTGTCATGGTTTCTTCAGTTGCTCCGCTGGACTCATACGCCCAGTCGGAGAGTATATTTGACAAGATAACCCAGCCCTTCCGCAAAAACGGGCCTAAGAAAAAGAATAAGGATCTCAAGAAGGAGAATGAGAGACTGCAGGCTGAAATAAATGCGCTCAGGCAGCAGCTCAACGATTATATTGAGCAGCACGAGGCTGCGGACAGCATCGCCGCAGAGATGATCGAGATATATGAGGAAAACGAGGACCGCATCGGAGCGGGCATAGCTGCCGACGAATATACGCCGGAGGTGACCGACAGTCTTCTGAATCTCTGGTACAGCACCCGCAAATCCATGAACATGGAAAACAATTCCTATAACATGGATTCTGTCCATTTCACCTCGAACGTTCCGGACAGCGTCTATATCAAGAGGCTGCGGAAGATGAACTCCTATATTACCCTCCCCTACAACGAAACGGTAAAGAACTACATAATACTCTATTCCGAGAAAATGCCGACCCGCATGGGGCACATGCTCGGTCTGGCCCAGTATTATTTCCCTATCTTCGAAGAGACCCTGAACAAGTACAACATGCCTGAAGAGCTGAAGTACATGGCCGTGATCGAGTCAGCCCTCAATCCTACTGCGGTATCCAGGGCGAATGCAAAGGGAATGTGGCAGTTCATGTATTCTACGGCAAAGAATTACGGCCTGAAGATAAACTCCTATGTCGACGAGAGGCTTGACCCGGTCAAGGCTGCTGACGCTGCTGCCAGATACCTCAGGGATGCCTACAGTATCTTCGGTGACTGGAGTCTGGCTATTTCCGCATACAACTGCGGAGCCGGCAATGTCAACAAAGCGATCCGCCGTGCAGGAGGCAACAAGAATTTCTGGGCTATCTACGAGTATCTTCCGCGCGAGACCAGAGGTTATGTGCCTGCCTTTGTAGGAGCGATGTATGCCTTTACGTATTACAAGGAGCACGGGATAATTCCTGAGCCGATTACCATTCCGAGCCATCTGGATACTTTTGCCATCAGGAAGAACCTGCATTTTGCCCAGATCAATGGCGTGATCAACGTCCCAGTCGACATGCTCAAGGAACTTAACCCTCAGTATATGCATGAGATAGTGCCGGGCAATGAGGGTGTCAGCATTCTTACCCTTCCTTCGCAGTACACTACTGCCTTTATCGATTACGAGGATTCAATCTATAATTACCAGGCCGATAAATATCTGAGTCCGAAGACTCTGGAGGATATCAAGAAGGCCCGTACGGAAGAGTCCGGCAGGATAGTCTACAAGGTGCGCAACGGCGATTATCTGGGCCGCATCGCTGCAAGATACCATGTCACCGTAGCGCAGATCAAGAGGTGGAACAATCTCCGCAGCAACAATATCCGTGTTGGTCAGAGACTGGTGATCTACCGGAGGTAAACTACAGAGAATAACTGAGTTGGAAGTGCAGGTCAGAGGAGAGCGACCGGGTGCCGGAGCGCTCCTTGAACGTCGTTCCGGATTTCAGATAAAGACGGAGACGACGGATCTTCCATGAACCATAAAGAGAGAATGTAAATCCACTCCCGTAGCAGGCAGGAACAGAGAAATTGCCGGGAGCATCACGTTCATAAACGTAGATACGGTCATCCCAGTTATCAACTTTAAACGCAGTCCAGCGCAGCCATAACGCTGACTTCTCCCTCTTATAGCCAGCCTCCGCATAGCCGGCAAACCCTATTTCCCTGCACTTCAGGGCATTCAACCGGAAATTCATGACCATACTCCCCCGAGTGATTCCGAGATCGGTCCGGACGTCAGTCCTGGTCCGTCGGTCATAATCCCGCAGCCTCTCCGTCGCACGAGTCTTAAGAGTGACCGACGGCGATATTTTCCATTCATGCAGTAGCAGCAGTTTCAGTTGCCGCCGCCCGGTCCCGGGATGGACGACAGCATCAGCGCTGGTCAGAATGCTCCCAAGCCTGAGAGCAGCGAAGACCCCGGTCTCGTCGGTCACCTTCGTCGAACTTCTCATGGCCCCGGAATCCTTTCCGTCGAAACCTGTCGGGTAGTGTCGGAAAACGACCGCCGCCCGGCCCCTCTCCCACAACGGGAAAGCAGTCCCGACGATCCCCGCGATTACATGGTCCCGGAAGTCATACGCCGCCTCTCCGAAAAAATCCGCGCCCCTGAGAGTCAGCCGGAAATCCGCGGAAGCCTTTGAACGGGTTGCCGTCAGCCCCAGTTCGCCGTTTTTCATGAGCCAGAGAATATTTCCGCCAGGAGAGACTCTCCCGCGGGCATCCAGAAACGCCGACATCCTGAGCTTTCCGACGGCATAGTCCCCTGCCAGGCCCCTGAATCCGGTATCGGAGAAGGTCCATGTAGGAGCGATGCCGGAAGCGCGGCGGCCGGCAGCCTCCGGAGTCGTGACTCCGCCTATCGACATCCCGCTCCACAAGGCCAGTCCCTGCCCGAACCGGGCATTGAAACAGCCCGCTACGGCCTTCCAACGCCTTCCGCTGACAGAGGCATACCCGTTCAGGCGATCCCTATACGATACCGCAGCCTCGATCCTGCTCCCATACTCCAGACGATACCGCCCCGCGATGGTAGTCCGCGGGAACTTCGTCCCGGCACGGAGTTCGATCTCATGACTCAGTCCGGCAGGTTCGTCCGCCTGTCCGGGAAGACGCGAAGACTCGAAAGAAAGATACGGTCTCATGGCCTCGGCAACTGCAGGCCCGAACCCGTCGACGGCCGCCAGTTCCGCTACCGAAAGCACATCCCCATGCAGGCTGCGGTAATCCGCCAGCGACGCCGCCTGATACCTGGACATAAGCCCGGACGCGGCCATCCTTGCCTCCGTCGCGTAATTCACCTTAAGCGGATGCCTTTCCAGAAAATCCAGCCTCTCCGCCGCCTCCTCGTTCAGCTCCTCCATATCCGTAACCCCAAGCAACGTCTCCGGCGGCGCCTGCGGCGACAACATCAGAGCCAGCAATAAAACTAACCTTATCATAGCCTTTGTTTTCCGCGAAGAAAAGAAAAAGGATAAGGTCAGTCAATTTGCACAAGTAAGGTTTTTATGATTTTATAAATAGTTTTTATGATTTTTTCGATGGATTGTCGGAACGGATACATTTGTATCAAAAAAAGCTGGCCCTGGAGGGTCAGCCTTATATTGAACCGGCCGGGGCCGGAAATCCATTCGCTAAGGATTAGAACTTGTCCATAGTGGCGAAAATCTTGCCGCGGACCTCGTCGATGGTACCTGTACCGTCGATCTCGGCATATTTGCCGGCCTTGCGGTAGTAACCGATAAGAGGTTCGGTCTTGTCATGATAAGTCTTGATACGGTTGGCGATCGTAGCGTCGTTGGCATCGTCAGCGCGGCCTTCGATAGAAGCGCGATGCTTGATGCGGGCAGTGATCATCTCGTCAGGAATCATGATAGAGACAACCGAAGTCACCTCTTCAGAGTTCTTTGCGAGCATTGCATCGAGAGCTTCTGCCTGCGCGATAGTACGAGGGAAACCATCGAGAAGGAAGCCCTTGACGCCCTTGACCGTCTTGAACTGGTTTTCGATCATGCCTTCGACAACCTCGTCAGGAACGAGAGCGCCGGCATCGATAAGAGCCTTGGCCTTGAGACCGAGTTCGCTTCCTGCAGAGATCTCCTTGCGGAGAAGCTCGCCTGTAGAGATATGACAAAGGTTGTATTTCTCAACCATAGCTGCGGCCTGGGTGCCTTTACCGGCTCCCGGAGGGCCAAAAAGGATATAATATTTCATCTTTTCGTTAAGTTGTTCCGTTGCATCGGGATCGAGCACATAGATATCCCTGTAGTTTCTTCCAATCTCATTGTAATCCAGACCGAAGCCTACGATAAAAGCATTAGGAATCTCCATTCCGACATAATCGAGCTTCACGTCTTTCTTATAGACTTCAGGCTTGAGAAGCATGGTGCAGATCTTCACATCCGAAGCGCCCTCGCCCCTTACAATGTCCATAAGGTCAATGATCGTATTGCCAGTATCGACGATATCCTCGACGACAATCACTCTCTTGCCCTTCACACTTCCGCTCAGGCCCATGACCTGGCGCACCTTGCCGGTCGAACGGACCCCGTCATAAGAAGTCAGCTTCATAGAAACCAGCTCCACATTGAACTTGAGTCTCTTCAGAAGTTCACCAGTGAACATTATGGAGCCGTTCAAGACACACAGGATAACCGGGATATCGGTACATCCTTCAAAATCTGCATTGATCCTGGCGGCGACGCCATCGATAGCCGAAATGATCCGGTCATAAGACAGATAAGGCTTGAAAACCTTGTCGTGAAGTACGATACTATTGCTCATCTGTTACAATATTGGTTTTTAGAAGTGACAAATTTACAAAATATCCTTCATATTCCAATATCATTTCATATGACAGAAAAAGCTTATATTTGTGCAATATTTTGACTTTATGATATCCTTTGTCTGCGACTATCTCGAGGGAGCCCATCCCGAGATCATGAAAAGACTTGCCGAGACCAACCTGGAGCAGACTCCGGGCTATGGTCAGGATAAATATACAGCTTCAGCTATTTCCAAGATCCGCGAAGCCTGCGGTTGTCCCGAGGCGCAGGTCTACTTTCTCGCCGGCGGCACCCAGACCAACTCGACAGTCATCGGGTCGCTGCTGAACGGCAACGAAGGAGTCATCTCCGCTACCAGCGGCCATATCAACGTCCATGAAGCCGGTGCGGTCGAATATACCGGGCACAAGGTGCTGACCGTTCCTGCCCATCTCGGAAAGATGGATGCGACGGATCTGGACTCATACCTTCGCGGCTTCTTTGCCGACCCGGCCTGGGACCATATGGTCATCCCGGGAATGGTCTATATCTCGCATCCGACTGAGTACGGGACAATCTATTCTCTTGCAGAACTTTCGGAGATTTCGGCTGTCGCCCATAAATATGGGCTTCAGCTGTATCTGGACGGTGCCCGCCTGGGTTACGGGCTCATGGCGACGGGAGCCGATGTCTCCTTGAAGGACATAGCGCGTCTCTGCGATGTTTTCTATATCGGAGGCACGAAAGTCGGCGCGCTTTTCGGTGAGGCCGTAGTATTCCCGCGAGGAAACGCTCCACGCCACATGTTCAGTATGATCAAGCAGCATGGAGCTCTTCTGGCTAAGGGTCGTATCGCTGGATTGCAGTTCGATACATTGTTTACGGACGACCTTTATTTCAGAATCGGCCGTCACGCGATTGAAATGGCAGAAAAGATGAAGGCAATCTTCATCGAAAAGGGCTACGAGTTCTTCATCGACTCCCCTACCAACCAGCAATTCATTATTCTCACTTCCGAGCAGCGCGAAATGCTGTCCGCCCTTGTCGACTTTGAATTCTGGGAGGCGCTCCCTGACGGCCGCTGCGCCGTACGCTTCGCAACCAGCTGGGCCACCACCCCGGAATCCATAGATTACCTCCGGACTATCCTCTGATTTCCAGGCTATTCCATCAGTTTACGATACTTGAAACGCTTAGGTTCGACATCACCGAGCCGCATTTTCTTGTTCTCCTCATATTCCGAGTAGTTACCGTCGAAGAAGACAACCTTTGAGTCACCCTCGAAGGCCAGGATATGGGTTGCGATACGGTCGAGGAACCAACGGTCATGGCTGACGACCACGGCGCAGCCGGCAAACCCGTCGAGACCTTCCTCGAGGGCCCGGATCGTATTCACGTCCACGTCGTTGGTAGGCTCGTCGAGAAGCAGCACGTTACCCTCGTCCTTGAGCGTCAGGGCAAGGTGCAGACGGTTTCTCTCGCCACCGGAAAGCACTCCGCAGAGCTTTTCCTGGTCGGCGCCGCTGAAATTGAACCTGGACACCCAGGAGCGGGCATTGATGTCCTTGTTGCCGAGGCGTATCCATTCCGAATTGCCGGCAATGGTCTCATATACCGTAAGGTCTGGATCGATGCTGCGATGCTGCTGGTCCACATATGATATCTTGACGGTCTCCCCTATCTCGATTGTGCCGGTATCCGGCTTCTCCAGTCCCATGATGAGACGGAACAAAGTGGTCTTGCCGGCTCCGTTAGGACCTATGACACCGACGATGCCGGCCGGAGGCAGCACGAAATCAAGGTTCTCGAACAGCAGCTTGTCTCCATATGACTTGCTGACATTATGGAACTCAATGACCTTGTTGCCGAGATGCGGTCCGTTCGGAATATAAATCTCGAGATTGGACTCTTTCTCCTTGGTATCGGCGGAAGCCAGTTTCTCATAAGCCCCGAGACGGGCTTTCTGCTTGGCCTGACGGGCCTTAGGAGCCATGCGCACCCACTCCAGCTCCCTCTCGAGAGTCTTGCGGCGCTTGCTCTCCTGCTTCTCCTCCATGGCCAGGCGCTTGGTCTTCTGGTCGAGCCATGAGCTGTAATTTCCCTTCCATGGAATACCCTCGCCGCGGTCAAGTTCAAGGATCCAGCCGGCCACGTTGTCGAGGAAGTAACGGTCGTGGGTTACGGCGATGACCGTACCCTTGTACTGCTGGAGATGGGCCTCAAGCCACTGGATACTCTCGGTATCGAGGTGGTTGGTAGGCTCGTCCAGAAGCAACACGTCAGGCTGCCTCAACAAAAGGCGGCAGAGAGCCACGCGGCGTTTCTCTCCTCCGGAGAGAGTTGCGATCCTGGCCTCGGACGGAGGGCACTGGAGCGCATCCATGGCCCTTTCGAGCTTGGAATCTATCTCCCAGCCCCCGCAATGCTCAATCTTGTCGGTAAGCTCGCCCTGACGCTCGATCAGCTTGTTCATCTCGTCATCCTCGAGAGGCTCGCAGAACTTGGCCGAGATCTCGTTATACTCGTTCAGAAGGTCCATCACTTCCTGGACGCCCTCCTGCACGACTTCGATCACAGTCTTGTCCGGATCCATCTGAGGCTCCTGCTCCAGGTAACCGACCGAATAGCCGGGAGCCCACACTACCTCGCCCTTGTAGGATTTCTCCACTCCGGCGATGATCTTCATGAGGGTTGACTTACCGGAACCGTTGAGACCGATGATGCCGATCTTAGCTCCATAGAAAAAGCTCAGGTAAATATCCTTGAGGATTACTTTATTGTTGTGGGGAAGGACTTTTCCCACCCCGTTCATGGAAAATATTATCTTTTCGTCTGCCATTAGTTCTGAAGGCGTTTTTCGAGGTTGGCGCGGATAGCCTTCAGGAAGTCAAGGGAGTTGACAGCCTTGGCTTCTACACCTTCCATAAGGTTAACAAGGTCTTTTGTAGCGATGCCGGAATTGAGGGTATCGAAGCATGAGGCCTCGAGCTGGTCTGCATAGTTGACCAGTTCCGGGAGGTTGTCCAGCTCACCTCTCTTACGGAAGGCGCCGGACCAGGCGAATATCGTGGCCATAGGGTTCGTAGATGTCTCCTCACCCTTGAGATACTTGTAATAGTGACGTGTCACCGTTCCGTGGGCGGCCTCATATTCATATTTGCCGTCCGGGCTGACAAGCACCGAAGTCATCATGGCGAGAGAGCCGAATGCGGTCGAAACCATGTCGGACATGACGTCGCCGTCATAGTTCTTGCAGGCCCATATGAATCCGCCCTCGCTGCGCATCACGCGGGCTACGGCATCATCGATGAGGGTATAGAAATACTCTATTCCAGCGGCCTCGAACCTGTCCTTATACTCCTGGAACACTTCCTCGAAGATAGCCTTGAAGCGGCCGTCATATTTCTTGGAAATGGTATCCTTGGTTGCAAACCAGATGGTCTGTTTCACGTCCAGCGCGTATTTGAAGCAGGAATGTGCGAATGACCTGATGGACTTGTCAGTGTTATGCATGCCCTGGATCACGCCCGGGCCGTCGAACTTCTGGATCACGACTTCTTCCTTCTTGCCGCTCTCGCCCTCGAACACCAGCTTGGCTGTACCAGGCTCGTCAGTCTTGATCTCGACGCCCTTGTAGACGTCTCCGTATGCATGACGGGCGATGGTGATAGGCTTCTTCCAGAACTTCACTGCAGGATGGATGGAAGGGATGGTGATCGGGCAGCGGAACACAGTACCGTCAAGCATGGCGCGGATGGTGCCGTTAGGGCTCTTCCACATCTCATGCAGGTTGTACTCGCTCATGCGCTGTACGTTAGGAGTGATGGTGGCGCATTTCACGGCCACGCCATATTTCTTTGTGGCAAGGGCAGAATCCACAGTCACCTGGTCTGCGGTATTGTCCCTGTTGACCAGGCCGAGGTCGTAATATTCGGACTTGAGGTCGACGAAAGGAAGGATCAGCTCATCCTTGATCATTTTCCAGAGGATCCTTGTCATCTCGTCGCCGTCCATCTCGACAAGCGGCGTAGTCATCTGTATTTTACTCATATCTTTATATCTATTATTATTTTAATTCTTTCAAATCGTCTTGTCGGCTGAGACTATGGCCTGAAAGCTACGCGCCTTCGGCACTATCCCTCCCAGCCTGACGGCCGGGCCCCTCCCGCTCACGATGGCCGCGGGCGGCCACGGCTTTCAGACCATAGTCTCAGCCGACATAACATACAAATATAACTATTTATGAGTCATATAATAGTTCATGAGGCAACCGTCGGCAAGAATTTCCCGCTCGACAGGAGTGAGATTGTTGAAGTAGAGATGGATGTCGGAGACACCGGAAGCGGTGATCACCTTGGCATCAATCTCCTCCTTGCCTGAAAGTATGGCTTCCCTGATGCCCGGCACAAACACGAAGTCGCCCGGCTTATAGTCAAAAGCAGTCTCAGGAGCTATGGTGAAAGGCACCAGACCCCAGTTGATACAGTTGCTGCGGTATCTCTTGGTAGCATACTCATAGCAGATGTTGGCGTCGCCGCCGAGCACCTTCTGGCATGAAGCAGCCTGCTCACGGGCAGAACCGTCACCCGGCCTGTTGGCGAACACACATGAGCCGAACGAAGTATCCGAAGCGGACGCGCCCACCTTGGCAAGGGCAGCCGCAACATTGGCAGGAACGTCACCTGCACGACGGCGGAGATCCTCACTCTGGATCCTCTTGCTAAGGCCCACATACTCAGGCACGCGGCGTGACAGGGCGAACTCACTGAGCTTCAGAGGATTCGAACGATAGCTTGAAGTCTCGCCCGAAGGAATGAGCTCGTCGGTAGTAGTCACAGGATCATGGATTACTGCGGCAAGTTCTACGAGCATGTTCTTCTCCATAGGATAGATCTTCGGCCAGTCCTTGATATTCGGTCCATAGCGGAGTTCCTGCGAGAGATCGGCATGGCCGAATCCATTGTAGATACGGCTCTTGTAGATACGGTCGTCGAAGGCGTATGGCTTGTGAGTATCATTATATTCGATATCGGTTGCGGCAGTGATGACTCCGCCGTTGGCTGCGGTTGCGGCAATCGAGCGCGCATCCATGAGCGAAACCAGAGAAATCTGGCCCTGTCCAGGCTTGGAGCCTTCGCGGTTAGGGAAATTCCTGGTGGTGTGGCGGATGGAGAAGCCGTTGTTGGACGGGACATCGCCAGCGCCGAAGCATGGGCCGCAGAAGGCAGGCTTGATGACCACGCCGGCCTCGAGCAGTTCCTCTGCGATATGATTCCTGGTAGTGGCCAGATATACCGGAGTGGACTGAGGATAGGCGGACATGGTGAAATAGTCATTGCCGATAGACTTGCCCTTGAGTATGGTGGCAGCCTCGCTGAGGTTATCGTATGTACCTCCGGAGCAGCCGGCTATGATACCCTGGTCGGCAACAACCTTTCCGTCATGGATCTTGCTGAGAAGATCTATGCTTATCTTGTCTCCGAAACGCTTGCGCGCATCTTCCTCGACAGCGCGGAGAATCCTCTCCGGATCAGCCTGGAGTTCATGTATCGTATATGCATTCGAAGGGTGGAACGGCAGGGCGATCATGCTCTCCTGCGTGCTCAGGTCGATGCGGATCATGCTGTCGTAATATGCCACCTTGCCCGGCTCAAGCTTCTTGTAGTCGGCCGCGCGTCCGTGCATCTCGTAGTATTCCCTGACCTTCTCATCAGTTATCCAGATGGAGCTGAGACAGGTCGTCTCGGTAGTCATCACGTCGATTCCGTTGCGGAAATCGATCGGAAGGGAAGCAACGCCAGGTCCTGCGAATTCGAGCACCTTGTTCTTCACGAAACCGTTCTCGAACACAGCCTTGACCAGTGAGATTGCGACATCGTGGGGACCGATGCCGTGGCGAGGAGTTCCCTCAAGCCATACAAGCACAACCTCGGGAGCGTTGATGTCCCAGGTATTGCGGAGAAGCTGCTTCACGAGCTCGCCGCCGCCCTCGCCGACTCCCATGTTGCCGAGAGAGCCGTAGCGGGTATGGCTGTCAGAGCCCAGAATCATGTTGCCGCACTTGGTGAGCGCCTCGCGGGCATACTGATGGATGACAGCCTGGTTGGCAGGCACGTATATGCCGCCGTACTTCTTCGCCGCGGAGAGACCGAAGACATGGTCGTCCTCGTTGATCGTTCCGCCCACGGCGCAGAGGGAATTGTGGCAGTTGGTCATGGCGTAAGGAAGCGGGAACTTCTCTAGTCCGCTGGCGCGGGCAGTCTGGATGATTCCGACGTAAGTGATGTCGTGGGACACCATAGCGTCGAAACGAATCCTCATTTTCTTGCCTTTGCCTCCGTCCACGTCATGAGAGCGCAGAATTCCGTAGGTAATGGTGTTCTCGCGGGCCTCGTCCGGAGACGGAAGTCCCGGAGCGGCATCGCTTACAACACCGTCAAGCAGATAAACTCCATGGTTAATCAAATCTACCATAATCAAATCCGTTTTATATTATTAATTGTTGTATCATGACAATAGCGAATCGGCGAATACGGTCAGAGCCAGCATGTCCGCGCTTCCGCCCGGAGAGATGCCCTCAGACGTAAACCGTCCGCAAATATTTCTTACCTTATCCTCACTGAAGTTCTTCAGAGCTTCGCGTGCCATCGAGCGGACCTTCTCCGCAACGGCAGGTCCCTTACGGTAAAGCACATTCGTATCCTCAAGCTGAGAAACAATCAGCAGCAAAGTCTTCAGCAAGCCATTCTTCTCTGCCTTCACCTTCCGGTAGAAAGGCAGCCACTCCTTAAAAAGGGCAGGATAGCCGTCACGGGCATTCTGCAGCGCTCCCTTGACCTTGAACTTAGAGCAGACCTTGGCCCCGTGGGTATCCTTCGATTTCGGCACGGCGCAGGCCAGAGCCACTATCTTCGACTTCAGAGCCTTCTCCCCGACGGTCTCCCCTTCCCAGTAGCACTGCGCGAAAGCAGTCGCCATGAGTCCGAGACTGAATATCGCCCCCTTATGGGTATTGACTCCTCCGGTCGCCGCAAGCATCTTCTGCTCGGCCTTGATTCCCAGTTCCACCATGTCGGCAGGAACGTCGTCGTCAGGATTGATGCTGGCCATCGCATGGATGAACGGGACGATCGCGCCGATGCTCGATTCCATGAGCCTGTAATCCATGTCCTTATGGGCCCCGGAGCCGTTCTTGTCAACCAGTCCCGGCTTGGGAGTAAGATCGAGCTCCATACGCAGAGCCCTGGAGGCGAGAGCGCCGACAAGCATCGGCATCGATTCAGGATGAGCGATGGCATCGGCGCGGCGGAACGAGCCTTCGGCGACGGCTTTCCGGACTTCGGAGGCCGAAACAGGCCGTCCCTCCGATTCCAGCCGCGGCACTTCGACGACTTCGATTCCATGCTCAGGAAGTATCTTTTTCATGAGCTCGTTGTAACGGGCGGTCAGGGTATCCGACGGCTCTGTGCCGACGAAACGGACCGTCACACCCAGCGCCGGAGCTATATGACGGGCGAAAATATCGAGATCGAGAGTCATCTGGGTCTCGGCAGCATCGCTCAGATCCTTCAGGAAATAGGTCGGGAACGTGGCCTTCGACACGGCATAAGAACTGCCGCTGCATACTTCGACCTTAAGTTCCTCCAGCCAGGCGCTTGCGAGGGCCTGATAACGGTCCCTGTAGCTGAATCCCGGAGTATCTTCGACAACCGGAATCACGAAAAGGGCATCCACCGACTCGCATGCTTTCTCGACGAGATAGTCATGGCCCCATGTCAACGGAGCCGCGTTCATGACAACGGCGCCGCAGCGACCCGGACGGCGATGCTTCTCCAGATCGGAGCAGTATCTCTTCAGTCCGTCGCCATTCTCCATGAGGATGGCTTTCCCGGCTTTCGCGATGACGCTGAATCCCAGACTCGCGAAGATATCCTCATAC
>Ga0256407_10007023_pt1 | contig 17158 bp, 14 predicted proteins | sample RumenRJG_04DNA_FD_193489 | JGI IMG/M metagenome (GOLD analysis project Ga0256407, IMG submission 193489) | Bovine rumen microbial communities from Lethbridge, Alberta, Canada - RJG_04 | ecosystem: Host-associated > Mammals > Digestive system > Stomach > Rumen | place: Canada: Alberta...
TACTCGAACACTCGAATCCCTATAACTAAAGAATCCCACCCAAAAACACAATCTCATGCCCGTCGAAATCAAGTCAATCAAGGGCTATTACTATCTTGATGCGTGGGTGATGTCTCACATCATCTATCAAGCGACAGTAAGTTTCTGCCAGCGGTATCTCAACAAAGACAACGACCCGGGAGGTCGGCTCTATGACCAGATGGTAATGGCGGCACGCAGTGCACCGGCCAATATCGCTGAAGGGAGTTCGCGCAGGCAGACTAGCCGCGAAACAGAGATGCGCCTCACCGATGTGGCCCGCGCTACACTGAGCGAGTTATTGAGTGATTTCATGGCATTTTCATTGACCTATAACATTGAACCTTGGGCAAACGGCAGTACAAACTACGCCAGTTTTAGGAGCATACAACTGGACAGGCCCAATTATGGTGCTGACATTGAGCGTGATGTTTGGCTTCATATACAGGCCCAGCGCAAGAAGTTTGCCGATTGGCTTGAAAGCGACAACTTGGATATACGTGTCAATTCTATCAAGCAATTAATCAATCGCAACATCGTGATGTTGCAGAAGATGATCTCACGACAACTGGAAGAGTTCAAGCGGGAAGGCGGCTTCACCGAGCAACTCGCAAAAGAACGTATCGCAACACAAACTCTCCAAGCATCAGAACTAGGTGCTCCTTCCTGCCCACTGTGCGGAAAACCGATGATTAGACGGGTCATAAAACGAGGAGCGAAAGCCGGACTACAATTCTGGGGATGCTCTGACTACCCTAACTGCCAAGGCACACGCCACACCTAACGCCCATCAGTCAATATTGGCTCCGTCGGCCTCATCGATCATTCGATAGTTCGATTGCTCGTTTGCTCGCTAGATAGTCCACCCGTTTTCACAAATGGGCTGGCGGGTCTCTGCAATTTCCTTCACAAGAGTGCCGTGGGTATGCTCTAACATCTCCTTAACTATTTCCCAAAATCTACTCATTCATATAAATAATATTTATAAGAAGTGCCTCATTGCACGTCTAAACCCATTTTTTTCAGCTTCTTTAACTGTAGTAGCATATAATTCGCCTGGCTTTGAAATATCTGTATTCCAATATTGTTGGTCAAATGGCAGATGATATATTTTTTGACCTGCATTGATATTGCATTTTATCATTGGGAACTCGTCCATAGGTTTAATAAGCACATCTATATCTAGACGCTTTGCAAATTCTAGAGCCATTGGACTTAATGATGTTGTGCTAACCAGAACAGCCTTGACTTTTTCTGAATTATGAGAGATTTTGTACTCCATGACAGTACCAAATAACTGACAAACAATATTTTCATGTATCTCTTTGTTTTGACTCCATCTTTTACATTGATAAATATAAGTATATCCATCTTTATGAGATATTATATCTCTTCCTAAATCTGAGACTCCATGTTTAATACCATATTCATTAACTGAGTGACCCTTTTGCCGTAATAAATATGAAATGTACATTTCATAGAGAAGACCTATCACTAGTTTTGATTTATCTCTTTTCTTCCATCGATCAAATGCAAGTTGATTTCGTTCAGTTACTGATAAACTTTGCCATTCATCGGCTGTTAGATAATCTCTTGACTTATCTCTATTTTGGCTTAAATCATTGTAATCTTTAAATAGCGAAAGTTCAGATAACAATTGTTCATCTTCTATATATGTTTCCAATTCCGGAAAAACACCCAATAAAGACTCTAATTTGTATAATATTGTTTTATATTGCATCTCTGCATTCAAATAGTTCTTTTTCATTACAATTTGGATATCTCTTGCCGTCCCGTGGGCAGGATGTTTCTTTGTTTTTAAATATTTAGCAGCATCATCGAAGACGCATGACTGCACATCCGCATAAAGAGATGCCGAGAGACTGAATGGCTTTTCGTCGGCCATTATGCTCTTAATCTGTTCTATTTGATGTTTGTATTTGTTCATTTCTTGTGTAATAAGAAACTCTTTATTATTGTATTCTTTCCGCATTTTGTATTCCTTTTGTCTCATATCGCTTTCCATTTGCTCCATTTTTGACTTGCATTTACTATAGTGAATCCCCATAGCAATTGAAACTACAAAAGATATTGCAGCGATGGAATAAGCAAATATGAGATTGCTATACAAATGTTTTCCTACTATATATGCAATAGGAAATAGAATACCATAAGTGAGCAAATAAGTAATAGATATTGCTGACAAACAGCTTTCATTATGATTATTCATAAACTTAATAGAAGCATTTGATTAATATGTTATTAACTACAATATGTCAAAAGGAATAAGCAAAGGTACAAATAAAAATTGAAAGCAAGGACATTCTTGCTTCACTAGCGACATGACTATCAAACATAAAAGAGAGAACCGCTTCGTGGCGGTTCCTATCGGTGGGCAATGTCTTATGGCTTATTGATGGCGGATCACACAACAACTGTCGAAGTAATATTCAACGAAGAACAAATCACGGGCAAAAAAGTAACTTGCAATGCTGTGGGGATCACTTTGCAAGTAGCCGATTACCATAACAAGATTGTAAGTATACGTGAGTTCGAAAAAAAACTATTTGTATCGTCCTAAAGAAGTCTAAAGATTAATCGTTTCATGTGCATTGTGGGTTAACTGCGCGTTGACGAGGCTTCGTGGTCGAGGAGCCACTGTTTCTTGTCGGTTCCGGCGCCATAGCCGCCCAGCGTGCCGTCGGCGGCAATGACGCGGTGGCACGGCACAATGATGCAGATGGGGTTGACGTGGTTGGCTTGAGCCACAGCACGGAACGAACGGGGATGCCCTGTGTGCAATGCCTCGTCCCGGTAACTCTCGGTCTGCCCGTAAGGGATGCGCTGCAGTTCGGCCCACGCCTCCATCTGGAAGTCGGTGCCCGTCAGGTGCAGCGGCAACGAGAACTCACGGCGTGTGCCGGCAAAATACTCCTCCAGTTGCTGGCGACAGTGCTCGAGCAGGGGAGTGGTGCAGGCACATAACTCTAGTCCCATTTTCTTGCCAATTCTTGACAAATCCTCTTGTGAATTGTCAAATCCAACCAGCGCAATTCCTTGCTCGCTGGCGGCGAGCGTCAGTGTACCGATTGGGCTATTCATTGTGGTGTGACACAGTTGCCCGTGATGTGCCGGCGCGATGCCCAGTTCGGCAGCACGGCGCATCATCAGTGCGTATGCCTGGGCATAGTCGTTCTGTATGATACCATCCAGGATGGCATCCTTGATGACATCCTTGATTTCGCCCACCTCGCGACTGGGCTTGAGGCCGAAGGTGTCCATGATTTCCTGGCCGTCGACGGGCGGCTGGAAGTTGCGCACACGATCCTTCTCCTCGATATCGATGAGTTTATGCTTCACCAGGTCAAAGTTTTCTTTAAATCTCTTGACCTTCTCTTGATTCTTGCTCGTGATGTCGGCTTTGCACAGGGTCATCAGGTCGTCAATGTCGTCGCCTGCGTCAAACAGCAGTCGCCGCACAGCCGAGTCGGTCACCTCGTCCTCAACCAGTGCGATGGGCCGCATGTGCAGACCCACCAGTTTCTTGACATACTTCATGTGCTCGTTCTGCGGTAGACGCATGCGTGCAAAAATCTTGGGTATCATCCGCTCTCCCACAAAGTTGTGGTTGTGGAATGTCCAACCTTGCTGCTCGTCCCAGCGCTTGCTTGCAGGCTTGCCGATGTCGTGCAGCAACGCTGCCCAGCGTAGCCACTCGTTGTCGCTCGAGGCTGCCACGTTTTCAAGCACCTGCATCGTGTGGCGGAAGTTGTCCTTGTGTGCACGTCCGTGCGAGATGTCCACCCCCTTCATGGCTGCCATCTCAGGGAAGATGAGTGGCAACAGTCCCGACTCGTCGAGCAACTCAAAGCCGCGTGAGGGATGGACCGAGCGCATGATCTTCATCAACTCGTCGGCAATGCGCTCGCGGGTGATGATGTTGATGCGGTGGGCATTGCGCTTGATGGCTTGCATCGTGTCGGGATAGATATCAAAGTTCAGTTGGGTTGCAAATCTGACAGCGCGCATCATGCGCAGCGGGTCATCACTGAAGGTGATGTCTGGGTCGAGTGGTGTGCGGATGATGCGACGGCTCAGGTCGCCCATCCCGTCGAATGGGTCGAGCAACTCGCCATAGCGGTCGGCATTGAGGCAGATAGCCATAGCGTTGATGGTGAAGTCGCGGCGGCGCTGGTCGTCATCCAGCGTACCGTCCTCGACGATGGGGTTGCGGCTCTCGCGATGATAACTCTCGCGCCGAGCACCCACAAACTCCAGTTCCCATTGTCGCGTCTTGACCTGCGCTGTGCCATAGGTCTTGAACACCGACAGGTGGGCCTTGCGTCCGATGCGCTGAGCCACGGCCGTGGCAACCTCAATGCCACTGCCCACGGTCACAAAGTCCATGTCGTTGCTGGCACGCTCCAGGAAGATGTCGCGCACATAGCCACCCACGACATAGCACTCACGCTGCAGCGAGTCGGCCACTTCGCCCACCAGGTGAAACACCTGTTGCGACAGGTGAAGCGCTATCTTGTCTTGCTGATTTTCCATTCGTCTGTTCGATTTTCGGACTGCAAAGGTACTATTTTCTTGCCAAATAAAGGAGTTTTTGAGCCGATTTGCTTTTTTTTGCTCACCAAAACTTGGCACATTCAAGATTATTACATACCTTTGCACTCGATTTCAGGATATCACCTGATCACTCAACGAGCACAGGCCGCTTCAGGCCGTTTTTTCCACAACACATTATTTTTAATTTGAGCACCTAGCCTCCAATGCGGGGCACTAAGCGAATGAGTTCATTGTGCTCGTGGAACAATCACATGTCGCTTTTTCACTTACTTTTAATATGTACAGTTTTACCGATTTGAACGAAATGAGCGAGCAGCAACTGCGCGACATCGCTCGTTCGATGGGTCTGAGCAAGGTTGATTCTACCGACAAGATAGACTTGGTGTATCAAGTTCTTGATCATCAGGCTATTGATGAATCAAACAAAGCACCCGAATCTGCACCCAAGCGCAAGCGCGGACGCAAACCTGCTGCAGCGAAGGAAGATAACCAGACTGATGACCAGGAACTTGACCGGAAATCCAAAAATGAAGGAGCAACCGAGCAACCTGCCAATGAACAGGAACAGCAGTCTAAAGACCAGCCCAAGAAGCGTGGACGCAAACCTGCTGTCGAGAAGGTCGCCAAAGCCGACCCTGTTGACACCGAAAGTGCACCAGCATCCATCGAGCAGCCACAGGATGAGCAGCCACAGATTGAGCAATCTGCTCAGCCTCAACCAGCTCAAGCCGAAATACAACCCAAGCGTCGGCGTGGTCGCAAGCCTGCTGCAGCCAAGGAGGTGAATATCGTCCCAGAGGTTGAGGAGCAGACCATGGTAGCCGACCAACAAGAAAAGCAACCCGAGGAGCAACAGACGCTTCAGCCACAAGAGTTCGAACAGGAGCCGAATCTGCAAGAAGTGCAGGACGAAGACCTGCAAGTCCCTGCGACTGAGCAGCCTCGTGCCGCTCGTCCCGAGATGTCGCTCGACTCGTTCTTCAATATGATCAGTGGCACTTCGACCTTCAAGCCACGCACACCACAGGAGCGTGAGGAGGCCGCCCGTCGCGCCGAGGAAGAGCGCAAGCGTGCTGCCGAGGAGGCTGCCAAGGCACCCATTATCATTCAGGAGCCCACAGTGGTTAAAGAAGCTACCGGAAAGCGCGGACGCAAGAAGCAGAGGCAGCAACAGCAGCAGATGCAACAGCAGATGGCAACGCCCTATATGGATATGGCCTACAACTTTGAGGGAATCCTTGATTCGTCGGGCGTGCTGGAGATTATGCCCGAGGGCTATGGTTTCCTGCGTTCAAGCGACTACAACTATCTCTCTTCGCCCGATGACATTTATGTCACGCAGGCGCAAATCAAGAACTATGGCCTCAAGACCGGAGATGTCATTGAGGGCACCATCCGTCCTCCTCACGAGGGCGAGAAGTACTTCCCCCTATGCGAGGTGCAACTCATCAACGGTCGCACGCCTGAGTATGTGCGTGACCGCGTGCCCTTCGAGCACTTGGTGCCCTTGTTCCCCGACGAGAAATTCAACCTCGAGAGCACGTTGCGTCCCAACATCTCGACTCGCGTGGTCGATATGTTTGCGCCCATCGGCAAGGGGCAGCGTGGACTCATCGTCGCACCCCCCAAGACTGGTAAGACCGTCCTGCTCAAGGACATCGCCAATAGCATCACCGAGAATCATCCCGAGACCTACATGATAATCCTGCTCATCGACGAGCGACCCGAGGAGGTCACCGACATGGCACGGAGCGTCAGGGCCGAGGTCATCGCATCGACATTCGACGAGCCTGCCGACCGTCATGTGAAGATTGCCGATTTGGTGTTGTCCAAGGCTAAGCGAATGGTCGAGTGTGGGCACGATGTTGTCATCTTGCTCGACTCCATCACTCGTCTGGCACGTGCCTACAACACCATCGCGCCCGCATCGGGCAAGATTCTCACTGGTGGTGTCGATGCCAACGCCTTGCAGCGGCCCAAACGATTCTTCGGTGCAGCACGCAACATCGAGGGTGGAGGCAGCCTGACCATCATTGCCACCGCGCTCATTGAGACAGGATCGAAGATGGACGAGGTCATCTTTGAGGAGTTCAAGGGAACGGGCAACATGGAACTGCAACTCGACCGCAAGTTGTCCAACAAGCGCATCTTCCCCGCTGTTGATGTGATGGCATCAAGCACTCGCCGCGACGACCTATTGCTCAGCCAAGACACCCTCAACCGCATGTGGATCATGCGTCGCTTCCTCAGCGACCGCACATCGGTCGAGGCTATGGAGTTTGTCAAGGAGCGCATGGAGCGCACACGCAACAACCAGGAGTTCCTCGACACGATGCAGGACAAGTAGGCGATGGCACGGATTATAGGTATCGACTATGGCCGCAAACGCACAGGTGTGGCTGTGACCGACCCGCTCAAGATTGTGGCAGGGGCACTGGCAACAGTGCCCACCCACACCCTTGAACAGTTTATCACCGGCTATGTCGCGCGTGAGCAGGTCGAGCTCATTGTCATTGGCCAGCCCACTCAACTCGATGGTCAACCCAGCGAGAGCATGCGATACATCACGCCGTTTGTCAATCGGTTGAAGAAAATTCTGCCCGACATCCCCATCGTGATGTACGATGAGCGCTTCACCAGCACCATTGCCCACCAGGCGATGATCGCAGGTGGCATGAAGAAGAGTGATCGTCGTGACAAGGCTCGTGTCGACTCGATAGCCGCAACCATCATTCTCAACGACTACCTCTCGTCAGTCCACAACTTATCAAACACCCCGCAGTTATAGGGATCAATTTTCATTATCAATTATCAATTCACAAGAAGGAATGGTACTTCCAATTTATCTATATGGTCACCCGGTGTTGCGCACCGAGACCCAGGAGGTCACACCCGACTATCCTGACCTGGACAAACTCATCCAGAACATGAAGGACACTATGTATGCTAGCGACGGCATTGGCATCGCTGCACCACAGGTGGGAAAGAGCATCAGGCTCATCTACATTGATGTAGATGTGCTCAAAGATGATATGCCCGAACTTGCGGGTAAAAAGTTTGTGCTGATTAACCCTGTCATTACGGTCGACCAGACAAGTAAGACCGTCAGTCGTGAGGAGGGATGCCTCAGTCTGCCTGGCATTCACGAGTCGGTGACGCGACACGATCGTATCCACGTCAAGTGGCAGGACGAGAATTGGCAAGAGCATGAAGAGGACATCGAGGGATTCCTGGCGCGAGTATTCCAGCATGAGTATGACCATCTGGAGAAGACTGTCTTTGTTGACCACCTGTCACCCATTCGCAAGCAACTCATCAAGGCCAAACTGATGAATATTGTCAAGGGGAAAGTCAGTTGCGACTACCGCACGATTGGTTATAAGCCTCTCAAAAAGAAATAAACCAATGGGATATAAAAAAGCAAAGTGAGGAATGTTTCACAACAGCCCTCACAAACCTTAAATCTAATACCATGAAAAACACACGTACAAAAGTAGTCATTTATTTTAGAAAATCAATAGTTTACAACTTTGATTTTGCAAATTTTTAGATTTTTGACCTTATTTTAAGGGTTATTTGCACAATAAGCCCCGAAAATTAGCCCCTGGGTTGGCAATCCTCTGGTTTATAGTGTTTGCACCACTGCTTGATAGCGCAGTTCAGACAATCGGGACGTTGCGACTTGCACACATATCGGCCATGCAACAAAATCCAGTGATGTGCCTTGAATCGCAAGTCGGCTGGGATGTGGCGTGTGAGTGCTTTCTCAACTTCGAGCGGAGTCTTGCCATTGGCCAGTCCCAGGCGATTGGCAACACGAAAAACGTGCGTGTCAACGGCGATGGCTGCTTTGCCAAAGACCAGACCCAGCATCACATTGGCAGTTTTGCGGCCCACACCGGGCAACTGTGTCAGCGCTTCCATTGTGTCAGGAACCTCACCACCGAACTTCTCGACCAGCATCTGAGACATCTGCTTCAGGTGCAGAGCCTTGCTGTTGGGATAAGAAACACTCTTGACATATTGCAGAATGTCGTCAACACTAGCCTGTGCCATCAGTTGTGGAGTGGGGTAGGCGGTAAATAAGGCGGGGGTGACCATATTAACACGTTTGTCGGTGCATTGTGCCGACAAGATCACAGCCACCAGTATCTCGAATGCGTTGTTGTACTGCAGTTCGGTGGTAGGATTAGGTTGGGTGTGCTGGAAGTAATCCAACACACCCGCATATCTTTCTTTAATCGTCATTCTTCTGGGACTTTAGACTTTGTCTATCGTCTAACATTAATGGGCGCTGCGGAACTCATCGAGGAAGCGCACATCGTTCTCGCTGAACATGCGCAGGTCTTTGACCATGTATTTGAGGTTGGTAATGCGCTCGATACCCAGACCGAAAGCATAGCCGCTGTAAACCGTACTGTCGATACCGCTTGCTTCAAGCACTGCCGGGTCAACCATGCCGCAACCCAGAATCTCGACCCAACCCGTGTGTTTGCAGAATCCGCAACCCTTGCCGCCGCACAGCATGCACGACACGTCCATCTCGGCACTGGGCTCGGTGAACGGGAAGTAACTGGGACGTAGACGTATCTGTGTGTCAGGACCATAAAGTTCTTGGGCAAAGTGAAGCAACACTTGCTTGAGGTCGGCAAATGTCACACCCTTGTCGATATACAGGCCCTCAATCTGGTGGAAGAAGCAGTGAGCACGGGCAGTGATGGCTTCGTTGCGATAGACGCGGCCCGGGCAGATGATGCGGATGGGCGGCTCGCGGCGTTCCATGGTGCGCACCTGCACACTGCTCGTGTGTGAGCGCAGCACGATGTTGCGCTTCACGTCGTCCTTGTTCTGCTCAATGAAGAAAGTGTCCTGCATGTCACGGGCAGGATGATCGGCGGCAAAGTTCAGCGCACTGAACACGTGCCAGTCGTCCTCGACTTCAGGTCCCTCGGCCAACGTGAAACCCAGACGGGTGAAGATGTCTATGATCTGCTTGCGCACAACCGACAGCGGATGACGTGTGCCTACCTCGGCTGGAAAGCCCGGACGGGTAATGTCAATCTTGTTCTGCTCCTTGGCATGCTCCTTATACTGTTCGCGCAGAGAATTGATCTTATCAGTGGCCAGCGCCTTGATTTCATTCAGTCTCTGACCCAACTCACGCTTTTGGTCGGCTGGAACATCCTTGAATTCTCCAAACAGTGCGGCAATCTCGCCTTTCTTGCTCAGATACTTGATGCGCAGTGCCTCCAGAGCCTCCTCGTTGTCTGCCTTCAGGTCATTCAGTTTGCCCTTCAGGGCTTCTATCTTTTCTAGTAACATAGATCTTGCGTTTTGATTACAGCCTACAAAGTTACAACATTTTTTATAACCTTGCTGCAAGTTTGGCAAACTTTCACAACATTTGTTCAAAAATTACTTCAAACCGCTAGTATCAACTTGCCCGCTGCCACTGATATTCTCAACATGATGCCGAACCGAGCCCGACATGACTATGTTGCCCGATCCTGAGATAGAGCTTTCGGCTCTGTCGGCTTGCAGGTTGCTGAATTTCACATTTCCCGAGCCTGCTATGTCTGTCTCAACTCTCTGGGCCTCTACCTGCTCGAAGTTCATGTTGCCCGAACCAGCCAAGTCAATGCTCAATTCGCTACAGGTCAGTTGCTTGACATGGATGTTGCCTGATCCTGCCAAGTCTAAATCCAGATCGCGCACTGCCAGCGGTTGCGGAGCATCGAACGTGCCCGAGCCTGCCAGGTCTATACCTGCGAGTGATGGCGATGTGATATAGACTTTCACCTCATCGTCAATCGATACATTATCCTTAGTGTCGATATGGAGTTGTTTGTTCTGAACATAGATGACAAGTTTGCCAAATGTCTCTGGCGAAGTCTCGACGCGCACGGTGTATGTGCCATTCTGCTCAAAAATCACTGACATCGGTCCGGCGATTTCCACTTCGTCAAACGGGTTCATCTTGGTCAACTGCTTGACGGTCTTAACTTCGGTCTCATGTTTGATGCCTGTTCTGACGTGAATACACGAACAGACTAGCATGATTGTTAACATTGATAGGCTTAAAAGTTTTGTTCTTTTCATAATTGAATGCTTTTTTATTTATTTGACGCAGAATGCTGCTAAAATGTTGCACAGAAAATCGTTTTTTTAAGAATTAAATCGTTAAAAAAAACTAATAAGGCGAAAGACGCTGTAGAATTGTGGTTAATGCTGTCATTAATGTGAGTTTTTGAGCTTTTTTCAGCCTAAATGAACATTTTTTTTAGTCATATTCGAAGATAATTTTGTAAATTTGCAGCCTGCATTGTGTTCAGGATAAAACAGACATGATGATATAGCAACAAAGAATGGTCTTTAGAGCAATATAATATGAAGCTACTACAACAAAAGTTGGCACGATATCAGGAGCCCCAGAAAGCCAAGGCTGCTGGCATTTATCCCTATTTCCGTGCCATCGACAGTGAGCAAGATACCGAGGTGATTATCAATGGCAAGAAGGTACTCATGTTCGGGTCGAACTGCTATACGGGATTGGTCAACCATCCGAAAATCAAGGAGGCTGCCATCGAGGCCATCAAGAAGTATGGCACTGGATGTGCGGGATCGCCTTTCCTGAATGGGACACTTGACATACACAAGCAACTGGAGCGCAAGTTGGCCGACTATGTGGGCAAACAGGATGCCATGATCTATAGCACAGGCTTCGGAGTGAACCTGGGTGTGGTTTCGGCACTAACAGGGCGCGAGGACTACATCTTGTGGGACGAGCAGGATCACGCATCGATTATCGAGGGACGGCGCTTGTCGTTCAGCAACTCGCTTAAATACAAACATAACGACATGGCTTCGCTCGAGGCTCAACTCAAGAAGTGCGAGCCCGACCGTGTCAAACTCATTGTCACCGACGGTGTGTTCTCAATGGAGGGCGATGTGTGCAAGTTGCCCGACATTGTCGAGTTGGCCAAGAAATATGATGCCAGCATCATGGTCGATGAGGCGCACAGCATCGGCGTGTTTGGCGAGGGTGGACGAGGCATCTGCCACCACTTCGGCCTGGCCGATGAGGTCGACCTGATTATGGGTACATTCAGCAAGTCGTTTGCTTCGCTGGGAGGATTCATTGCCACCGATGAGGTCATCACCAACTATCTGCGTCACCACTCGCGCAGTTACATCTTCACAGCCAGTATCACGCCTGCATCGACAGCAGCTGTGAGTGCAGCCATCGATATCATGCTCAGCGAGCCCGAGCGTCAGCAGCACCTGTGGGACATCACGCATTATGCGCTCGAGGGATTCCGTTCGATGGGATTTGAAATTGGCCACACCGAGACGCCCATTATCCCACTCTATATTCGCGATAACAACAAGACGTTTGCCATCACACGCGACCTGCTCAACGAGGGCATTTTTGTCAACCCCGTTGTCTCGCCTGCTGTCGCTCCCAACGACACGCTCATCCGATTCAGCCTGATGGCTACACACACCAAGGATCAGGTGACCTATGCACTTGAAAAGATCCAAAAGGTGTTCCGTGCCTACGGGTTGGTGCCGTGATTTGGGGCCTCTTCATGACTAATAGGGTGTGGAATTACAGGTTTCACACCCTAATTTTTTGGTAATTTTTCTAAAGAAAATAGTTGTGTAGATTATTTTTTTTGCTTGTCGAGAAATTTTTTGCCAAAAAACCTTTGCGCAATGATTTTTTTAGTAATTTCGCACCGTCATTGAAATATAGAATTAATCTTATTTGGCTATTATATAAATATGGTATACAGATTTATCATCGGCTCGGAAGAGTCTGAGAACTTTAAACTCGAAATCGTCATTGATGCTGCCGACACGTTCATGCGGTTACGCAATGCCATCCTCGATGCGGCTGGCTACAGCAAGGATCAGATGGACAGTTTCTTTATCTGCGATGACGAGTGGAACAACGAGAAAGAAATCACCTACATGGACATGGGCACCGACAGTGACGAGGACATCTGGCTCATGGAGGACACACCCCTAGAAGAACTCGTTGAGGATGAAGGTCAGAAACTTAAGTTTGTCTTTGACTATATGACCGATCGCTACTTCTACATGCGGCTCAAGGAGACGATGCCTGGCAAGTCGCTGGTCGATCCACTGTGTGAGCGCAAGGAAGGTCGGCCGCCCAAGGAGAGCGTTGACATCGAGGAATTCGTGCCAGTCATACCCAAAGTCGACACTACCATTGAGGAACTGGGCGAAGAGTTCTTCGGCGATGAGGAGTTCAACGAGGAAGAACTCTCAGAGTTTGACGAAATCTCAAGCGACGACTTGTAGTGAGGAGCAACATCAGGCATTGCCAACGAGACTCTCAATAGGCAGGGTCTCGTTGTTTTTTGGCAATGTTTTTGCATATTTGATGATAATTGTGTAACTTTGCTTGCTCAAAATGCTTGAACTATGAAACAGACGATAATTCAAATTAAGAAGTTGGCCATTCGTTCACTCATGGCTGTTGGTGCAGTGTTGGGCCTGACCTCATGTCCCAGGAGTGCACAGGAGTGTGTCTATGGCCCGCCGCCTGGGGTGGATACGATGCAGAGCAGAGACACTATTCAGGTGCGCAAGTTGGTCTACGGACCACGACCGATGTATCGGCGCGATACGCTACAGGTGGTTGAGGATGTCTATGGTCCGCCAGTTGAGATGAAAGACACTACCGAACATGGCGATGAGGCACTGCCCGAAAACAACGTAGACTGATGACCACGCGTCAGATTATAGAACTAGAGCGCACGCGTCGCGAGCGGCGAGTGCTCGAGAAGTATCATCCGTTGCGGCAACTCTTCTGGGAGTGTACATTGCGTTGCAACCTGGCGTGCCGGCATTGTGGCAGCGATTGTCGCAAGGAGGCCACCGTGTCCGATATGCCACTTGAGCATTTTGAGCGAGTGCTCGATGATGTGGCCACTATAGCACGCCCTGCCGATGTGTTGGTCAACACGGTGGGGGGCGAGCCACTCGTCAGAGAGGACATTGTCGAATGTGGAAAGGCCATCACAAGGCGTGGATTTGCATGGGGCACGGTCACCAATGGCGTGCTGCTCGACCAATCCATGCTTGATCGGTTGCTGCAGGCTGGGCTGTGTACCATCGCGGTGAGCCTTGACGGACTGGAAACTGAACACAACTGGTTGCGAGGCAACTCGTTCGCGGGTGCCATGCGCGCTGTTGGATTGCTTGTGCAGACACAACGCTTGTTGTGGGACGTTATCACATGCGTCAGTCAGCGAAACTTCGGCACATTGCAGCAGTTCAAACAATACCTCATTGACCATGGAGTGCGAAAGTGGCGCATCTTCACTATCTTTCCACAAGGTCGAGCCAAGAAGAATCCCGAACTCTTCCTCACGCCACAGCAATACAGGCAATTGATGGACTTTATCGCCCTGACGCGCCAACAAGGCGACATTGATTTGTCCTACAGTTGTGAGGGATATCTTGGTGACTATGAGGGGGTGGTCAGGAATCACATCTATCGTTGCGATGCCGGCACGATGACCGCCTCGGTGTTAGCCAATGGTGACATCAGCGGCTGCATGAGCATCCGTGCCCACTATGCGCAGGGCAATATCTATCATGACAGGTTCAGCGATGTGTGGCAGCACCGATTTGAGCAGATGCGCGATCGTCGATGGATGAAGCGTGAACAGTGTGCCGGCTGCAAGGCTTGGGACTGGTGTGTGGGTGGACCCTTCCACTTGCGCGGTGACGATGGCGAGATGTTGCACTGCAATTATCTGACCCTTCAATCCTGACTCGTCACCAATCATGCGATGACAAAACCCCTTCCCTTTCATTCATTTCACAAAGGGGGAGGGGTTTTCTTGTTGTCACTCCAATCCGGTTGCGCTCGGGGAGGTGAACTACTGTCGTGAGAGTGTGGTCTTGGTCAAGCGAAGCACAATTGCACCCTGGCCATCAAGTAGGGCTACCTCGTTATCGTTAATGCGCTTGCAATACTCGGCACGTTCCAGGGCTAGCAACAATGCAGTCTCTGCACCCATGTCTTCGCAACGATTCTCGGTCGAAGTGATGTCTTCAAATTGAATGGCAAAGTCCTTGTAGGTATCAATAGTGATGATGCCATTGATGATGTTGCACCCTGTCTGTCCGTGCAGGGTCTGCATGATCGGGTCTATGACGAGTCGCATGTTTTTTTCCGACACACCCTCGTTGTCAACCTCCTTGACCAGCCATACACCACCCAGCAGATCCAGGTTCTGGCGCTTGAGCGTGAGCAATACAGTTCCCTTGTTGTTCATCAAGTTTAGGTATTCAACACCGTAGAGTTGAGTTACGTTGTAGGTGCGCACCTCGCTCAATGTCTTCATGACGGTCCGCTCGCTAGTGGCATTGTGACAAGACTGGTCGGTGGTGATCATGTCCATAAAGGCGATATTCTGTCCGTTCAGTTGAAATCGCCCATTCAAGTCGTTGCAGCCATTGTTACCGTATACCTTGTGGTTCTGGAAGTCCAGATACAAGTAGGCACGCTCACGCGTTGAGATCGTCTTTTTGCGCATCGACTCCAAATCCCACTCGCCGTACAACTGTTCGGCAGGATTGGTAATGACCACTGGTTGTGGGGTCTGCTCGACTACCTGCGGCTGCTCGATTTGCACCACGCTTTTCTCGTATTTCTTTTTCTTCTTGCGAGCCATTGCTGTGTCGGGTATCAGCAACAGTGCTGCAATCAGTGATATGATAGCCAATTTCTTCATCTTCTCGCTTTGTCTTAAAACAACTTTCAAAATTACTTCTTTTCCACAAAATGTGCAAATTGTAGTACGCATTTAAAGAAAATTTAGTAAATTTGTGGGCACTAACAAGCAATAGAATGACAATCATGGTGAAGATATTTAAATTCGTTTTAGCCCTACTCATGATGGTGGTGTGTGGACATGCCGATGCTTATCAAGTGGCAGGTGATCACATCCGCTCGCCGTGGGCCGATAGCATCAATGTAAACGACGTGTGGAATGAGTATCCACGGCCACTGATGCAACGTGACCAGTGGCTCAACCTCAATGGACTGTGGGACTATGCCATCACTCCATTGCAAGCCAGTAAGCCTACAATCTGGGAGGGGAAGATATTGGTGCCTTTCTGCCTCGAGTCGGCGTTGTCAGGTGTTGGCAAGTCGCTTGATGAGAACCACGCTTTGTGGTATCGCACTACATTTCGACTGCCGAAGAAATGGAGCAAAAAAGACCTGATAAAACTCAACTTCGGTGCGATCGACTGGAGTGCCGAGGTGTGGGTCAATGGCACAAAGGTGGGCAATCACACCGGCGGTTACACGGCCTTCAGCCTTGATATCACCAGTGAGGTTGTCCGCAAGGGTGACAACGAGTTGGTGGTGCGCGTGCTCGATGCGACTGATGTTGGCTTCCAGCCCTGTGGCAAGCAGCGAAGCAAGGCACGAGGCATCTGGTACACGCCCGTTAGCGGCATCTGGCAGACAGTGTGGGTCGAACCTGTGCCTCATGCGCACTTTGAGCGCATCTATTGTCATCCCGACATCAAGGCTGGAACGCTCACTGTCGAGGCCCTGTGCAACAACTGGGACAGTGGCACAAGAGAGGTGCGGCTGCTCGATGCCAAGGGCAAAGTGGTGGCGCGGGCCGAAGCCGATCTGGGGCCTGTGCTGACCCTGCCCAGACCCGTGCGTCTGTGGACACCCGATGACCCTTATCTCTATGACATTGAGGTCTTGCTCAAGGACAGTAAGGGCAAGGTGGTCGACCGCGTACGTTCTTACTTCGGTATGCGAGAGTTTGGCATGGCTCGTGATGCTGATGGTTTCATGCGCTTCACCCTCAATGGCAAGCCCATCTTCCAGTTTGGGCTGCTCGATCAGGGTTGGTGGCCCGACGGGCTCTATACTGCTCCATCGCCCAAGGCTCTCTATTACGACATCGACAAGACACGTCAGTGGGGCTTCAACCTCATCCGCAAGCATGTCAAGGTCGAGCCTGAATTGTGGTATGCACACTGCGACCGTGCTGGCATCATCGTGTGGCAAGATATGCCCAGTGGCGACTACGACCACGGTCAGCCATGGGATGACTGGGGGCACAGTTATTATCGTGGCTCGGTCGTGTGTCAGCGCAGCCAGCCAAGCATCGACAACTACTATAAAGAGTGGGACGAGATCATCAGTCAGTTTGGTGCTTTCGGCTGCATCGCGTCGTGGATACCTTTCAATGAGGCTTGGGGACAATTCAACACGTGGAGTGTGGTTCAGTGGACCAAGCAACGTGATCCGTCACGTCTGGTCAATCCAGCCAGTGGAGGCAATCTCTACTGTTGTGGCGACATCCTGGATGTGCACAATTATCCCGAACCCAAGTTCTTCTTCGCCGACCCCGACCGCGTGTTGGTCATGGGTGAATATGGCGGCATCGGTTTTCCTGTGGCTGACCACACTTGGGTCAAGAGCGATCAGAACTGGGGTTATATCAAGTTTAACAACACGCAGGAGGTGACCGACACCTACGTCCGCTACGCA